>JAABUJ010000044.1_pt1 | contig 289126 bp, 369 predicted proteins | sample 5559131 | NCBI WGS metagenome assembly JAABUJ01 (sample SAMN10711875, study PRJNA513366) | rock metagenome | isolation source: Antarctica rocks | place: Antarctica: Victoria Land, Mt New Zealand nord | collected 2016-01-07
ACCCCCCCCGCCCCGCCGGGGCGGCGGGGGGGGGGGGGGGGGGGGCGCGCCCGGGGGGCCGGGCGCGCGCCTTGCGCACGGTGAACGTGGCGTCCGTGAACTCCACATACTGCGCCTTGATCTGGCGCCGGCCCAGCGCGAGCGCGGTCGCGTTGTCCCGCATGAAGCCGTTGGCGGTGTCGTTGTAGGACGCCGGCTGGCCGCCGCAGGCGTTGATGCCGAGCGGCGCGTAGTCCCACACGCCCTGCAGCGCCGCGATGAAGTACTCGCGCACCGCGCCCGCGCCCGCCCCTGCGCCAGCGCCGCGATATAGTGTTAAGATAGGGTTTGGGCAAGCAGCGCGCTTGTGTGTGCTACCAAGCAGCCGCACACTTCCCAGGCCTGCAGCTGCTGAGGCATCCCCGCGAACCGGTTGCGGAATGTGTCAGCGACACCGCCTGCCGTCAGTGCAGCCCGGGGCAAGCCGCGCCTGACGTGGGCAGCGCCGGCGCGGCCTTCGCGGCGGTGCCGTTGGCGTGGGCCACCGTGTACAGCGACATCATGCCGGCCAGGATGTGGTCGTTCACCTAACCGCGCGCCCACAGGTTAGGTTGCTAGGGTAATGGTGGCTGCAGGACCGCGAGCGGGTTGGAGGCGGCGGAGCGCTGCTTGCGTGGCCGTGCGCTGTCACGTCCCCTGCTCTCACACCTCAACGCCCGCTTGCCGCGCAGTCAGAACAGGAAGCACAGCACAACCCAGCGCGCAGCCGCCTGACTCTCGAGCGCAGCAGGCCCGGCCATATCGCACTGGTGCAGACATGCGTGACCCGCAGGTACTATGCAAGGCCGCCGCAGGTATGGCGGCCGGCGGGCAAGCGCGGGCGCGCGCACGTGGCAGTGGTACAGCCAGGTGCCGGGGTTGTCGGGGACCATGTCCAGCACCTGCGAGTCGCCGGGCAGCAGGGAGTGCCTGCGGCGCCCCGGCCCGGTCGTCAGCCTCCAGCCCAGCGCAGGCATGCCCGCCAAAAAGCACTGGACCACCAAATGCCATGCACCTCATACAACACACTGAAACCAGATGTGTTGCATGTATCACAGCGTCCATGCCCATGCCCTGCAGTGCGAGCTGCCCAGCACGAGCGCCAGCCCCGCCGCTGCAGAGCAGCCAGAGCTCTTGCGGCGGCTTCTCATCTTTTATAGGCTCTCATGCATAGGGTTTGGGTAGGGCTGTGCGCGGGCACGCACTGGTCCACGCGGTGCCCGTCGCGCAGCAGCACGTTGCCGTGCCAGTGCGCGTTGTGCAGGTCCACCTCCGCGCCCTCCACAAACACGTACCAGCGCACCCTGCGCGCGGCGCGCCCCTCTCGCGTCCTGCTCCTCAAGCTGGGCCGAGGGGCAGACCGCGCCCGGCTCGCCAAGCGTGTCCTCGCTTCAACGCCCACGAGTCCTGTGCTGGGTGCAGGCCAGCGCGGTGGCACATGGGGCATGAAGTAGAGCAGGGCTGCACTGGCCATGCCCAATTTAGGCTGCACGCACCTCACGCGCCGCCTGCGGCAGCTGCCGCAGGCAGTCGAACCAGGCGGCGCGCGCCCGCGCACCCGCGCACAGCGCAGCGCACGCAGGTCACAACGGCGCGCCGGGGCCATGCTGCCACAGGGCTTAGGTAGGTTGGCAGCCGCGTCAGCGGGCAGGGGCGGCGCACTTCTTGCCAAAGGGCGCAGTCATGCCGGGCGCGTTGCAGTACAAGAAGCCGTTCATCTGGTGCTTCTTGCTGGACTCGGCAAAGTCGGCGTCGTTGAGCGGGCCGGTCGCGTTGGTCCAGCCGGCCGCCTTGCGCGTCGCGTTGATCAGCGGGCTGAGCGTCTCGTCCATCACCTGCCGCGCGCGCGCGCGTCTCACCCCTGTTCCCATGCAGGAAAAGCAAGCGTGTCGCCGCCCGCCCACCCGCTGTGCCAGCCAGGGCGCTCGCTCTCCAGCGCGCGTGCCCGGCTGCCGCTGGGTGGTCCACGGCGCGCGCGCTCAGCTGCTGCTCAGTGGCCCGTCCCTGTGCAGCCAACCAATTATATAACCGCACGCCGTTGCGTGCACACCACCAAAGAGCGCGTGCGCCGCCCAGCGCACAGCTCTGCGCTCCTGCTCTGTGGCTCGCACCCTTGCACCCCTCTCTGCCCCCCACTCCGCGTGCAACGACAGCGCGAGCGCGCCCTGCGACTCGCGCTCCGCGACCACAAACCTAACCCCTAACCTATGTGGGCCCCAGCGTCCAGGCCCCGCGGCCGCGCGCACCTCGAACAGCGTGAACAGCTCGCGGTCCACATCGCTCGGCTGCCCGCCCGGCCGCGCATCCTTCGCGCGCGTGACCACGACGACGCCCACCAGGCCCGCCTTGGCGTGCGCCTGCTGGTCCACAGTCGAGCGGTACAGGAAGGGCCGCGAGCTGGCCACGTTCGGCGCATCCTGAGGCGATGCCTGCGCGCGCGCGCGCCGCCTCGGCGCTCTGGCGGGCGCTGCTGCAGCGCGGCCGGCGCCTCGGGCCATAGCGCTCCAGGGCCAGCGCTGCTGGACGCGCGACGTGGATGCAGAGCTTGACACGGCGGAGCACCTTGCTGTCGCCGCATGCGCGGCCTGCAGCTGCCCATGCTAGCAGCCCCTTGACTGCTCCTGACATGGCCTGTCACTCGCGGCGGCTCGGTGCTCCGCCGCACTCTGCTCCACGACCGCACCTATCGCACGGCTATGCACGCACGCAGCCACCCGCAGCGCTGGCTGGGCCCCAGCCCGCTGGCGGCCGGGGCAGCCGTTCGACACAGCGCCCTCTGCCGCAAACAGGCAGCTGGCCCGCAGCTGGCCAGCAGCTACGCGTGTCACAGCGCCGCCTTGCTGTGCAGGCGTCCCATGTGCCGGCGGCCAGCAGCACAAGCGTGCAGGGCGCGCCAGCGCTGCGCAGCGGCGCCCGCCTGCCAGCGACGCGGCGGCGCCGGCCCCCGGCCGCCAAACCCCGTGACCGGTGGTAGTAAGCCCGGCGGGTTTCCCGCGGCGCGCGGCCTTCCGCCTTAGTAAGGTTGGTCGGCGCCCGCGGGGCCGCACCTCGGCCTCCACCGACCAGGAGTAGGCGCGCGTGCCGTTGGCGGCGAGCGCCTCCGTGTCATTGGTGACCAGGCCGGACGGCACGATGTTGATCAGGAAGTTGAGGTTGTTGCGCAGCACGACCTCCACCTCATCGCCGGGCGTGGCGTAGATGACGGGGCCTGCGCCGCCGCGCGCGCGACCCCGCTCGCCGCCGCAGCCTGGCCGCCGCGCACATGTCTGAAACGCAGCGCCCCCAGCGCACGCGCCCGCTCCGCGCCTCCCCACCTGGTCACTGCGCAGCAGGGGCTGCGTCCCCGGTGCGGTGAAAGCCCGACCGAGCGGCGCGCCGCGCCGGGCGACGGGCGCGCCGCGCCGGGCGGCCGCACGGGCCCCAGGCGCACCTATGATGCCGAGGTGCGTCTCGTCCGCCGTCCTGGTCTTGAGCGTCTGCAGGCGGCCGCGGGGGGGCCAGTCAGGCTTGGCAGAGGCAGACGTAAAGCTCCACTTCCCTGCCTCCCAAACTTGTCGACTTGGGGGGTGCCCCAGCAGGCGCCGGCCAGCCCGCACCTGGAACGTACCGTCCGTGTACTCCTGATACACGGCCTTCAAATACCGGCTGCCGAGCCCCGCGAGGGTGTACAGGCCGGTCCTCTCATCGAATGGCGCGCCCGCGCACAGGTTCTCCCCGCTGGGCGCGTAGTCCCACCAAACCTGGTCCGCTCCGACGTAGTGCTGCCGCTTGACGGCGGCGACCCGCGAGGCTGCCAAGGCCAACACGGCCAAGGTCGCCCAGACACACCGCATGGCTCCTGCACCTCGCCGGTCTACCTGAGTACACTATAGATGCATTGGCTGATCGGCCAGCCGCGTCCCGTGAGACGATGTCAGTGGTTGATATGGCGCGTGCTTTGCGACGCCCGAGAGTGTGCGAGGCGCAGCAGGGGGGGGCCTGGGCCCCCAGAGACAATATGAATTGCAGGGGGCCGTGTTACCGCTCAACGCCCGACCACCAGAGTTTCCAGGATGCTTCCTCATGCAGGCATACGCCCAGCAGCGCTGATAGCTTGCGGCCTTGTCTTGCCAAGCACGCTTGCACACGGGTGGAGGTCCTTGCTTGAGGCTCAGGAACGCACGGTCTGCACGTATCTACATAGGCAGCCACCGGGCGCAACGTCACGAGGGTTACGGCACAGCGTACACGCCCAGCAGAGGCGGCGCGCGCACGGGCAGGTGCCGGCCCGTCCAGCCGCAGCGCAATAACAAAACGCTCAACGCTCTCGTCCACACGTCCACACGTCACTCTCGCCCGGCGCGTGACCCCGCGCCAAGCCCCCCCAGGAGGTTCAGGCTCCTCCCAAAAAATTACTGTTCCGCACCGCGGGGCAGTGCGAGTGGGCCTGCCCACGCGCGCGTACCCCGCTACCACAGTTTGCGCGCGCTCTGCCGAGGTAGCTTGACCGCAAGGCAAGAGAGTGCCGCCGGTACCACCCCTTGCCCTGCATCACGTGCACCGCAGGACGCGCCCGTTAAATAGTATGAACTGCGCCGCCTGGGTGAGGACACCCGTCACTTTGCCCTGCACTGGGTGCACTTCAGACAGACAAGGAAAGTGCCCAAGGAACAACCGGTAGGTGCTTCGACGTCGGAATGCGGCCGATCGAGTGCGGGCTGCCCCACGCCCATCCCGCGCAAGCCCGGCACATGCGCTGCGGGCGGAGCAGCGCCGCCCCCGGCATGCGCCGCGCGCAGATGGTGCGCGCCCGCAGCGGGGGCCCGGCCGCGCGCTGCGCGCTCAGCCCCAGCGCGTGCGCCGCAGAGGGCGGGGAGGGCGGGAGCAATGTCGGGCCGCCTGCTTCCCTAGTATGCGTTCGGTTGTCGTGCCAAAACCTATGCTAGAACCACAGAGGCCCTGCGGCCACAGCCGCGCCCGCCCCATGCTGGCCACGCACTGTACCATGAGAGAGCCACCTGGCCAAGACGTGCCTCACGCAAGCAGACGGGCCGATCACGGGAACCAAAAAAACCAGATGAGCGCGGGTTGCAGCCAGCTGCCCCCGCAGCGGCTGGCCCAAGCCCTGCAACGTCGCCGCTGTGCGCTGCGCAGCAGCCACCCGGCCAGCGCAGCCCCACCGGACAGGGACCAGCGCGCCGCAGAGGCGCAGCGCCTCCCGCTCACCTACCTCTGAAAACCCTCGACTGCGGCGGCGCGCCACACAGTCCTGCCAAAACTGGCCGCCGCCAAGTGCACTCTCTGGTCCATCGCTCGGCGTCACCTCCGCAGCGCCGCGCGGTGCCTGACGCCTACCCAAGCCCCGCGAATGCGGGGCCTCGCAGCCTACGTCCTGGTCGCCCCGCCCGCGCAGCCGGTGCTTGTGCCAGCTCTCTGACCAGCCTACTAACAGCCTCCCTCCGCCGCCGCACCGCCTGCCTGGCCAGCCCCCCGCCGCGCCGCGCGGACCAGCCGCGCGGGTCAGGCGCGCTCCGCGCGCTCGTAGAAGAGCAGCGAGGGCTGCAGGCGCTGCTCGCGCATGTGCGCGCCCACCTCGCGCCAGCCGCCCACCAGCCGCACCTGCGCGCGGCGCGCGCGCCGCACGTCAGGCGCGCGCACGGGCGACGCAGAGAGGGGACCTACACGCGACCCTCAGGAGCACACGGTGGCCTGCTCGGGCGCGGCCCGGTGCCGCAGCAGGTGGGCTCAGACGCGCGGCCGCCGCGCCGGCCAGGCCACCAAAAGCAATCAAGGCCCTGCAGCCCTGCGCCCCGGCACAGCAGAGAGCGCGGCGGGAGAGCGGAGCGCGGCCGAGGGCGGTCAGGGTAGGACTAACCCTAACCATAACCTGTAATGCCAGGGGCCGCACGCGCGCGTCGTCGAACAGCAGCCAGCGCTGCAGCTCCTCGGACAGCGCGAGCGCGCAGTAGTGGTGCCCGCGGTAGCAGATGATGCAGCGCAGCGCGTACGGCGCGCCCGGCAGCACGCCCCGGAACAGCCGGCCCACGTCCAGCGCCGGCGCGAGCGCGCCCACGGTCGCGTCAATCGCCTGGCCGCTCACCTGCGCGCCTCTCCCCGCTCGTACCTGCTCCTCTCCTGTGCCTCTTACTGACCGCATGGTTGCAGCTTGTAGCACTAATCTCTGCATGCATGCGGGGATCGAGACCGCAGGCGCAGCAGCACACCAGGAACACACTGCGCATCTGGTGTGACAAAGCCGCGCGCGCACGCATGCATATGCATGCTTATGGCGGCCCGACGTGTCTGCATAGCGCACGGCACGCAACGCCCTCCAGGCAGCGCGCCTGCACGGACTCCCAGCCGACGGCCAGCGTGAACACGCCGGGCCGGCGCAGCAGCGTGACGTCGCTGACGTCCGGCGCGCCGGGCGCCCGCCCCGCGGCGCGGCCGCCGCCGCCGCTGCCGCCATGCTGCGGCCCCGCGCCCTCCGCCCCGCGCAGCAACTCCTCGAAGCCGGCGCCGGGCGCGCGCTCGTACGCCTCGCGCAGACCCTAAGAGGGCAGATGCGTCAGAGGCGCGCACCCCCGTAGGTCGCGCCGCAGATGCGCCCGCCCAGACACCCCCTGTGCATGCGCAACCCTTAAGGTCTCCAACCACGCCGGCCTCTGCAGCGGCGCGTCGCGTGCAGCGCAGGCCAGTGAGCCGCTGAATAGATCGCAAAAAGGCCCCCGCTGCTCGCTGCTGCTGCCTGGCGCGCGCGCACGCCCTGGGTCGCGCCGCACGCGCGCGCAGGGGCAGGCGGAAGCAGTGGGCGCGCGAGATCGGCGAACACTTCATCAGAGACCTGCTGGTGGGGGCGAATGATCATCGACAATGATCATATGTGATGATCATTCGAACATCATCATACGCCTCCGCCAAGCAGGTCCCTGATGAATGCTTCACGATCTCGGGCGCCCAATGTTTACGCATGATACCCTCCGCGCGCGCGCGGGCTGACTCAAGGGTGTCTATGCACACTAGTGCCATGCTACTGGTCGCACAGCGCAAGTTTGGTGTTGGGACTCTGAGATGACAGCTGTTCCCTGGTTCCCCAGTCAGAGGCCACCTTCCCGTGACTGGAGCAGCCGCGGGGGCGCACCGCGGCGGGCACCAGGTGAAAATACTTCATAAACTGCTCGGCCTCCACGACGCCCGCCTCGCGCGGCCGCCGTGGCGCCGCCGGCGCTGCGCCGCCGGCCGCTGCCGCGCCGGCGCGCAGGCTGCCCATGCTGCTGGAGCGCACCGGCATCTCCTGCCAGCGCCCCACGACCGCCGAGCCGGGCCCGCGCGCGCGCTTCGTCGCGCCCGCGTCCTCGTCCTCGTCCGCCGCGAGCGGCCTCTGCGGGCGGGCGGCGGCCCCCGGTGGAGCCCGGCGCATGGCATGGCAGGGAAGTGACTCCTCTGCCGATATATTGACTGGAAAGGGTTTCCCTTGATGGGCACCGGGGCAGATTGGTGCCCGAGGTCCCCTCATGGCAGGCACCGCCTCTGCCTGAGACACGCGTGACTTGGGCGAGCTTCCGGCCGATGGGCGAGCAGCGCCTAGACACCGGAGCACGCAGAAGGGCCGAGACACAGATGCGCCTGCAGGCAGCACATGCCATGCGGCAAAGGGCTTCACAGGCAGCCCGACGGAGCATGCTGACCGTGCTGGGCGCCTGTTTAGGTGAGGTCCTGCTGCTGCGCACCTGCACGTCCAGGCCAAACAGCTTCTGCACGACGCTGCGCGGGCCGGCGCGCGCCGGCGCGGCCGGCGCCGCCGCGGCCGGCGGCGTGCGGGGGCCGTCATCGCGCGGCGCCGCGGCTGGCAGGCGCACGCGCACCGGGAGCTGCGGGTCGGGGCAGCGCTCGGCCTCGCCGCCCAGCTCGGCCCGGTGCAGGCAGTGGTACAGGCCCTCCATTACCTGCAGCGGCACCGCGCTATTGGCGCTCTTGGTGCACCCACCACAAGATATCGTATCCATGTGCACCACCCGACATTTCAGACCCATACAGAGCAGGTGTGAAGCAAGGGGGCGTCTCTTTGCAGCAGTGTGCCAGCATGATCTCTGAGGGTAGGTAACCGAGGCAACTGAGGTATTGCACGCCTTTCTGAAGTGATCAGAATGTACAGTGCTGCATGGCTCGCATCGCCATGCGTGGAGGCAAATGCACGAGTCCTGGGGAGCCACAGCGCAGCGTGAGGCGGGCGGGAGCGCGTGCGCGCCTCCCAGGCATCATGCATCTCACTCAGCTCAAAGTTGACCGCAGCGCGGTTCAGGCTGCTCAGCGCCTCACGCAGCTCCTTGGGCGAAACCGCCCAGTCCAAACTCCCATCGTCGCTGTCACCTGCATGAGCGCTCAAACGCTTGGGCCGCCGGCGCACTTTTGGCGGCAGCCATGCCAACCTGAGCTGCTTAATTGACACGCCGCTCTACAGGTAGCAAAGCTCTGAACATGTAGCCATCACACGAAAGCAGAGCGCCGTCTAGACCGCAAGATGCACAGCTTGCTTGCACACAAGCTTTACTGCCTGCTGCGCAATTCGAGCTTTCGCCGACCTCGCACCACAGGGGGCCTGCACAATGCTGCCTGCAACGCTCCTCAAATGTATGCAGAGCGCCTGCAAGCGTCCGGGCATGCCGTGCGCACCGCCAGCCGCAGGCTGCGCGCCGCCCGTGCGCGGCGCGTCGCGCGCGCCGGCCGCGCCGTCCGCCGCGCGCGCGTCTGGCGGCGCGGCAAACACGTCGAAGATGCCGCGCAGCGCGCGCAGCACGCGCACGTCCTCCGGCGCTGCGTCGCGCTCCTGCAGCGCCTGTTGAAAACCCACATGCGCATGTGTTATACACAAGCCTACGCCCAGATAGAGCTCGCACTATCGCACCCGCCTCATCATTCGCCATGCCCCACAGCCGCTCAAAAGTTTGCACCGAGCTCCTCGAGCAACTGCAAACACCATCACGCAGCTCATCACGCAGCCGGCGGCGGCGGGGCATGCCCCTGCAAGCAGCGCCCCACATGAACACACCGCCAAATGCAGCAACAACAGGCGGGCCCCGCCCCCATGCGCAGCGCCTTGCATGGACACACCGCCGGCGCCAGCAACAACAGGCCGGCCCCGCTCGCCGGCGCTTTTTCAACCAGCAGCGCGCGCCTGCGGCGGCAGCCCCAGCAGCGCTTCGCGGAACGGCCGCAGGTGCCACAGCGACTGGATGACCACGTTCAGGAAGCAGTTGTTGAAGCCGCTGTCGTTGCTCAGGCCGCGCACGAGGCGCAGGCGCTTCAGGTCGGCCTCCTCCAGCAGGCTGCCCACGTGGCCGCCTGGCACGGGGGCAGGGTCAGTCCCTACCCTAAACACAGGGGCACCAAACACGGGAGCGCGCACGCCGTCAGCCGCGCGTGCGCCCTGGCGTGTGTGCCGCAGCAGGCAAGCTGATGCGCGTGATGGCGCGCGTCCTCACGACAGGCACAGCGCCCGCGCGCAAGCGCAGCGGCATGAGGTGTGCCTGTGGCCTCCGCCCTCTCTACGACAGACATGGCAGCATGCAAGACTCGCCACCGCTTCCGTGTACATCCCCGGCAGCCAACGCGCACCTGCGCCGTTCGAGGGTGACGCGTCCGCAGCCACCGGCGAGCCCCTCGCGGGCGCGCCCGCCGGCGGCGGCGCCCCGCCGGGCCCCGCGCCGGCCTCCCGCTGCGCCGCGCGCACTGCCGCGGGCTCCGGCCGGGGCCCCGCGGCAGCACCGCGCTCCTCTGGGCCCCTGCCCGCGCCCGCCTGGCCCGGGGACCCGCCCGCCCCGTCGGGCCCGGCCGCGCCGTCCCGCGCCGCCACCGCCGCCCAGCGCGCCGGCTCTGCTGCGGGCGGCGCGCCCGCGGCTGCGGCCGCCGCCGCCGCCCCAGCTGGGCCGCCGGCGCGCGCGCCGGCCCGCCCCTCGTCGCCCGCTCCGCCGGGCGCGTCCGGCCCCGGCCGCGCGTGCGCCGGCAGCGGGCCGGCGGGCTCTGCCGCGGGCCCACGGCCCGTATGCGCGGCGGCCTCGCCCGCCTGGCCGCCAGGCCCAGAGTGCGGCAACGCGCGCGGCGGCGCAGCGCGCGGCGCGTGCGGCGACGGCGCGCGCGCGTGCGGCTCCGGGCTCGCGGCGGGTGTGCTGGCCGGCCCAGGCTCGGCGGCCGCGGGCGGCGCGGGCGCGGCGGGCGTGCTCGGCGCGGACGCGGACGCGTCTTCCAGCTCCAGCTCCGCCAGCGAACCCTGTGGCACGTGGGCGCTTGGGGTATAGGGTATGATAGCTTTGGGCGCATCCTGCAGGCCCATCCAGAATAGGCCGGCCGCAGAGTGCAGGGGCATCGGGGCAGTCGCGTGGCGTGCGCGCATGCTGGTCGGGACATGTCACTCCGCAAGGCCAAGCAGCTACCTATCTCCTGTGCAGCGCCCTGCCGCAGAGTTTCCACAGGTATGAGCGGCGCCTTCAACAGAGCGCAGACCAGGCCCAGCTGTGCACTGGCAGCCCTGGCATGAAGGGCGCATGCACACCAAGCACAACTACGCACTGCCTGCAAAGCAGTGCGCTGCTCGCTGTGCGTCAGCCGCGGGCAGCGCACCGTGGACCCAAACAGCAGCGGCGGCACGATGGCTGGCGCCATAGGCAGCCCATTACTGCGCGCGTGCGGCGGCGCGACGCCCCCGCCTGCAAGCAGGCCCTGCAGCAGCTTGCCGGGCGGCGGCGGCGGTGCCGCCTGCCCGCCGGCCGCCGCGGCAGGCCGCTGCGCCGGCGGCGCGGGCGCGGGCGCCGCCACGCCGGCGCCGGGCGCCTCGGGGCGCGCGCCGCCCGGCACGAACGACGGCGCGCTCGCGCGCAGCATGGTCGCCCCCGCGCGCGTCGGGCTCGGGGCAGCGCCCGGCGCCGGCCCGGCCCTGGTCGGCGTGGGCGGCGCGGTGGCCGCCTTGCCGCCGCCCGGCATGCCGTGGCCAGGCCCCGCGCCCGGGCCGGGGCCCATGCCGTGCGCGGGGAAGCCATGGGGGCCGAGCAGCATGCCGGCGCCCGGCACGCCGGCGTAGTGCGGCGGGCCGCCGCCCGGCGGCGCCAGGCCTATGGCGCCCAGGTGGTGCGGCTGCGGCAGCAGCGGCATGCCGTTGGGCATCACCATGTACATGGGCGGCAGCGGCATGAACTGGCCGCCCGGCCCGTTGGGCGAGCCGCTGCTGGGCGCGCCCGCGGGGCCGCCCACGCTGGCCGGCGCGCCGCCGCCCGGGCCCGCCCCGGGCGGCAGCATCTGCGGCGGGTACATCATCACGGGCACGCCGTTCACGCCGCGCACCACCTGCCCGCCGCCCGGCCCGACCGGGCCCATGTGCGGCGGCAGGCCGCCGGGCGCGTAGGGCACGCCCGCCACGGGCACCAGCATCGGCTGCCCGTTCGGCCCTGGGACCACCACCTGCTGCATGCCCTGCATGCCGCCGGGCACGCCCATTGGCGCGCCCGCGTGCGGCCCCTCGCCGCGCGGGCCGCCCTCGCGCATGCCCGCCGCGTGCGCCGACGGCGGCCCGCCCGGCGAGCCCGGCTGCCCCGGCTCCGGCGCGCCGCCCATGCTGCCGTGCGCGCGGCCGCCGTCCATGCTGTGCTCGCCTGCGCCGCGCACGCCCGGGGAGGCGCCGCCCGGACCGTGAGGCCGCTGCGGCGGCCCCCGCACGCCCGGCATGGGGGCGCCCACTCCGCCGACGGGCGGCGCCACGCCGTGCACGGCCGCGGGCCCTGCGTAACCCATATTAGGTGCATACGATTGCGCGGGCGGCGGCGGCGGCGGCCCCGGGCCGCGCATCGCGCCCGTGGCCGCCGCCCGCCCCGCATGCGGCTGGGGCGGCGGCGGCGGCGCGCCCTGCGCATGCGGCGCCGCGACCCCGGGCTGCCCGGGCGCGGCCTGCGCCGCCTGCGGCCCCGTGCCGGCCTGCTGGGCGCCGTGCGGACCGGGCTCGCCCGCCCGCGCGGCAGCCGCCGCCTCTGGCGCCTGGGGCGCTGCCGCGTGCGGGGCTGGCGCCGCCCGGCGCGGCGCGTCTGCGATGGCGCTGCCCTCGCCCGCCGCAGGCGCCGCAGCGCCTGCCTCTGCACGCTCAAGCGCCGCAAGCGCGGCGGCGGTCGCGGCGGCGGGCGCGGCAGCCGGCTCGGCAGACGGCGGCGCATCGCGCGGCGGGTGTGCGGGCGTGGCCGCCGGCGCCGCGGCCGCCGGCGCAGCCTCGGCCGCCTGCCACGGGCCGGCCAGCTGCGCGGCTGGCACAAACAGCTGCGGCGGCGGCGGCTGCGGCCGCGGCCGCATCAGCGGCCGCGTTTCTGCGCCGGCTGCGGCATGCGGCAGCGCCGGCGCCGACTTGGAGGTCGGGATCCCGGCGCCAGCACGCAGGCCGTTCATGGCCGTCGCCACCTGCTGGGGCACAGGCGGCGACGCGCCACGCTCGCTGCCCGGCCCTGTGGCCGCCCGCTCATGCCCTGGCGCCGGCCGCTCCCCGTCCGCGCCGCGCAGCGGCGGCGGCGGCGTGCCTTTCCCCTCGTCGCCTTCGGAGCGCTCGCGGCGAACGCCCCGCGGCCGCAGCCCGTGCTCGCTGCCGCCATTCTCGCGCGGCGCCGCGCCCGGCCGCGCAAAGCCGTTCGCCTGCCGCTCGCCGCGTGCGCCGCCGTCGGCCGGCCCGCCGTTTGCCAGGCCCGCGCCGGCGGGCGGCTCAGCGCCCGGCGATCCGCGCAGCGCCGGCTTGCGCGCGCGCGGGCGGCGCGCGCGCGCGCCCGCCTGCTCGCCAGCCGCCAGGCTGGCGGCGCTGTCGGCCTCGCGCATGCCGTCGCTGTCGTGCGCCACGCCGCCGTCGCTGAGCGCGCTGTCGCCCGTGCTGTCCTCCTCCAGCTCCTGCCGCGCGGCGAGCGACCGCCGTCCGCACATTGGGCTCTTGGAGCACGACCCTCGCAAGCCCTGTCTGGGTCTCTGCCAGGCCCGCGCAGGGCGGAAACGCAGAGCCAAGAGCGGGCCCTACGATGCAGCAGCAGCAAGCATGCGCTGCCGTACGACAGCTGCGTTAGCCCGCAGTTGCTGTGCAGAACTGTGGCTGGAGGACGGAGGAGCACCAGGGGCGGCACGCGCGCCGTCGCCTCCTGCGCCAGCGCGGCCGCGGCGGCCTCCTGCGCCATACGCCGCCGCCAGTAGCCGTCCTCCTGGCTCAGCAGCTCGCGCCGGCGCGCCTCCATCAGCTCCTCCTCGGCGCGCCGCGCCGCCTCTGCCGCGTCCGCCTTGCGCTGCCTGCGCGGCGCGGCGCGCGCGCCGGCTCAGCCCGCGGCTCGGCCGGCCCCGGCCCCAGCCCACAGCATCCTGCTCTGTAGGGCGCCCGCCGAGAGCCTCGCCGGCCACGCCGCTCCAACCCTCCCAGCCACGTCTGCGAGTCTGCTCGGGCCGCACCCTAACATAATCCCTACCCTACACCCCGGGCGCGCGCACCGCTCGAGCGCCTCGGCCTGCGCGCGCGCGGCCTGCGCGAGCTCCGCTTCGGCGCGCTTGGCGGCCTCGCGCGCCTCGCGCTTGGCCGCCAGCCGCTCCTTCTCGCCGCGCTCGCGGTCGCGGCGCTCGCGCGCCTTGGCCGCCTTGCGCTCGCGCTCCGCCGCCGCCGCGCGCGCGCGCTCCTCCTGCGCCGCCCGCCGCGCGCGCTTGGTCTACGTTTGGATAGGATTGAAGGCAGTGCAGCTGAAGCACAGCTCCACTCCAGGCTGGCGGCAAGACAGACACCGCACGCTCAGCGCAGGGCGGCGGCGTGCTTGGTCGCGCTCAGTCGCAGCCGCGGCGAGGGCGCCGCGGGCGCGCGCGCCGCAGCTGGAGGTGCATGGCCGGCCGGGCGTGCGCGCCTCGGCGCGGATGATGGCGTCCTGAGCGGCGGCCGCGCGCTGCGCGGCGTGCGCGCGCGCGCGCCCGTCCAGCCGCTCCTGCAGTAGCGGCAGCGCCAGCTGCGCGCCCACGGCCGCGCCCGGGTCGTCGCAGGCCACGTTGACAAGCGCGAGCTCCAGGTGCGCGAGGCAGGCACGCCCGTCCTCCAGCCGCTTGTCCACCGCGCGCAGCTCGCGCTGGATCCAGTCAAAGAACACGCGGTCGTCATCGGCAGTGTACATCTGCCGCCGCACGTCCTGCGCGCGCGCGGGTCCCGGTGGTGACGCGCGCCGCACGCCGTGCCAAGCGGGTGCTTGCTCGGCCAACACACAGCCGCGCCTGGTGATCCTCGCGGGCACACGGCCCACAAAACGGGCGCTCCTACATCTGCGCTGCATGGCCTCCAATAAAGCTAAAAGGGCTACAGCACCTTACCTGGTGGCTGGCCTGCTTGTGAAGCAGGACACACAGCGCTTCGCAACCTGTGCTCCCGCCCAAGCCGCCCGCGCCTTCTGAAAGTGCTGCCGCGTCTTCTGCAGGCCCATGCTGTGGTGCGTGATGTGGTGCGCCGCGCTGGTCAGCGCGGCCGCGCGCTGGCTGCGCGCGGCGGCCGCCTCCGGCGCCGCCTCGGACCCCGCGCCCGCGTCGCCGGCATCGTCGCCAGCGGCCTCGCCGGCGCCGTTGGCGGTGGGCGCCAGCAGCTCCTCAAAGCGCGTGACCAGCGCGACCACGGTGGTCTTCCAGCCTGCGGCGCGCAGCCCGCAGCTTACACAGCAGCGCATGTCTGGTGCAATGATACAACGGCGCCTGTCTGGTGCGATGTTGGATACTGCACACTACGCGCACGGCCACCTCTGACCCTGCTCAGCCCCATTACAGCCAGCCGTCGCAGGGCTCGCAGCTCTTGCAAGGGCAGGCAGTGAGATAGGTTGCATGCGGCTCGCCGCCTGGCGGCGCTCACTGGGGGCGTGACAAGGGGGCATGCAGGGGGGCGCGCACCCTGCAGCTGCTTCATCTCCTGCTCACGCCGCGCCATGTCCAGCTCCGTGCGCTGCTTGGCATCGTAGATGGCCTGCCGCGAAAGCAAACCAAGCGCGCTGAACAGACGCGGGGCAGCCACGCCCTGCACGTTTTATCTCGCACCAGGGCACTTGATCTCGGACAAGTGTAGCCTGGTACCAGGCGTGCATCTGCCACACACAGCAAAAAAGCTCCTGCGCACCCCTTGTCCCGGCTGACATGCGCGCCCAGGCGCACGCTAAACACAGCTCCGCGCGCCGCGGCGGGCGCGCCGCGGGGGCGCGCGCAGTCAGGGCGCGCGCGGCCGGGGCCGCGCCTGCAGCCGCGCGCCGTGCTCGCGGAACGCGGTCTGCACCTCCAGCTGCTCCTCGATGGCCGCGTCGGCCAGCTGCGCGCGGTGGCGCTCCATCTCGGCCGCCGTGCGGAAGGTGCCCTCCAGGCCGCGCGGCTGCGCCTTCACCTCCTCCAGCTGCATCTTCAGGCGCTCAAACTCGGGCTCGCCCTGCGCGCGCGCCACCACTGATCCAAGCTCTGGCTGCTGTGCCACAGGTCTCCGCAGCTGTGCCTGCCATGTGGGGGAGGATATGGGGAAGAGTCCACATGCCGACCCCGGCACGCATCAAGCTTCAAGCCTGCAAGCGCACAGCGCCCCGCCGCTTGCAGGGCGGGCGTGGGCGGCGGCGCGGGCCCGCGGCGGCGCGCCTGCTTGAGCTGGCTCTTGAACGCGCGCATCTTGCGCTCGCCCATGATATGCTCGTACGTGAGCGCGTGCAGCTTGGCACGCGTGAGCAGCAGCTCGCGCCGCAGCATGGCCTGCACCACGCCGTCCGGCAGCATCTCCGCCTCCGTCTGCCCGGGCGCCAGCGGCGGCTGCGGCCTGCCGCGCGCAGGACCGCGCCGTCGCTCAGCAGTGCTTGCTTATTCAGCGCCAAATCTCCCGCGATCAGCCTGCCAGCACTGGCGGCTTCCCCTCATCAGACTCTGCGCGGGTGTACAGGGCAGGCGTCTGCGCACGGGCGCGGCGCTGCCTATGTTATAGCAGGGACGGCTATTGAGCACGTCTGCCATCTGCCATGGTTCATCGAGTCCACTCATTCGCCAGCATGCTGCACCCCTCATCAACAGCAAACTTCACGCAATTGCATGATATGCCCTCAGCATTAGCGCAGGTCGACAAAGCAAAAATGGCTCCACCAATGTCCGCACGACAAGGCAGCCCCTCATAAGGTCAGCAGATGGGCAACACCGTGGTCGCTAGAGGGACTAGACAAGCCCCCCTCATGTTGGCAGCCAGGCACGCCACACACAGCAGTCGCAAGGTGAGCTGCGGCTGCGCACCGGGGCCGGCCCACTACGATACGGGGTAGGGTAGGGGCGCACCGCGTGTCGAACGACTTGGCCAGCTCGGCCGCCTCGCGCCGGCTGGCCAGCATCTCGTTCAGCAGCTCTTTGGCGGAGCGCCGGCGCTGCTCCCAGGTCGCCTGGTCCTGCAGCGCGGCGGTCAGCACGTCGTGCGCATGCGCCGTGGACGGCGGCTGGTGCCCTGCGCGCCCGCGCTCACGCCCCCGTCAGCACAGCTGCTGCCCGTGCAGCCATCGATCCTCACCGGCAAAACTGAGGCCGCTGATCAGCGGCGCGCCGCCGCGGCTGCCGCGCTGCCTGGTCCGCAGCACCAGCAGCCTTCCCTCAGATTTCCAGCTTTGAGCGCTACTACCTGATGCAAATGCATAACAGGAACGCTGCATTAACTTCAGATGCAACACAGCCCGTGCTCAATTCTGAAGCGGCGGTGCGACAACCCAGGCAAACGCTTTTGTTGCCAGACCCTCGTGCGTGTCTGTGCGGCCTGCAATGTTGCGCGGCTGCTGCAGGTGCGCACCCAGGGGCCGCTTGGCGCCGTCACGGGCCTTCTCCGCGGTCGACACGATGGTGCCATACACCCACTCCAGCACCAGGCCCATCTGGAAGGGGTCCTCCTCCGGCTTCACCTTGCGCGGGTGTCCATCGTCGCCGAGCAGCCGCTCCTGGCGCACGCGGCAGACGGCCAGGCATCAGCGCCAGCATGCAAACGGCCACTCACCAGCGCAGGCGCGCACACGACCGTGCACCAGGGGGCCTGCACGCGCTCGCACGCCGCGCTCGCCTGCGTGCTGCTCACCAAAAGCGCCGCCTCAGTGCAGCAGGATGCTGGCGCTCTGCGCGCTCGCCCGCACAAGCCTTACAAGCCTCCCATGCGCCTGATGCCGCAGCAGCAGCCGCCCGGCCTCGCCGGCGCCCGGGACGGGCGCCGCGCCTGCAGGTGCTGCAGCCACTTGGCGTTGACGGTGAGCGCCGCGCCGTCGCCGGCGAGCGCGAACAGGTCCACATCGCCGATGCCCTCCTCCTCCTCCTCTTCCGCCGCAGCCTTCGCCTCGGGCTTGATGCGCGCGCTGAAGCTGTCCACCTGCGCGCAGCACCCCCACCCTCGCCATGCATCCGCCCCGCACGCGCCTGAGCCCAGCAGCGCACGTGCCAGCAGGCAACACGGCGCGCCGCTGGCGTCGCCTGACCTAAACCTGTTAAAACGACGAGACACAATTAGGGTACATGGGATTAGGGTGCGGCTGCGGAGGCGCGTCGGGGCGGCACCTTCTCGGTGAGCCACTCAGAGATGCGCGCAACGTCGTCCATGGGCAGCTTCTCCAGATCCTCAAAGTGGATCTCGGACGGCGTGGTCTCCCGCTGGCCCTCTGGCAGGATGTCGCAAATCAGCGCGCACACCGGGTGCACCGCCGCATGGTACCTGCGCGCGCGTGCGCGCCTCGTTCACGCGACGCGTCGGCCCAGCGAGACCCGCAGCGGTCATAACCAGGTGCGCGCGGTGCGGCTGACGAGGCGCGCCCGATGCCCATCATGGTGCAACCCAATCAGGGGCTGTGAGTGTCCAGGCGCCGAGCAGCGACTGTGCCTGGTGCGCTCATGTAAGCGGTCTGGCCGGGCACGCCCTGCCTTGATTGCAACTGCATGTGTTGCAGTCACACTGCACTTGCATACTATGCGCCAAAGCAGACAGAGCGTGCGCAGTCAGACCACTTCCACAAGCGCAACGGGCGCAGTTGCTGCTCGGCGCCTGGACATATGCAACCCCTGGTCGCTTTGCACCTTGATGGGGAGCGGGCGCGTGACGACAGTCACACCATACGGCCTGGCACGCCCTGCCTTGACCGCGCATGGTCCGACATCAGAGCAGATGGGGCGCGGTAGGGAGAGGGTAGGGACAGGGTAGGGACAGGGTAGGGATAGGGCCGGCTGCGCACAGGAACTCGTGCTCGGCCTCCAGCGCCTCGAGCACCATGGACACCAGCTCAATGTTGGAGTCGCGCACGGCAGTGTGGAACTGGTCCGGCGTTGCGCGCTGCCCGCGCGGCACGCCGCGCTTGGTGTACGTCGCGTCCTCGTGCATCGCGCGCTGCGCGCGCCACGCCGCGCCGCTCGCACCTCAGAAAGTCTGTGCAGATGCATACCTGCTGCATGTAGCCGCTGAGCTATCACTAAAGGTTCGAGACATGCCGGGCACGGTATTCGCATTACATCCTGACCTGTCTGGCTGGCAGGGGCAGCAACAAACTGCCTGCTGGGACGAGCAGCATGCTGGGACACGGCAGGCCCATGGAGGCTGGGCTTCAAGCGCAGGCAGCCCCTGCAGACGGATTTTGCTTGTCACAGTGCACCGCAGCAGGCTCTGTGAGCAACATAGGCAGCACCAAGCACTGGCTGGCGTGTGTAGCGTTCGTCCAGGCCCTGCGCGACCTCGCCGCCCGGGCTGCCTCGTCGCAGGCACACCGCACACAAGCACTATCACACAGCAGCCACCCTTCCATCTCTGCACGAGAGGCCGCAGGCGCGGGCCTGGTGCGCATGCACGCGCTGCAGCAGCTCGGCCATCCGCGTGCGCAACGCGGCCTCCGCGGGGCGCTCCACGGGCTTGCCCTCGTCCTTGGGCAGCAGGGCGCGCAGCACGGGGTCGATCTGGTGCTCCTCCACCCACTGCCTGCGCCCCGTCAGCAGGCCCCGCCTCTCGGCTGCCCGCTCGCCTGCCACTGCTGTTTGGTGAGCCACAGCCCCGGGCCCAACCAGCAGGGCTCTGACACACGTCAGCGCAGGCCTCGTAATGCCGTTCCAAGCCAGAAAGGGAGTGCCTTTGCAGCAGCACTGCAGCACTGCGGCGCGCATGGGCTGTCGCTTGTAGAGAGCGGGAAGAGCGAGACACACGGTGATCACGCGACCACTTGGCAGCCACCTACCCGCGCTGCCGCATCATGCAGCGAGCGCGCGCGCCCCACGCGGGCCCGGCTGCGCCCGGGCCGAGGCGGCGCGGCGGGGCCGCACTTGAAGTCGTCGGCGGAGAAGAAGTCGGTGGGGCAGCCCGGCCACTGCCACAGCTTCCAGGTGCCCTGCGGCGACTTGAGGCGCGCGATGCCCTCGTCCAGCATCTCCGCCAGGCTCGGCTGCAGGTTGATCTCCACGCCCTCCTCCAGCAGCTCGCCCGCCTCAGCCGCCTCCGCCGCTGCGGCGCTCGCAACAGACCTCACACCCGCAGCAAGCCTCACACACGCAGGTCGGTGGCGGGCCCTCTCCCGTAGCACTCCGCCGCTGTGCGGTCCCCCCGCCGCTGTGCCGTCCCGACAACCACAAAGACTGCAAGCAGACCTTGGCTGCTTGGGATGTTAATAGGTCCGCATGCTCCCATGATAACCTAACCGTCTTCAGCCGCTGCGCCGTCCACAGCTGCGCAGTCAGCTGCCGGCCCTGCATACTGCCTGCAAAATCGTGCAAGTCAGTGCCTGCTCACAGCCTCGCTTGCGCCCTGTGCAAAGTCCCTTGGTGCGCTGCTGAAGAGTGAGCACGAGCGCCCACACGCTCGCTCCACCTGTCTGAACCACCGCCGCCTCCACTACCAATGCGCCTCCGAGCTGTTTCCCAGGTGCCCTCCTCCACTGCGCACCACCCGCCTCCCTTGCGGCGTCCTTCCGCACACCGCTAGCGGCCCACACACAACTGCCCTGCTGCTCCGCAAGCCTTGCGGCCGTCGGAAGCAAAAGCGCAGCTCCGCCGGGGGCATGCCCGCTCCCCGACCTTGACCACGATACTGGTCGCGGCACCGGCCGTGCACCCCGCAGCGCGCGCTGCGCCCGGGCGGCGGCCGCCTGCTGGGCGCACCCTGCTCCTTGAGCGCGCGCGCCATGAGCTCCTGGGCGCGCGCCGCCAGCTCCTCCAGGCTCACGCTCAGCAGCTGCACGCGCTCCTCCTGCGGCACCGTCTCCCAGAACGGCCGCACCGCCAGCACGCGGTCCTGCGGCATGAGCGCCGCCTCCTGGCGCGCGTCATCCTGCGCGGCGCGGCGCCGCCTCAGCGCAGGCGCGCCGTGCCCTGCATCGGGGTCGTGCGCGGCGCTGCGCAGTTGCAGGCAGCTGTGCATGTCAGAACTCCGTCAGTGCCCTCCGCTGCGCGAGCCGGAGCAGGCAGGCGCGGGCGGCGGGCGGGCGGCTGCGGTAACGCGCCTGGTGGTTGCTCTGGCGCTTCACGTCCTTGCCCTTGGCGCCCTTGCCCTTGCTGCCGCCCTTGCCCTTCTTGCCCGGCACGCCCATGCCGCGGCCCCGCAGCCCGGCAGGCGGCCGAGGGTGTGTTGACCCGGGGGTGCGGGCGAGCTCAGCGCGCGCGCGGCGCCCGCACGTCTACTTGTGCTGCTCGCAGCGCCGTGTGCCGCGCACGCGACGCAACTAGCGGCGCCATGGCGCCTACATCGCACGGCCCATGCACGCGCACGGGCGGCGTTCTGGGCCTGCGCGGCCACACACCAGAAGCGCAGTCTCAGCGCCGGCGCTGTCCTGGTGTATACAGGCGCCAGCGGGGAGCGACAGGGGGCCGCGCATGTGAGCTCGCATCCCTGCCGAGCCAATGGCCACACGCTTGCCACAGCACTGGGCTCGCAGCGCCAACCCGCAAGCGCGGGCCTGCCGCAGCCGGCAGGCGGCGGCCGCGACCAGCCTGCTCCAGGCCACATATGGAAAACCGCCCAGCCTGGAGCCTCGATGCCACGCCTTCCCTGACCCTCGGAGTACAAAGCACCAGTGGCAAAACAGAAGTCTGAACAGTCCCCCGTCCTGACCAGCAACGCCCCAAGCTCGCCCTGACGCCTCCTGCCACTTAGCCAGCGCCCGTCCTGTGCTGAAACAAGTCTGTCGGCTTGGGGAAAGCCCAGCCTTCGGCAGGACGGGGACGTTCCCTGGCTCGGCTGGTGCCCGCCGGGGCAGCCACGCATCCTATCAGCAGTGTACATGCAAAGCTCTCGATCGACTGCCTGCACCAGAACCAGCCTGCTCCTGCCCGACTCCTGGCTCTACAGTTCAGCTGCAAAAAGTCAGCACAAGGCCAAGCCTGGCAGCGCCTGGACACCAGGCCCTTCACCTGAAGCTGCTATGAGCGCGCTGCCTCGCGCAGCGGCTGCCTCGCCGGCGCAAAGCAGTCCAGCACCTCCCTGAGGTTGCCTACTCCTCTATTCCTGCGTCCCCATCATCAGGCACATGGAAGTACGCTGGGGTATCAATGAGCAGGCAAGGCAGGATGCAGATGAGGGAGGAGGGTCGGCGAGGGTTCAGTGAGAGGTGTCTCGAGTGAATTGCTGACAGCATAATGTTTTCTGGACCGCATGGTTGCACAGTGTGCAGACAATGTGATACGGACAGGCAATGCTGCGGCATGGCCCCAAGCAGTACACGCTTGCCGCTCTTTTTGCTCTGCGCTGGGCCAAACAAGGCAGGCTGAGCTATCATGGGCCCATGGCCTGATAGCTGATAGCACGGGCCCATGATGATGACTTTACAGCGTCTGCCCATGCGTCCTCGCACAGGCCCCTCACCGCCTAGCACTCAGACCTAGCCGGCGACCCTGGCGGGCTCCGCCGCGGCCGCGGCGCCGGCCGGGCGCAGGTCGCCGCGCTTGCGCGCGCGCGCCATGCCGTACTCCATGAGCCCGCTCGCAAACGCGCGGTGCATGCGCTCCAGCGTGACGATCTCGCGCACGACCCGGTACCAGATGACCGGGTTGAGCTTCAGGATGACCGGCCAGGGGTCCCACACGCCGACCCAGTTGGAGTGCCGCCAGGTCGGCAGCGTCGCCTCGGTCCAGTCATCGACGGCGATCGCCTCGAGCTTGCCGGTCGCCTGCGCGCGCGCTCATGGCACGCGCTTTGCGCCTGCCTACCTCTGCATGAGGCGAGGGAGCAGGGCGCGCCTGCGCCATGCACAGCTCGCCATTTGCACGGCAGAGGCATGATAAAGCCTCGCGCGCAAGTGATGCCACCACCGCCATTGCAGATCCGGGCGCTGCATGCTGATGAAGCGCATGCACGTACGGAACATGGCAGCAGCACTTTGAGAGTCTGGCGGTGCATGCACTGGAGCAGACGCTGTAGGGGGCACGCATTAAGACGCAGCGCCCGGATTGTGTGCGCGGGGCCGGCACCTCCAGCAGCCGGCCGTACTCCTGGACGGACACGAAGAATGGGTGCGCCCACTCGTCGTACAGGAACTGCAGCGCGCCGCGCTCGCGCGCCGTGAACGGCTCGTCGGGCGTCTCCTCGCGCTGGCACCATGTGGCAATCACGAGCGAGCCGCCTGCGCCCGGCGCGCACACAGGAGCTGCGGCAGGCCTGGTGCTTTCGCCTGCATGCCGCGTGCGGTTATAATGCCTGCTTCTCAGAATGCCGCACGTGTCCCTGGCATGTGCTCAAGTGCGTGCTCGCCTAGTGCTTACGGCACCCCCGTTCGCCTACACGCCGTCCGGCGCACTCCAGAGGTCTCAGCACGCCGCATGCCCCAGGCGTGAGCTTGAGCGCGTGCCCGTTCGGCGCATGCGGAACTCCCGTTTGGCAACGCGCGGTCTGGCGCACTTCGGAGGTCCCATGCGCGCGAGCGGAGCAGGCGGCATGGGCGGCGCGGACGCGGCGGCACAGCGCACCGGGCTGGTGCAGGATTAGGGTCGGGCGGGCGCGCACCGGGCTTGAGCACGCGGACCATCTCCTCCACGTACGCCTTCTTGTCGGGCATGTGCTCGCCGGACTCGCACGCCCAGACCAGGTCGAAGCTGTCGTCGGGGAAGTCCATGGCGAGCGCGTTCATGACGCGAAAGTCCACGTTGGCCAGGCCGCGCGCCGCCGCCAGCTGCCCCGCGCGCTCCACCTGCTTCGGCGACAGCGTAATGCCTGCGCCGCACGAGCCGCGCCGCGCGCTTGTCATTGGGCCGTGCGCGTCATTATTTGGCAGTTAACTTCGGCACGTCGCTGCCTGCTGCGCGCGGCGCCCGTGCGTTGCAGGCGCGCTGCTGGTCTCGCAAGTGCTGCGCCGCGCGAAGCACAGCGCGGCGTCTGCGCGGTGCGCCCGCGATCCCGCTCGCACCCCAGACACTTGCGCCGCTTACTCGACTGCAGGATACCATCTCTTGAATCTGCGGTAGGCATAGCGTCCAAGGGCAATGCCACGCCGAGACCGGGCAGCACACAAGCGCGCTGCCCGCGCGCCGCCTTGCTCCGCATGCTGACACGCCAACTTGCGTTTGCACGCACCCGTAACCTGCTCAGCCCCTTGGGGCTGAGCAGCCTTTGGGGCGCTGTCAAGCCAGCAAGAGCCGCACCCTGCACATGCGCGTGCGGGAAGCGCGCGGCCAGGTGCCGCGACGTGCCGCCGATGCCGCAGCCGACGTCCAGCACGCGTGCGGGCCGCCGCGCGCCGCTCCAGTGCAGCATCTGGTCCACAAAGTCAATTTTGGCGCGCTTGAAGTCCTTCTTTTTGTAGCCCGCCGCGCGCTCCTCGGGCGTGTAGTAGCCCAGGTGGATGTGCTCGCCCCAGTAGTACTCCAGGATGCCCTCCCTGCGCGGCTCCCGCCGCGCCTGTTACCATGGGTGGCTGCAGCATGCACCCGCATGTTCCGCTGCACCTATGCTGTCTTGGTACTTGCGCTCATGCGGCGCGACGGCTCACCCGGTATATACCAAGGCCCGGGGGGCAAGAGCCCGCATGCCCGCATGGACAGGTGCTCGCCGTGACCACTCCAAATGCACAGCATGACCACACCAGGCTCGCGCAGCACACTGCTGACGCGCTTGAGCGGGCAGAGACAGGAAGCCGGACGGCCCGAGGCACACACTCACTGCTCCAACAATGGAGCAGGCTCTGGCAGCCGCGCAGCCATCCCCCAACGGCTCTGCAGCGCGAGCCCTCGCAAGACGCAGCTCAAGCGACGCGCGCGGGCGCCGTCGGGCGGGCGCGGCGGGCGCGCACTGCGTCCAGCTGTCGTACTCGTCGCCCACGTTGGGCGCGTCTGGGTTGTACGCGCGCGACGGTGTGTCCAGCAGCCTCTTCACCGCCAGCGCCAGCAGCACCAGGCCGGCCGCCAGCGCCAGCAGCCGCGGGTCCACGCTCAGCGGGCTGCGCAGCGCCGGCGGCGCCGCCTGGAACGCGTCCACCGTCGGCCCCGCCCGGCAGGCGGCCTGCGCGCGCCGCGAGCACGCAGACGGCGTCGGCCCCGTGCGCACGCGACGGGGGCGCCTGGGCGCATGCGTGGCGGGCGGGGCCCATGTGCCAACCCCGCCTGGCGGGAGGCAGCGCGCTCAGGCACCCTCAGGCACAAGCAAGCTAGCAAAAGAGTGCATGTGCATAAGCAGGCAGCGGTGTGTGGCTATGTGGTGCAGGTTCACAGCGCCAGACTCCCCACCCGCCGCAGCCCCAGGCAATGCGCTCGTCAGCGCGTGCTTGCTGGCAGCTTGCGCTTTGCGCTCGCGCCAAGCTCGTAGCGGGACTGTGTGTGCCGCACCCTCGCCCTGCGAGGCCCGACAGCGGCCGCATGGTGCATGATGCCGCTCCGTTGCCCCCTTCTCCGCTCCCGCTCGCTCCCCACTCGCTGCCATGCTCGCCAGCGTTGCCTGTGAGGTTGCACAGCAGGCTGCCCTGCTATGCAGTGTGGCTGTTGCCGGCCGCTGGTCGATGCCGCCAGACCCGTTGCCAGCCTGCACTGGCGGCACTCCATTGCTTTAGGTCTCCTCGCTGGACTGGGAGTGTTTGTCTTTAGCTTTGCTGACGCTGGCGCACTGCCAGAGGAGGTGCCTGAGGAGGTGCCTGAAGAGGCAGGGTCGTTCAAGGCAAAGGAGCGTGCTTGTTAAGTATTGTTCCAGGCACACCTGAGTGCCTGTCCACAGCTTGTCCGCAAGATGGCAAGCGCGATGTCCTGCTCGATGAACGTGAGGCCGGGGTGCTCCAGGCGCGTTCATGAATTGACTTGGCGTGCATGCGTCGTGCCGTGTTAGTCAAAGCATTACGGTTACACGTTCCGACTACTTAGACTGACTGCGCCTGCCTGGGCAGGAGCCTCAAGTGCAGATGTGCCGCAAGGCAACCGTTCAGGCAGCGTGCACCCAGGAGGATGGCAGCGCACGCGACTGCAACCCCGTCCACCGTGCAGCAGACAGGTGGGGCTCCCAAGTGAAGCTGCTGGGGCACACTTGCTTTGTTGTACCTCTGCATACATGCACCATTGCAGACGAGCGTAACGTGCTTGACAGCTGGTGCGCTGCCGGCCTGCACCATCAGGACTACTATTCCGTTCCTTTCGAGCGGCAATTATCACAACACACTTGCAGCAGGTTCCAACAATCGGTGTTTGCAGGGGAGCCTGCGCGCGCTGAGCCCGCCGGCACGCCCGAGCACGCGGCCGCGTACCTCAAGTCCGCCGCGGCAGGGCGCAGGCTGCCGCCAGCGCAGGTCCTGTCCGCGATTGTGGCGCTTGAGAAGGCCAAGCTGCCGGTACGCTGCTGCCCCTCATGTGGGTATATACATGTGTGCAGAGGGGCAGGGGTGGACACCCCTGCTGCGCAAGGTGCCCAGCCGGGCTGCGCCACCAGGCGGGTGACTTCTTGGACACGCTCGGCGGCCACGGGAAGCAGGGCGGCGCGCGCTGGCGCCTGGTCTTCAACGCAGGCGCGCCCTCCCCGCCCTCTCTTGCGCGCGGCATACAAGCTGCCTGCAGATCACCCAGCCCTGTCACTTGGGCTAGGTATGCTCCATGGATGGCGTCCCCTGGCGCTTGCAACGCCAACTCCCGCGGAGTGCCTGCCACAAGGTCCCCCAGCATGCGCGGTTTGTAGCCGGCCAGGCTAACCTTCAGACAGTCACCTGCCAGCTGTATGCCTGCTGGGATTGACCAGGCACGCGCGTCCCGCCAGGCAAGGACCAGGTGAACGAGGCGGCCAAGGGCGGCCAGGGCGGCGGCACCTACTTCCCGCTCACCGCCGTGCAGCGCTGGGACAGCGCCACCATGCAGATCGAGAACGGCGTGTACCTGGGCCAGATCGCGGCGCTCACCTTTCGGGGGCCCTTCAGCATGAGCGGGGTGCGGCCGCGCGCCAGCTGCTGGGCAGTCTAGGACCGCGCGGTGCCTGCTGCTGCACGCCTTTGGCAGGTCGTCCGGGACGCCCGCCGTTGCTCAGCGTCGGCTTCACTGTCTCCTGCTATCAGAGCATGCTGTTGCCCGCTCGAGTCAATTTCAGCCGGCTAGTCCTTGACTGGGTTTGCATGCAGGCGGGCTGCCATGGGCTTGGCAGGCGCCACAGCATGGCGTGCATGCTCTCACAGCGCGTGCGCGCGCGCCATTGCCTGCCTGCCTGACGGCCTGACGCGCATGGGCGCAGCGCAAGCTGACGTTCACTTTCGACAAGCTGCGCATCCGGCTCGGGCCCAAGTGGCTGGACTTCCCGCTGCAGGCCGGCCAGCTCGGGACGACGTGCGGGCCTGCCACGGTTCCCGCTCGCCTGTGCCACGCCACCAGCAAGATGCACAGCGCCAGCTCCCCGTGCTGCCTGCTGGGGCGAGGCTGGCGCTGAGACCGCCTGTCAGACGTAACCAGCATGCCTGTGTGTGTCACGCGCGCGCTCAGAGCCTTTCCTTTCCATGCGTCACCAGCCGGCAGTGACGCATTGGCGGGCACCGCGCCGCTGCGCAGGGCGAGCACCGATGACAAGAAGTCGCCCTTCTTCCTGTTCTCATACGTGGACGACGAGGTTGCGGTCGCGCGCGGGCGCGGCGGCGGCCTCGCCTTCTGGGCGCGCACGACGCCTGCATGGGAGATGACTGCGGGCGTCGACTTGTGAGGCTGTTTGCAGCGCTGCCGCCTTGGCGGAGCGGGCAGTGCCTGCGAAGGAGCGAGTTTTGGGGCAACAAGGTAGACTGCGTATCTGATCAGCATGCTGGCAGCTGTGTCACTCAGCTGCGCCCTGGTGAGAAGTTGGCATGAGCCATGTACATGTATGAGTAACCACTGGTGCTTTGAGTGCGGTATTCAGTAAAAGGTGTCAGCACGGAGTTGCTGGTGTGAATCATTTAGATTTGAATAGACCGTCATGTTGAGGCACAGACATAGGTAGCTCTTACAACGAAACTCACAACCATTCCCTCATCTATGACAGCTACAGAGCTCAAATGTTGCAACGCTGCATCTCTTTTGCGCGCAGTGCTCACTGCCTCGCCGCGCTGCTCCCTCACCAGCTGCAAAATCTCATTGCTCCCTCCAGCCCGCCAGCGCCTCTACACGCTGTTATTCGGCACTCCGGCAGGCTGGTTGCTGCGCCCGGCGAACCAAGTACAGTTTCAGAGAGCGTTGGATGACACATGCAGCTCAGCTGAGATATGCTTGCACTCTGCATGACAACAGGACCCCAGCAATACCCGCCAGGGCTTGCGAGGCGCACACCTCAGCTCATACCCTCATTGCAACAGATCTTGCATATTAACACACAGCCGCACTCACAGGCGAGCGGCGCGCTGCTGACCAACGCCCGCCTCCTGGCCAAATTTATACACGCCGCAGGCACCCTGCACCAACCTCAACCAGTGAGCCCAGCCGGGTGCACGCACCCGTATGCCAGCAGCGCGCGGCGGTTGGCGCCGGCCTCCTCGCCCTCGTCGGACAGCCACTCGCCGTCAAGGCCGGGCGCGCCGCGCCGCCGGCCGCCAAACACGGCCAGCAGCTTGCTGGGCTGCCGCAGGCGCTTGGTCTGCTTCCAGGCCACCTCGCCCGCGCGCGAGATCTTCTTGTTGGCGGTCGTGACCTGCGCGCGCGGGCGCGCGCGCATCTGCCCCCGCACGCGTAAAGCAGGCCGCGCGAGGGAGCGCTGGGCTTTGCGCTGTGCGCGCAACCGCAAGCCTGCTCTGTACGGCTGTGTAAGCTCAGCGCTCAGAGGCGGAACGTGTGACGCTGCTCGGTCCGAGCACGGCGGGCGCCCGTCGGCGTAGCACGAGCGCCTGCTTTCACAGCAGGGGCGCGGCGGGCGCGCCGTGTCGTCCACAACACCGTGCACGTCGTCAACGACGTCCGTCACGTCAAACATGATGCGCAGGTTGCGGATCACGCCGCGCGGCGGCGGGCCCGACGGGTCCAGGTAGTCGCGCGGCGGGAAGGCCTGCGCGCGCTACTAGGGTTAGAAGTCTAGCCCTGTCCCTAGCAGGACCGCCTGCGCGCGCGGCGTCCATCGGCGCGCGGCCGCGGCCGCCCCAGCAGCGCCAGCGCAGCTCTTTACACTGTTATGCGAGGCATGCTGCTTTGGCCAGGGCAGCAGGAAACTGCGCGAATACTCGCGATTGTGGCACGGCGAGCTCTTTTGGTAGCTGGCATAGGCCATGCAGGCCTACGCCCGTAGGCTGCAAGCGCACATAGTCGGCAAGAGCGGGGCCAGGTCGGGCAGCCAATGGCTGCCCGACCTGGTCAACCGCATGGGCAGCCCACTCAGCATCACCATCGCCTTCGGCATGAGACACTACGCACGCATCGCAAGCACAGCGCTGAGCGCGCGACCTGGGCTGCGAGCTGCAAGGGAGGCCGCGCCTGCGCATGCGCCAGCGCCGCAAAGAACATCTCCACGCAGATCAGGAACTCCTGCAGGCCGGCCGCCACGTCGTCCACATCGTACGTCGTCCAGTCCTGCCGCCCCGGCCGGCTGGGGTGAAGGACAGGCCGCTGTGCTGAGCCTGCGTCACTCAAGGCGCGACGCGCATCCCTTCCCCCGCGCTCTGGGTGAGGCAGGTGCTGCCGACTGTGCCGGGACCCGTCAAGGCAGCAACTATACTCGGACCGCACCCCTCGCAGTAGCACGCAGAACCCAGAGGCGCCCGACACGCCAGCGCACCACTGTAGCAAGAAGGCTGCGAAGGCAGCCATGCATGCAACCTTGGACATGCGCATGCATTCAGGCATGCGGGCGCGCGGCAGCGGCTCGTGTACCCTACCCTAATCCTATCCCTGCGCACGCGCGCGCGCCTTGGTCTGGATGACCTTGGCCCAGACGAGGATGGCGATGGCCACGCCCTGCCAGTAGGTCAAGAACACGACCGCCTTGACGCACAGGAACTTGGCGATGGGCCGGATTGGCGCCAGCTCCGCCGCGGTCGCCTTGTAGAACAGGACGAGGCAGTAGAGCGCCCAGAACTGCGCGCGCCGGCCAGGCCTCGGCACCAGGAGCCTGCAGGAGAGGTATGTCGAGAGGAGTGGCTGCATGCGGACGGGCCCGCTGGTATGCGCGGCTGCTTGCTAGGCGCACAACCTGGGGCGCGCAGGCCCCTACGCAGGCACGCCGCAAGCGCATCTGCGCTCCTGGCCCCCCCGCTGCAAGGCAGACGGGCATTGGCCTCGCAGCAGCGAGACGGAGACCACCGCAGACGGAGAGAGGTCTTGCCAAACCCCACACGTAGTCAACACACAATACAACGGCGCCCGCGCCCTGGCGCCGCACGGCGCGCCTGCGAGCAGGGTAAGAATAGGGTATCATGCGGCGCGCCTGCGAGAAATTTGATACAATGACGGTGTAGATGTAGACACGGTCGAAGCGCAGCGCGCCATCGCCGTACACGCCGCACAGCTGCGCGATGAAGCCCGTGGCCGTCATCATCGGGCGCAGGATGACGTAGCTCAGCACGCCCTGGCGCCGACAGCGCGGCGTCAGTGACGCGCCCGGCCATCTGTGACGTGCCGGACACGTCTGCATGAGCCTGTGGGCGCCCGCGCGCGCGCGCGCTCGGCGGAACCCGTCTGTGCAGTGTCCGGCCACGGCGGACACGCTGGCTGCATGCGTCGCCCGGCGCGCGCTGGAGGTTGTCGCTTTACGCGCGCGCCTTGCTGGGAGGCACTCCAGAGCAGCGCCGGTCGGCCGCGTATGCCGGGCCTGCTGCCGGCGCGGCGGGGCGGGGCGGCGCGCCTTCTTGCACTCCCAGAAGAACTCCTCGCCCATGCGCCAGGGCCGCACGAGGTACCCGAGGCCCCACAGGTGCGCGACGTCCTCCTTGGTGCTGAAGTACGCGTCCACGTCGCCAAACTCGTCCTCCAGGTACGCGACCAGGTACATGAAGAAGTTGTAGATCACGTACGCCTCGTAGCACTCGCGGATGACGTCCAGGTACAGCGCGGTGCCCTGCCGCGCGGCCGCGCCCGGCCTGACGCCAGTGGCGACACCGCTGCTTCTCCGAGCGCGTGGTGCTGAGCAAGCGCGGCTCTGTATCTGCAAGAGCTCGGCGCTCGGCCCAGTCACTGTATGCGGCGAGTCAGAGCAGGCCACTGTAAGGGTGACCCGGGCTGGCTGACCCCGCGGTAGGAATTGCAGGGAGGGGCAGGCGGGCGGCCGCGCCTTAAAGCGCAGCGCCAGCCAGGAGTCCAGCGCGTAGATGGGCACCATCCACAGGATGCGGATGACGCGGATCTGCAGCGTCGGCCGCGACAAGTACTCTAGGTGCATCGCCACCTCGTAGATGCTCACCGGCAGCGCCAGCAGCACGAAGATGCCCGCGACAAACCAGGCCTGCGCGCCGACAGGCAGCGCCTCTGTCATACCAGGCTCCGAGGTGCGGCGGTGGAGCCGGCGCTGCTCGCTGGGAGGCCTGCGCAGTAGGCCGAGGCACAGCCGCCCTCCTCCCAGCCCCTCAGAGAGCCCGAGCTTGGACGCCGGGCCGGGCGCGGCCGCACATGGCAGCACGCGAGCAGCGGCGCACGCGGGCCGGGGCGCCCACCTGGTAGTGTATGGAGAAGTCTGCGTGGGTGAACTCGATGATGATCCACGGCAGGCCGCCGAGGCAGGCGGCCGCCAGGATGCACCAGAGCACGCGGAACCAGCGCCGCATCGGCCATTTCAGCAGCCACATGGCTGGCAGGCGCGCCGCTGCGCTGCCGAGCGCTACCTCATGCCCCGCTCTGCCAGGCGGACAACGTGCGCGCTGGCTCGCAGGCGCTCACACACGAGTCGTATAGACACACAGGCGACGAGCGACGTGCAGAACACACGCCCACGGCAGGCTCGCAACTGCCGCCCGACCTGACACGCCGTTCACCAGGCTTTGCAGTTGCTACCAAGCGTTTAGCACACGGGAGATGGTGATGATAGCCTGGTGACCTCCAAGCAGCTTACAGCTCAGAAGGCTGACCGGCCTATGCTGCTACCAACGTCAGCTGCCCAGTCCTAGTCTTTTTGGTGCAGCCACACCTTTTGCTAAGGAAAACGAGGCTCAGAGAGACCCTAGACCTGAGCGCGAGTCGTCACCACGCTGGTGACGGAGCGTGCCAACCCTTTTTCCTCGCTGCAAGACGTTGAAGAGGCAGCTACACGGGTGCAGCGTGCGCCTCCTGAGAACGCAGGTAAAGTGCCAAACGTTCAGAACAGAGGGGCAGGTTCACGCTCGACACACCATCAGCGCCTTCACAGTTCCTGGTGGTGCACGGTTCCAGTGGTGCGTCTTGTGACTGGCACTCCTGAATATGCTAGCGGCCGCTGTCCGCAGTACCGCGTGAGGGTCTCGCTGTCGGTGCTCCTCTGAGCAGAAACCATCTCGTGTACATTGAACATCGAGATGCCCTCGTCTGCAAGCCGCCTGCTGTGGGCGTGCGTCGCGGCTGCCGCTGTGCTGCTTCTCGTACAACCGGCTGCTTCGGCTCGCCACGGTGCGCTCACAGGATCGCTGTGGAAGCGTGAGCCTGATGCATCAACTGCATTCAAGAAAAGGGCACCGTGCTGCCTCCGCAACAACCTTGTGTTGGCCTGGTGGGCTAAAAGGCTACGTTTGCAGCTCACTGTGGTTTTGGGCGCGCAGGGAGGGGCCTGGCCCAATACGTTGACCCGTCCGCAGATGGCAGCGCGCCACCCTTCGCGGGCGACAATGCAGGTGACGTAGCCACACACACAGCGCACAGTCAGCAACTCAGTCCCGACACGATCAGTGGCCACTCAATGAGGCCTGTGTGACTTGTGCACCCCTGAGGACAGAAGGGGTGTTGGACAGCGGGCGGGGGCGCCGCCTGTACTTTCGCTTCCTCTTTCAGCACACCCTCGAGCTTATCAAGTCCGCGAGGCACCGCTGCCTGGAACACCTGCAAGTGCCCTGGCAGGCACAGAGCCAGCGTGCTGACGCTCCGGGCGCGCTGTTGCGGCGCAGACCCGTTCTCGTCGTCCGGCATGTCGACCGACGGCATGACGCAGGCCAGTGACCAGGCGCCTGCGTCGCCGAGCGATGCCGGCATGTCCGGCGCCGGCCCCGCCGCAGCGCCAAACCCGGGCGCACCCGCGGCAGCGCCGGACGCGCCGGGCGCGCCCGCGGCTGCGCCAGCGGCTGCGCCCGACGCGGCTACGCCTGACGCGGCCACGCCCGACGCGGCTGCGCCCGCCCCGGCCGCGCCCGCCCCGGCGCAGGCCGACGCGCAGGCCGACGCCGCCGCCGCCCCGGTACCCACGGCAAGCCCCGGCGGCGGCGCCGACGCCGCGGCGCCCGCTGCGGGCCCCGCCAGCGGCGCCGACGCCGCAGCGCCCGCTGCGGGCCCCGCCAGCGGCGCCGACGCCGCAGCGCCCGCTGCGGGCCCCGCCGGCAGCGCCGACGCCGCCTGCGTCGGCTGCTCGATCACCAAGTACGCCTGGGCGCAGGACATGTCGGCGGCGCCGGCGGGCGCGGCCGACGGCCCCGCCGCCGCGCCCGCCGCCAGCCCCGCTGCGCAGGACGCGCGCGCAGCCAGCCCCGCCGACCAGGCCTGGGCCGCGGCGGTGGTGTCGCCTGCCAATGCGTCCTCGCCGGACGCCGCGTCGCCGGACGGCGCCGCCGACGCCGCGAGCATGGCGCAGCTGGCCTCGGCCGCGGCCGCGCCGGGCGACGGCTGGGTGACCAGGACTGCTGCTGGCCCGACGGCGTCGCCGCCAGCGGCGGGCGGAGCGGACTCGGCGGCGTCGAGCCTGGCAGGCTCGCTCGCGGCGGCGCTCGCGGAGGCCTTCGCCGGCGCGTTCGGCCCTGACAGCGCCGCGGCGTCTCCGTCCGGCGCGGCCGCGTCGCCCGACGCCTCTGCGCCAGCCCCGTACGCGGCCTCGCCGGCGGCCTCCGCGGCGGCGCCGAGCGCCTTTGGCGCGTCCCCGGCCGCGTCGCCCGCCTCCGGCGGGAGCGGCGCCGCACACGCGGACCGCCACGCCACCTCGGCGGCCGGTGATTCTCTCTACATGTCGGCTATGGCCGACCTGCCGACCGTGGCCTCCGTAGACGGTGCGACATCCTGCTGCGCTTTGAATGTATTAGCGACGTGCCTGCGGCCCCCTCACAGCAGGCCAATGCATGTGGTGCGAGCATAGGGCTGGGCTGTTGGTCAGGTCTACCTCGTGCTTCACATCCCCCCTGCCCGCCCGCCAAACAATCCGGCCGTGCTCAGCTGCTCCGCCGACGCGCAGGCTCGGGCGCCGCGGACGGCCCGAGCGGGGCGCCGGCCGCCGCGCCGCGCGCGGCCGCGCCACTCGGCGCGCCGGCGGTCGACGCGGCGGCCGCGCGCGCGGACGACCCCAGCGGCTCCGACGGCGACACCGCGCCCGCGACCACGCCGGACCCAGTCGCGCCGCGCGCGCGCGCGCGGCCTGTCAACGGCACCACCGACCTGAGCGCTGCGTCCCCAGCTGCGGCTGCCGGCCCCGACGCGGCCGCGGCCGGGCCCGACGCGGCGGCGCCCGGCCCGTCCGCGGCGGCCGGCGCGGGCGATGGAGCGGCCTCTGGGGTCACCGGGGACAGCTACCAGAGCTACGCTGGCGGGGCCGGCGCGGGGGGCGTGACGGTGCTGTCGGCGCCGTGAGCTCGTGCACAAGCTGTTAGTCTTTCGCTGGGCCCCATGATGCCGGGCGCCTGTTAACGGGGACTGTGCGCGCGTGCGCGCGCGCTGAGCCTCATCGTCAAGCTGTCCAAGCCGTGTCAGCGCCCCGGTTTGCAGGTTTCAGCACAAGCGGTGACTTGCCTGTATGAACAGACGTGCGTGATCTGGTTGGCAGGCCGCTGCGTCGGCCTGCAAGAGTCGAGCGGGCAGGCTTCCTGCTGCGAGGCGCATCGCCATACTGCCCCTGCCCTCCACCTCTGTGTGCCTGGCCAGCTAGGTGGCTTGTTCAACACGCACCCCTGACTGCTTGCGGTGCGGCACTGCGGGCTCGTAGGTTGGTCCCACGGCCATGAGCGGAAAAGTGTAATCCTAACTTTCTCTGTTGCATGCATCTGGTTCCGGTCATCACCGCGTGCCCAGAGTTTGGTGGCATGCAGTCTCTACAGTCCTGCGCGCCAGTTCAAGCCTTTAACTTAAAGGGGCTCCAAACAGTCTCGCACTCTTGCCTGCCTGCAAAATCCCCACAGCGCGCGGCACCAGCACGCACGCGCCCATGCCACTCAGGTCAGCCCCACCTCCCAGCCACGCCCAAGACAGCCACCATACACTGCCGCCCAGGCTGGATGGTGACACTCGCTTCCCCATGCATGAGCCGTTGCCGTTGAGATCTCCACCAAATCGAAGCTTCTGCCCAACAGACGCTGGCCTCAAGTAGCCGTTTTCTAGCGAAGCGTCAAGTTCACGGCATGAGTCAGCCAGATGTTGTTCAGGCCCGGACGGGAAGCAGGGACAAGCCTGCACTTCACAAGCTGCGCGGAACTCCTGCCATCTGCTCAATCGTCCAAGGCTGTTCAATTGCCCAGAGCATTCGACACAAGCACGGGGCCGGCGCCAGCACTCGACTCCAGCCACTCTCTCACAAGCGCCCAGCAGGCAAGTACCACCATGCGTGCCGCAAGCGGCCCTGCTCCTGCTCGCCCTGCTGGCGGTCCTGCGGACAGGCGTCGCCGCACGGCCAGGTGCCGCCCGTCGCCGCCCAGGCCCAGGCACAATGCCCAATGTGAGAGCGGTTGGTGATCCTTTCAGAGCCGGACTGAGAAGTTTTGCAGTTCCAGCTCGCTAGTGCTCACGCGAGCTCGCGTGTGTGGAACAGGCCCTCTGGGCGAGGCTGCGGGGGCGGAGGTGGCCGGCATCATCGCCGCAGGCGACGCCGAGCACATGCGCGCGCTGCTGGCCTCGGCCTCGTCGATCATGTTCGACTCGGCGTTCGGCGACAGCGACGACGGCTTCTACACCACGTCCTGGGGCCGGCTGGAGAAGTCCACGCTCGGCCATGTGCAGGAGCCCTCGATCTTCCAGCAGAAGCGCACGCTGCTGGGCGCCAGGGAAGGCTGAGCGGGCCTAAGCAGTGCTGGCGAGCTCGGAAGCAGTGCTAGGAGCTGGCGGGGGCGGGCACACGCTTCACCAGTTCGCAGGATGTAGTGATTCTTTTGCGCGCTGCACTCGGGCGCTGCACTCTCGCTGCAAGCAGGCCCTGTCAGGCGCCCGCGTGGCTGGCCCAGGGTCTTCTTGCCGCGGGCTGATGTACTTGCTGGATAGGCTCGGCCCAGTTTGCTTAGGATAGCTACGAGTCGTGCGCACCGCGTGCTGCGGTGCGTGGGTGCGCCCGCCTGCACGGCAGGCCAGCCGAGTTTATAGGCTGCTCATTTGGATCACTTGGGACTGACGGCACTGTGCACTGTTGACGTAGCAACTGACTGCATTGCTCTGTGACCAGCGATGCAGTCAGGCGGGGGCTCCTCTGCGCGCGCCCCAAATGCTCTCCCTCGTCCTTCTGCGGCTTGCTCGCTTCTGCGATTTGCACAGCGAGCTCTGCATTGCGAGCGTGTAACATAGACGTGCTTGGCTCACTACTCGGTGACGTCTGCAACTGCCTACTGTGCTCTCAATCCACCAAGGCATGGGCGATGCAAAATGCAGACATGGAGCCAGTACTTTCAGCTTGTATCAGGTACAGACGCGTAATCAAAGTGTCAGCAACAGGCAAAGGCGCTTGGCAGCGCGCGTCGCGGATGCAAATTTGGTGAATGCATGTGTGTGAGGCGCAGCAGATGGGTGTGCGTCCAATCTCTGTGCTGACGTTCACACTGGCATCCTCCACCTGACGTGAGTGTGCCACATGCAAGCTGGCAGGAGCAACTGGGCTTGGGCAGCTGCAGCTGGCTATGCGGCCAAGCATCCAATGCGAGACAGGATATACTCAGCGGGGCTCATAGCAGCGCACTGGACGGCATTGCACGGCATTGCGCTCCCATGTTTACAAAAAACAAAGGTTGGACAGAGGTCTGTGTCACAGACCTTGCGTTCCACAAGAATGCTTGCCAGCACCCTACTATGCCGAAGCAGAGCAGCACCAGCAGAAGCGCATGCGAAGAGGTCAGCGGGCGGGTGCTCGCGGGCGCAGGTCAGGAACTGGTCACGCTGAGGTCCTTGGCAAAATGGAAGGACCGGATGGTCAGGCCGTGCGCGTGGTAGAACCTGTGGGCCTGCCTCCGCTCAGTGTTGGAGTCCAGCACCAACCTGCGCCCGCCGCGCACAAACGTCCAACACCGCGCCGGTGAGGCGGGCGCGCACGGCACGCAGCACAGCCGCACGAGCCGGGATGGCACCTGGTGCAGCCGTGCGAGCGCGCCTCCGCCTCCAGCCACCGTATGAGCGCCGACCCGTGGCCGCCTCCCCGCGCCGCCTCGGCCGTCACGAGGTCGTGCACAAACAGGTCCCTGCAGCGAGCGGGCAGGCGCTGTGAAGACCGCCACCCCTCTGCATTTTACCTATCACGCGGCAGGCGAGTCACGCAGGACGGCGCAGGCGTGGGTGCACGCACCTGGGGTCTGCGCGCTCCATTGTCGAGTAGTATGCATACCCAGCGGCGGCCACTACCTGGTTGTCGGCGCTCACGAAGGCGAGCTTGTACCCCTGCGCCTCCTCCAAGCCCCGCACCCGCTGCAGAAAGTCCTCCTCGCTGGTCAGGTAGGTGCGCAGCTGGCGCATCACGGCAAAGCAGCTCCGCACGTCGGCGTCGCTGGCGGCCAGCCGCGGCGTCGGCTGGCCCATCTTGTTGTCTTGATACCAGCTTTTATGGTATGACAGGTTTCTTGCAGAGCTGCTTGCGTCGTCTGAGCAAGGCACGTGCACTAGTGCACCCTTTGTCACCGCGTCACATGCACTGGCATTGTCTACAACTTGGTCTTGCACCTTCAAGCGCCTTGCTGCCCACCCACAAGAGCTTCCGATAGACGTCTATATATCTCGGTGATGATAACTTGCTGCGTTAAAAAGGAACGAAGCTGCAGAAAAACTATATATAGGTTTTTTATATGTACGTACATATATGGTATACCATATATGGTTGTTTCAAGGACGACGCCAGCACTGAAGCGCAAGCGAGCCAGACCTTGGACTTTTGCAAAACCGACACAATGATGGCGCTGCGGCCCATGGACATCCCCCTGGACCGGCTGCGGCTGCAGTTTGAGGGCAGCGACGAGGACGGCGCCGCCTGCGAAACAGCCGCGCCCTCCAATACTGCGCATGCAGGACAGGCATCGGAGGAGCGCACGCACGAGGCTGCTGAGGCGCTGGACGACGGCGAGTGGGACGAGGACGAGGGCGCTGAGGGCGGCCTGGACTGGGAAGTCTCGCGTGAAGGTGCTTGCCCTGCCACGCCTTTCCACCCTGTGCCTGTTGCTGGTTGTCTGCCTGTCGAGACCGCACTCAGAGGTGAGCTAGGCGCGCACAAGCGCTGGTGTGTGGTCGCCCGCCTACGACTCGTAGCGTGCAGAGTACCTGGAGTGCGGCCACAGCGGCGTGAGCGCGGGCCTGCACGGCGCCGGGCCCAACGCGCAGGGCCGCGGCGTAGTTCAAAATACCAGTGACCAGCGGTCTCAGGCGGAGCAGAGCGCACCCGCCGAGGGGCAACCAGTGCAGGTGCTTCACACCAAGTTGATGCCAAGCTCAGCCCAGCGAACCCGTCGCCGTTATGCAGAGGGCCACTTGCAGCATAGCACTACGACACCGCCCATGTTCGCTGCGCCCTCCACTTCTCCAAGCCCCAGCAAGCCCCACAGTCACAGCGCGGCCCGACGCGCGGGCAGCCTTGCTCTGACAAGCGAGTGCACTGAACGTATCCACCTGCGCCCTGCCAGGAGCACCGCACGCACTGCCCGTGCGCGGTGCTGTTCCAGGCGCCCACCTGCACCAGCTTGGCGCGCGGCTGCAGCGTGCCCTGCCGGCCGGCGGCGCCCTGCTGGCTGATGCTCCCTGCTAGCCTGGATGTCGGCCGCTTGCCGGCAGTGGCATGCAGCAGGCAGGCAAGGATCCTACCGGCCGCTTGCTGGCAGTGATATGCAGCAGGCAGGCAAGGAAAGCTGTGTGAGCCTGCTGTGATTGCCCTCGAGGCGCACCTTGGCCTGGTGCAGGGCGGTGGGGGCTGCTTCAGCCCTGGCGTGGGGTCTGGCTTGCTGAGGGGTGACCAGCTGTGCTCGTGTTGGCATGCTGATGCGGCAGGGCATGGTAGGGTTGCATCAGCTCGGCGTTGGGGTCATGCTGACCACAGGGCCTCACATACGCTCCACCTATGCGCGTGGGGCTGGGCACGGAGGGCCTACCGCCGCTGCGCAGTTTTTGCTTGATGCGGCCGCGCTCAGCCGCGCGCGCGGGCGCGGCAGGGCATGGAGGGCCGCATCAGCCTGGCGCCGCTGCGCAGCGACGACACGCTTGCCGTGCTGGGCGGCGACTTTGCGATGGACGCGTCCGTGGCGACCGCGGTGCGCGGCAGCGCGCGCGCGCAGCTCGCCGGCGGCGCCGCGCGCGGGCGCGACAAGTCTGAGCGCGCCACCGTGGAGACCGTGCTGGACCCGCGCACGCGCCTGGTGCGCAGCGCCTGCATATGCACAAACCAGGACAAGCTGCGCAAGCATGAATTCAGAGACTGTGTTATGGCGACTTGTGCGAGTGCTGGCGCTCTGTGGACAGCAGACGCAACCAAGCGTAAGCGGGTGCAGTAGATGCTGGACACATGTGCCGTGCAGCGACAGAAGGTGGCATATTGCAGATGCTTGGTATTGCTTTGGAGCGGACGTGTGCAAGCCTCACTGCTTGCTGCGGGCGCCTGTCGTGCCTGCCATGGGAAGCCGTCCGAGAGCGCCCACGTGCGCGCCCTCCACGCGCGCGCGCCCCCCGCGCGCCAGGTGCTGCTCGAGGTGCTCCAGGTAGGATCGAGACGGACGGCAAGGTGGCTGTGATGGGGCCAGACCCCCGCGCGCGCCAGGTGCTGTTCAAGATGCTGAACAGCGGCTTCCTGGGCGAGATCAACGGCTGCGTGAGCACGGGCAAGGAGGCCAACGTGTACCACGCGACCGGCGCGGGCGGCGCCGACCTGGCGGTCAAGGTGTACAAGACGTCCATCCTGGCGTTCAAGGACCGCGACAGGCGCGCCCGGCCGCGCCGGGCGGGGCTGCGGGGGCGCGGCGCGCGCGGACGGCGCGGCTGCGCTGCGCAGCCTGGCGGCGTGGGCTGCTTCGGGTATGCTGTGGTGGCGCGGCCGGTCACATGGAGCGTGTGGGGGCGCGTTCTTGCCGAGCCAGGTACAGCTGCATGCGCAGCTCGAATGTCACACAGCGAGACTGGCTCTCCCTGGGTCTGCATGGGGACGGCGGCTATGGCGGGCATGTCCTTCAAGGCGGCGGGTCTGCATCTGAAGACTGCATTGTCTGTACCTGCATGCAGGAGAGGGCGTCTGTATTTACAGAACAGGGCGCCTGCGTGCAGAGGCACAAAGATACGGCCCAGGGGGCTCTGGGCCAAGCAACAAGATGCGAGGCTGAACAAAGGTGCGTGAGCCCGCGGCTGCGGCGCAGGTATGTCACGGGCGATTTCCGCTTCCGCTTCGGCTACTGCAAGAGCAACCCGCGCAAGATGGTCAAGGCGCGCCCCTGCTGCCCGTTGCCCTCACACGCGAGCCCCCCTGCCCGGCGCAATCCACTGTCTGACACACTAGCAGAACCATCCATGCTGCAGTTAGAGCTTGGCCAAAGGGTGCCGGCGCACCGGGCAGCATCGTGCCAGACACGCTGTGCGCCAGGAAGCCCTGCTCTGTCAACAAGGATAGGGCGTAGGGCGCTGCCCCGCACCCACGACCGGCCCCCGCCCATGACAGGTGTGGGCGGGAATGGAGATGCGCCTGGGCGCATCTACCTCACCCAGCCCTTCACACACACCCTAAACCCTAAATCCAACAGGCCCCCGCCCGCGGCAGGTGTGGGCGGAGAAGGAGATGCGCAACCTGGCGCGCCTGCGCACGGCCGGCATCCGCGCGCCGCGGCCGCTGCAGCTGCGCGCGCACGTGCTCGTCATGGAGTTTGTCGGCGCCGGCGGCGTCGCCGCGCCGCGGCTCAAGGCGCGAGCGGGCTCCTGTCGCAGCGCAGCGTCGGCTCCCATGCCTTTTGCTGTGCAGGCGCTCCTATGCGCGCCAAGCACGCGAGTGCGGAGCAGAGGGGCTGCCAGTGGGCGCGTGGCAGCGCCTGGGCGCGCAAGTCTGGCAATAGTGTCGAGCTGCCGAAGGCGTCGTATGTGCATGTCTTGCGAGCGTGGGGTGGCGGCCATGGCCGGGCCGTGGCGCGCACCAGACCAAGTCGCTGAGACTGACGTGGCATGCATGAGCAGGCGAGCGCGCGCGCGGCGGCAGGACGCGCGCGCGCCGCTGGCGCAGCTGCAGGTGTTCTACACGCAGCTGGTGCTGCTCGTGCGGCAGCTGTACCAGGAGTGCCGCCTGGTGCACGCCGACCTGTCCGAGTACAACATCCTCGTGCACCAGGCGCGCGCGCAGCGTGATACCAGGGTTAGGGTATGGGTTGTATTAGGGTAACCTCCCTGCTCAGAGCGTTTACGCAGTGGGATGCACGAGCTGTTGCCAGCACGCGCACAGACTCCTCTTCGCGTGTGGCCCGTGCGGCTGGCCCGGGTTTGAGGGTGCCTGGATGTGGTCGAGCAGGCGCCCGGGCAGGCCTAGCGCGCATGGTATGGGCGCGCCTGGCTGCATGCAGCTTGTCACCACGCATCCAGCCATGCCCTCCCCATGGCACACTGACCGCTCTGAGAACCGGCGTGCTGCCCATGGAGCGGGCGGGCGTCCTTGCGCGTCCCACGCGGCGAGCGCGTAGGCCAGATGTGCAGCGCCGCCGCGCAGGGGCAGCTGTGGCTCATCGATGTCAGCCAGTCAGTGGACCTGGACCACCCGCGCGCGCTGGACTTCCTGCGCGAGGTGCGGCGCCTGTGGGCCGTGTGAACACCGCTTGATCCGCATGATCCGCCTGTGTGTTCTCTTTGGCATACCCTTATGCCCCCATATGTGGCGCTCTCGCCTTGTTGTTTTGGTTAAAATAGGCTTAGGGTCAGGGTTGAACTCTGCTCCTGCGAGCTTTGAAAGTTGCGCGTGCGGGCGGGCAGGACGCGGCGCACGTCAACGCGTTCTTTCGGCGCGCGGGCATTGCGACGCTGACCACGCGTGAGCTGTTTGACTTTGCGGTCGACCCCACCATCACGCCCGAGCGCCTGGACGGCGCGCTGGACGCGCTGGCGCGCCTGGCTGCCGCGCGGCCCGCCGGCGCCGCCGCCGAGGAGGACGCGGGCGTTGCCGCCCAGGCGCGCCTTTTCTCTGCTATTGGTGGAGAGAGCCTGCGATACCCGCTGTTAGAAGAGGGCCTGCGACACCTACTAAGAACGAGATGGGTCGAGCTCACTATTCCTATGCCCAAGCATGGGTAAAATTCAAGTGCGGAAGAGCTCGGCAGCTGCAGATGACCCAGCTCCCAGAAGTAGCTGCAAGCACCTTCCGAAATGTTACAGGGGCATGTGGCAAGCACCCGACGAAGCCTCACAGCGCTGATGGTTGATGACCCCGCACGCGCGGCCCGCAGGTGTTCCACCAGGCGTACATCCCGCGGCGCCTAGAGGAGGTGGAGGACCACGAGCGCGACTTTGACCGCCTGGCGGTCGGCGCCGGCGCGGCCGAGGGCATCTATTATCAAACACTTGCCGGCATGCGGCCGGACATGACCGGCGCGGCGGCCGAGCCCGCCGTCGTCTCCGCGGCCGTCGCCGCCGACGCCGCGCGCGCCGGGAGCGGCGGCGGCGCGGCGCGCGGCGCTGCGGCTGCCGAGCCCGGCGACGGCGGCAGCGGGGCGGCGGGTGCCGGGCGGGGCGGGGGTGAGGTAGGCGGCGGGGCTGCAGCGGAGGATGCAGCGCGCAGCGGCGGCGACAGCGGCAGCAGCTCTGGGGCCGACAGCGACAGCGAGGGCTCTGAGGAAGGGTCTGAGGGGCGCGCGCGCGGCGCGCCGGCGGACCCCGACGCGGCGCGCGCGGACCGCAAGGCGCACAAGGCCGCGGTCAAGGAGGCCAACCGCGAGCGGCGGAAGCACAAGGTGCCCAAGCACGTCAAGAAGCACGCGCTCGCCAGGCATAAGAAAAAGTAGGGCCCGCTGCCGCCCATCGCTTTGACAAGGTTCTGCGTCATGGGTGTGTGTGCTGCGCGGACTGTGCCGTAAACAGCATGTAACAGTATTGTAACAATACTATTGTTGGTGAGTCCCATCCGACTTCACCGATGTCTCTCACGTGTCCAGCATCTCATCACATGTTCACCCTAGCTAGTGGAGGGCACCGCACCGGCCAAGAGGTACGGCTACGCTCAAGCAAAGGCCGCTGGTGAGGTGTTCATGCAATGCGGTGCTCCTCAGACCTGGCCTAGCCTTGCCTACTGTCTACCTACCAATAGCAAGGCGTGTGCAACCGATGTCCAAAACAGAGCAAGACACTCAGTATCCACACAGGGACGGAGGGCAGGCTCAAGGGGCTGACAAGGCGACAAGGCAGAAAGTGCAGGGAGGGCGGGGCAGACATCCAAAAAGCTCTAGCCTACACCAGAGTCCACACAAATAAACATAAGTCATGCAGAGCAGGTGACATGCGCTCAGTGCCGCGGTAACAGCACATCACATCCGACACAGCGGCTACTCGGAAGAAGCTAGAGGCAGCATGGTCAGAAGGAGGGCTGGGCGGCTGCGACCCATGCTCACACCCAGGAGTGCTCGCCCAGCAGGCCGCCCCGCTGCGCGTCCAGCACGTCCAGCAGCTCCTCGCCCACGATGTCCGCCACCTGTCCGTGCCGCATGTCCTCAATGGCCTCACCCCATGCTGAGTCTTTCCCTGGACTTGCTCGCGGCCCCAGCTTCTGTCTGTGCGAGCAGGTTCCACAGGCATGAGGTCAGTATTCCAAATCAGCATCCGACCTTGTGAAAAGAAGCGTGACCCGCAGTATGTGTCCCGCCTGCCCACAGGCCGGCCGCGGCGCGCCTCGCGGAAGCGCGAGGACACAAAGTAGTGGTCGCCCATGACGGGCACGTTGCGGAAGCGCCCGCTCGTGTATGCCGCCCACTGCCCCATGGCCGCCGGGTCGATCGTCGCGTCCGCCAGGCCGTCCAGCGCCAGGATGGGCGTGCCGGCCAGCGGCGGGCGCGGCACGTGCTCGTAGCGCACGGCCACGGCGATGTCGGCAACGCCCATGGGCGCCACGCGCGCGAACAGCCGCTCGCTGCGCTTCATCTCCTCCAGGCCCGCAAAGTTGCCCTTCTCAAAGACCTGCGCGCCGGCGGCGGCGCGGGGCGCGCGGCTCGCGAGGCGCGCCTGATGCCGTGGTTGCGTGAGCCGGTCATGGGAGGCGGGTCTTGCTGCATGCATGCTTGCGGGCGAGTGCCTGTTGGGGATGGCCACCGCTAACGACCAATGAGCACCTGCGCTTTGAGCCCTCATGAATGGCTGTTGCGCAGGCTAGCATTTGTGATGATGCAGGACTCTGAGTTGCAAGTGGACACATAAGAGGTGGGCGCGGCGGACCGACGTTCAAGGCTGGGCCCTCTGCATCGAGCACGGAATGCTCATGCACGGCCCTGCCCGACGCAAGGCCGCGGCAACTTCACACGACCCTGCAGCCCAGCCGTCCCAGCCTGCACACAGGCCCAGGCGCGGCGCACCATCATGATGGTCTCGCGCGGCAGCGACTCCCAGCCGGCCAGCTTGGCGAGCACGCCCTCCTTCAGCGCGGCCGGGTCGACCTCGGCGGGCCCGCCCGGCGGCAGGTACAGGCGCGCGACCGCCAGCGCGTACAGGTGCGGCGGCGAGACGGCCGCCACGGCGAGCAGCGCCGGCGGCGGCGCCAGCGCCTCCGCCTCGACCGCGCGCGCCAGCTCGTACGCCACGATCGCGCCCAGGCACGCGCCGAACAGGGCGTACGGCTTGTCCTGGGAGAGCATAGGGTAGGGATAGGGCATGAGGGTGTCACTCTCAAGGGGGCTCATGACAGTGCGTGGTGCTGCGCCGTGCGCAGCCTTGCCTTTTCTGTCTCGAACGCCCAGCCCAAAAATGCCGCAGCGCCCTGGCATGCAGTACCGCGGCGCCCTGCCGCTTCCACAGGCCCTACACAATCTGGTATTTGACGCCGCGCAGTTTGTACAGACAGGTCTGGATGATGCGTGCGTGGGATGACGCGCGCCTGCAGAGGCAGGGAGCGCGCAAGCAAGCGCGCGAGCGCGGCCGCGTCGGAGGGCGCAGGCTCGCCCTCGCGCCGCCCGCGGCCGGGGATCTCCACCGGGCAGACCTGGATGCTGGGCGGCAGCAGCATGGCCCACCTGGCGCGCGCGCGCTGTGCTGAGGAGGGCCTCTCCAGTGATGTGTTTCGGATGCTGTGCTGTAATTCCTCTGCGTGGCTTAAATACGAGGGTATGTTGGCATGCACAGGCATGCTGAGCAGCGGTGCTGTGCAATGATCTCCCTATATTGATGGTGGCACGCTGGCTCAAGTGCAGCGACAGCCGCATGCTGACATGAGCAGCGGCTGGTGCAGGGCTGTGCATGAGCGCACGCGGCGAGGGCGGCGCACCGCGCAAAGACGTTCTCCGACACGCCGCCCGCGTACGGCAGGCAGAACAGCCGCAGCCGGATGCTCGAGGGCGCCGGCGCGATCCAGAGCGAGCGCGCGTCCGGCGGCGCAGCGGCGCTGCCGCCGGCCGCCGCGGCCGCGGCCGCGTCGGCAGCCAGGCGGCTGAGGGTGGCGCCCTCGGGGTCCTCCAGCAGCAGCGTCAGCTGCACGCCCAGCCGCTCCTGCCGGGCGCGGCCGCTCACGACCAGAGCAGCCTCCATGAATGCAGACATACATTGTGCGGGGCGGCGCCCAGTCTGCTGCACCTTGCGGCGCTGCAAGCAGCCAGTTGGACAGCCAGACTGCAACGCGTAGAAGACATGTCATGTCACTCTGTGTTAAACTGTGAGAAACTGCTTCAGCACGCTCCAGCGCGACGGCCGCGTCAGCCCCCCTCAAGTGCACAAGTGAGAGCCACACATTGACTGATCTTGAGCTCCATGCGGCGAACGCGCGGCTCTAGCGCAGACAGCATCGCCTCAACACAGCATTGCCAGATCCATCCGGAGGGAGGAAGGAAGCGCTGCTGCGGCGCGCTCAGTCCACCCATGCAGCGTGGCCATGGTGCTCCGACCGACACGCATGTTCCAGTGACGTCAGTGACCCCCCGGCGGAGCAGGTCCTTGTGCGCGCCTCGATGCGCCGGCGCAGCTCCAGCATGGCCAGCGAGTCCAGGCCCTGCGCGGCCAGCGGCGCGTCATCGTCCACGGCGCCCTCCACGAAGCCGCCCACGAGCGCGCGCAGCTCCGCGCGCAGCTGCTCCGGGTCTCTCGGACCCTGGCCAGGGCCGCCGGGCTGGACGACGCCGTCCGCAGGGCCGCCCGCGGGCGCGCGCGGCTCCGTGCGCAGCGCTCCCGGGTCGCCGACATCCTGGCTGGGGATGCCGGGGCTGTTCGTGGGTGCGCCTGGAGCGGAGGACTGCTGGGTTGCGCCTGAAGGCGTGGCGTCAGCTGCTGGGGCGCCACCTTGCGCGCCGGCCTGTATGACAGCAGCAGCCTTATCAGTATACAGCCGACCCTGCATGCCGACCAGATGCAGGACTTATACACAACGCTCAGGTGCCTGCCACCTAGGGCTTGCTGAACACCTCCGCCCAACATATGAGCCTGTAGACACTTGGCAAGTGGCCGTCAGCGCAACACGCCTGTCACGCACATCGGCTCAATTGGTGGACAGCTTGCAGGCGGGTAGGGCATGCAAGGGCTCGCGGGCCAGCTCACCAGCGGAGGCGCGACGTGCGCGTCTGCGGGCGCGGCCACCCAGGAGTGGCCTGCGCCCAACAGCCCGCCGCTGGCGCCGCGCTCCAGCGCGTCCAGCAGTCCATGCGCCACCACGTGCGTCACCTAGCGCGGCATGCGCCCTGGCTGTCAGCCTTCTTCCAGTGCAGCCTAATGCGCTGGCAGAGCGCCTGGTTTTTAGGCTGACGCTCAGAACATGGAACACATCAGGGTGGCTGTTCGTGCTGGTCTCGAGCTTGCACCCTGCAGCACGCATGCCTGTCGTCAGCATCAGCTGTCAGTGCTCTGCCTCAAGTCCCTACCTGCACGGAAGGCAGAAGCGGTGGCGCGCCTCGCGGAAGTGCGTGGTAACAAAGTAGTGGTCGCCCATGACGGGCACGTGCCGGAAGGCGCCACTAGTGTAGCGGCCCCACTGCGCCATGTTGCCGCGCTCGACGGTCGCGTCGGCCAGGCCGTCAAAGGCGGCCAGCGGCACGCCGGCCAGCGGCGGCCGCGGCGCGTGCTCGTAGCGCACGGCCATGGCGATGTCGGCGACGCCCATGGGCGCCACGCGCGCGAACAGCCGCTCGCTGCGTTTCATGGCCTCCAGGCCCGCAAAGTTGCCCCTCTCAAAGACCTGTGCGGTGCCCGGACAAAGATAGGTTTAGGGCTAGTGACCCTTGTACGCCATACACCGCATGAAGCAGCAGCGGGCACGAGCTTGTGCGTCAAATGTGGTGGCTTGACAGCGTGCACCGCATCACAGGCTCACGCTGATCCTCTGGGACTGCGCGCTCAGGCGGCGCACCAGCATGAGCGTCTCGCGCGGCAGCGCCTCCCAGCCCGCCAGCTTGTCGAGCACCTCGGTGCGCGGTGACGGCTCGCCGTCGCCCAGCGGCCGCGTCAGATACAGCTTCATCACCGCGCGTGCGTAGAGGTCCGGCGGCGACACCGCCGCCACGAACAGGGCGACCGGTGGTGGCGCCAGCGCCCCGGCCTCGACCGCGCGCACGAGCTCGTACGCCACAATCGCGCCCAGGCATGCGCCAAACAGCGCATACGGCTTGTCCTGAGGCCCAACGGTCCGTGTCGGCCACGAATGGGTGATACATGCATTGGATACACGCTTTGGAAAGTCACCACAACGAGCAGCGCCACCAGCAACAGCAGCGTATTGCCGTGAGTGTGCGTATGAGCTCGTATGCCGCAGGTATGCCGGCGCCCAAGCTCCGTTTGTTTTTTCGGAGCGCAGCGCATGGACGCATGGACACATGTATCTCGACTTCTGTGAGGAGTTCGGATCACACACAACGCATTGTGATCGCAATGCACAAGGTTGTGTGGTGTGCATGCGTGCTGGGCGCGCCTGCAGGGGGAGGGAGCGCGCAAGCAAGCGCGCGAGCTCTGCAGCGTCCGTCAGCGCGGGCTCGCCCTCGCGGCGCCCGCGCCCGGGGATCTCGACTGGGCAGACCTGTATGCAGGCCGGGAGCAGCGTTGCCCACCTGCCGCGCGCAGGCCCCATCATTGAGGACCGGCAGCACCTGCAGTGCATGGGACTCTTGGCGCATGCCTCGTCAAGCATGGAGCAAGGCCTTAGCAGGTGCATATGACAACGTTTGGACCGTGACAGTGACATCCAGCATGGGTGCCCGAGCAGGACTGCCGGCGGCGAGCGCATGTAGGCACTCTCGCATTGCATGTAAGGTTGAGGGTGAGCAAGGTGCAGCCATGTGGCCCAGGCACCCAACTTGCCCCTGATTAGGCGCCAGCCTAAGCGCGTTGCAGGCTGCGTGGCGCGCTTGGCATAGACGTTCTCGGAGACGCCGCCCGCGTACGGCAGGCAGAACAGCCGCAGCCGGACCGACGCGGGCGCGGGCGCGATCCAGGCGCTGCGTGGCGCCGGCGCGACGCGGCCGGCGCCGCTGGCGCCCACCGCGGCGCTCTGCAGCAGCGCGCGCGCCTCGCGCGCCAGCCCGCGCACGGTCGCGCCCTCGGGGTCCTCCAGCAGCAGCGGCAGCTGAACGCCCAGCCGCTCCTGCCAAGCGCGCGCCAGGGTTTTGTGCACCCTAGCACCGTTGCCTTGAGAGCCCTGTGTCATTACCTGTCCACGCACGGGCGAGCCCGGGGATGGCGGACCTGGGATCGTCCGTGCCAGCATGACCAGCAGAGCAAGGCGCTGCATCGCAAGGAGGGAACCCTGCGCGTATGAGAGGGGCAGGTCGCGCCAGCATGCTGCCGGTGCTGCGGGGGCTCACCCAGCTGCTTCAGGCAGGGCAGGTGCACGCACTGTCCCTGCACACGGACGCATCGTGCACGTGTGAAGCAGCCGGCACCGCCTTGACTGGGCCAGCAAGCAAATGCCCCATGGCCTTGCATCCAGTACCCCGACAGACAGCCATGCTGAGCAGGTACAGACATGCTGAGCGTGTGGGGGCGCCTCGAGCTGCCGGCGCAGCTCCAGCGCGGCGAGCGAGTCGAGGCCCTGGCCGGCCAGCGGCGCGTCGGGCGCCACGCGCGCCCCCACCAGCTCGGCCACCACGCCCCCGATCACAGCCTCAAGCTCCGCCGCGGACGCGAGGCCCCCACCGTGCGCTGCCTGCCCCGCGCCCGGCGCTGCCTGCGAGCCCATGGCGCCGCCCGCCTGGCCGGACGCGTCGGTTGGGGCCGGCCCGCTGGCAAGGCGGCCCTGCGCCGGCCCGGCCACCCGCCCGGCCCCCAGGACCGCCGCGAACATAGCCGGCGGGCCCGCTGGGGCGCCCCGCAACAGCGCGCGCCAGTATGCGCCCCCCGCCGCGCCGCACACGCCCGCGTGCGCGCCCGCGGCGCCCAGCAGCGCGGCCAGCGCGGCCATGCCCGCTGCCGGCGCAAGCATGCCCAGCTCGGGCGCACCGCCCGCCGCGCTCCCGTGCGTCTTGGCGGCCATGCCTGCAAGCCGACGCCCGCCAGGTGTTGCCGAGCATGGGCGTTGCCAGTGCGGCAGGCCACAATCGTGCTCGTCACTGCAGCTTGACAGGTTGGACCCAAGCGGAGCGCGCAGCGGCCCAGGTAGGCGACTGCATGCCACGCCCTAGCATAGCTGCTCCAAGGGCGCGTGGACCCTGTGTTGCGCTCGTGGCACCGCTGGCGTCAAGTGACGCAGCACAGGACCAGTGCATGCACAGCTCATGTTCGGGCGCACCCACGGCAGCCCAGGCGCCCCACTGCACGGCGAGCGCGGGTGCGCCGCGGCCGGCCGCCGCCGCCGCCAGCGCGTCCGCAGCGGCGTTGGCCGCGCAGTAGTTGGCGTGCCCGGCGAAGCCGGCGAGCGCGGACACGGAGGAGAACGTCGCCGCCCAGGCCATGGGCGCGCAGGGCGTCAGGGCCGCCAGGTTGCCGGCGCCACCGAGCTTGGGCGCGAGCACGCGGCGCAGCGCCGTGGGCGTCTGCTTCAGCAGGCGTGCCCCCACCTGCGCCCGGCCAATGAGGCTCCGTCCCTTGCTTTTCACCAGGGCATGGGCAGGCGCAGGCGATCGCAATCAATTCCGCAGTCGGCCTGCACCGCAAGGCGCCGCAGCCCACTCACAGACTTGTATTCCACGGCATTCGCTTTTCCACAGACAGTGTGCTCATACATGCGGCATGACACATTCTTGTTATTCGAGGCAAGTAATACGAGTTTGCTACCATCGCCAGCGGCTGCCGGTCACCATGGCAGCGTGCGACGTCTCGGGCGCACCTGCACGCCGGCGGCGTGCAGCAGGCCGGTCAGGCGCGGCGCGCTGCTGCGCGCCGCGGCCGCCGCCGCACCGGCCTCCTCCCAGCCCGCCACGTCCGCGCGCGCCGCGCGCACGAGACACCCGCACGCGCCGCCGCCCGCGTGCGCGCTCCCCAGCGATGCCAGGGCGGCCGCGTCGCCTGCGCCCGCCGCTCGCCCGCTGCGGCCCAGCAGCAGCGCGCAGCGCGCGCCGGCCTGGCGCAGCCAGGCCGCCGCCAGCAGGCCCAGGCCGCCCGTGCCACCTGGCCGCGCGCGCGTCCCTGTCAGCGGCGCGGCCCTGCGCGCGCGCGCGCGCAGCAGCTGCGGCACCTGCCGGCTCGGCCAGGGCCGCCCGCGCCGCCCGGCACTGCACAAGCGCGACGACTGCGCCTCCCCCAAGCCGCACTGAGTTGGCAAGCGCTTGTCCTCGAGGGCGGCCTTCCCTCGTTTTGCTTCCCGGACCTGCCCTTCCCTTGCGCGTGCAAGCTGCAGGAGCTCGACATGAAGCATGAGGCTGCTTTCGGGGGGCCGCTGCCGCACCTGTGACCAGGAACCCCTGCTGCGCGACGGCCACCCGTGCCAGCTCCCGTGGCCCGCGCCGGCCGCGGTACTGCATCAGCGGGCGGCACGCGACGCCGGCACGCAGAGCCGTGCCGCTAGCGCTGTCCCGAGCCTGGTCGGCGCCGGCGGGCGCCTCCTCAGCGCACAGCCATACGCCGGGCGGCGGCCCCCGCCGCCCCGCGCCGGGGGCTAGACCCAGGCCGCCGCGCAGGTCGCGCCACGCCAGGCTGTCGGCGTCGGCCGGCGCGGACCGCAGCGCCGGCAGTTCGTACGGTAAGCAGGCAAGCATGCCGAGCGTCGCAGCCGCGCCAATCCCCGCTCCCGCGCCCGCAGCCGGCGCGGGCGCGGGCGCTGCGCCGGCAGCGCGGGCGCCGGCCGACAGCAGCGCCAGCACGGCCGGGCGGGCGCGCGCGGCGTCGGCCGCGCCCTCTTGGGGTTCTGCTTGGGCGCGGCGTGCACGCAGCACGCCGACGAGCGTGGCGGCCGCCGCGGTCGCATTGCGGCAGGCGCCCAGGCGGCCGGGGAGCGCGCCCGCTCCGGCGCCGGCCTTGCTGAGCCTGTGCACCCCTGCGCGCGGCCAGGCTCGCAGGGTCAGGGCGCCTGCAGACGAGCGCGTCAAGCCCTACTTGGACTGCCGTCCTGTTCTTTTGGTGCATGCAGCGCGCTATGTCCTGCATGCATGCAGGCACCGCATGATGTGCGTGAAAGTTAAGTCTGCACGGGCGTCGTCTGTGTGCCTGCTGGGCACTTGCCCTGCCAGGAAGCGCGAGTTCTCTGCAAGCATCGACCATGGCGCGCAGGCCGCCACCTGCCGCGCTGATGACGCTCGCGCCAGGCCCCGCAACGGCGGCCGCCTGCCACTCGACGTCATACACCAGCTCCGCGGCGGCATCGCCGCTGCCGGCCGGCACCGCCGCAGGCACCTCGCGTGCGTGCGAGAATCCGGGCCCTGCGAGGCTGCACATATGCAGCATGCGGGCGGGGCCGGGCGCCAGCAGCCCCCCCACGCCGTCCCAGACCGCGCAGAGGCCGTCCCAGGCGCTGCGCGAGAGGAGGCCGCTGCGCGCGCCCGCGGGCGGCTGGCCCGCGCAGAAGTACAGCTCCAGGGCGGCCAGGCGCCGCGCGCCGCCGCCGGCCGCGCCCGCCGTGCCGGGTGCGGTGCGCAGGCCGAGCAGCGCCGCCAGCGCGCCAGGGTGGCAGAGGTAGGCGTCGGTGCGCACGTCCGCCGGCGGCGGGCTGACGCCCGCGCAGGCGCCGCCCCTGCCGCCGGCCTGACCTGCGCACGCGCCCGCCGCGGGCGGGAGCGGCACCCAACGGGGGCGCGCCGTCTCGGCTGTTCCGGCGCGCAGGCCAGGCTGGCCTGCATGTAGCAGCGCGCACAGCCGGCCCTGCAGGCCGCCTGCTGCAGCGCCCGCCAGCTCCTCAGGGCTGGTCACGGCCGGCGGCGCAGGCGCCGCCACACGCATGATGCTCACTGCGCCGCCGGCGGCCACGACGCAGACCACGGGTTTGGCGCCGCGGCCGACCGGCTGCAGGGACACGGCTGCGGGGAAGGTTGCGTCCGCGACGCCCGGCGCAGCCGCGCTCGCAGCATGCGGAGCATGCGCAGAGCTCCCAGCGCCCAGGGCGGCCTCGCCGAGCGCGTGCGCGGCCGCCGCGGCCATCTCCAGGAGCGCACCCGCGGGCAGCACGGGGTTGCCCGCGAGCCTGTTTTGGCGCAGGTGCGCCGCCGCGGCCGCGCCCGGCAGGAAGCTGAAACAGCACAGGCTGCCAAAGGCGCCTGATCTGGCGGCGGCCGCCGCGCACAGCAGCGCGGGCGCGCGCGGCAGCGGGTAGTGCCGCGCGGCGCGCCAGTCCGGGCGCGGGGCGCGGCCGATCCCCAGGTGCTGCTCGTTTGCGCTCGCCGGGGCGCGCCTGATGAGCGCGTGCGCATTCACGCCGCTCATGCCGAAGGCGCTGCTGCCTGCCAGGCCGGCGCCCGGCCGGGCCCATGCGCTGCCTGCGCAGCCGCGCACAGGGCGTCGCCCTACGAATGACCTCGAAACGAGGTCTGCAGCGGCGTGGTTGCGGGCATGCGCGTCACATGTCAGCGATCAGGGTAGCTTCACCGCTCTCACCAGCGCACATGCATGCATATGACCTGACAAGTACAGGCGGCATGAACATCACGTGTGATCCCAGCCTTGTACAACCAAAATATATAAGGTCGATAGGTGGATCAACAAGTGAGAGGACGCCGCATGCGTGGCAGCGCGCACCGCCGGCATGGCGAGGCAGGTGCATGGAGGCGGCGGCGTTGCCGCGGGCGCCCGCGCCCAGGACCGCAGCGACGTAAGGGTTGAGCTCCCGGAGGTGCGCGACGGGCGCGCGCGCCGCTGCCTGCACCGCGGCGGCCGCCAGCAGAAGCCCAGACATGCCTGCGCGGGCCAGTGATATTCACTGCTTGCAGAGCGGCCAAGGAGGCAGACTGCATCAGCACCCTGGAGGCAGGCTCTGCGGAGCCCTCCTGCAAACTCCAGGCACTCTGCGGGCGCTTCCGCAAGCTCTTCTCAGCGGGTCTGCAGATGGACGGAGCATAAGGTTAGAGGGTAGAGTGTGTCCTTGTGTATCTGAGGCAGTTTGTTTGAAGTGGTTCCAGCCACGGGCTCAGCGCCTGGAACGCTGCGGTGACCGAGGAGTGTTGTTACACGCGCCTGCAGCGCCCTCGGTGTGGCCGTAGCTGGACTTGGACGACAGCAGCGCCTGTGCGGTCGCGCCGCCCCCGGCGCCCAGCGCCTGGCGCAGCGCGCCCACCTCGATGGGATCGCCCAGCGGCGTGCCTGCACGCCGCTCAACTCACCCAGTCCGCCCGCGCCTCTTGCGGCATCTGCGCACGGGCCGCTGTGCTGCCTGACCTGGGGCAACGCGCGCGAGGAGGCTGCAGCAGAAGTCATATCATCCACAGGCCGAGGCGCCTTGGGCAGTGCAGGGTCCTCCCTGGCAGGGTGGGCAACATGCAGCGCGGCGCTGCAGCAGCACGGACACTCATGGCCTTGAGCAAGCCTGGCAAATGGCCGTCGCGCCTGTGCCATGCATGCTCACGCAGCCGACGTCAGCCGCAGCGGCTGCTGCAGAGCCGAGTGCGGCGCGGACCAGGGCTGTTTGGGCAGGACCATTGGGCGCGGTGAGGGCACTGGATCGGCCGTCCTGCGCGGGGCGGTGGCAGCATCGTGAGCGCCAAGCAGTGACATTGCGGGGTCACTTGATGCAGACTCAGGTATGCACACTGTAAGCGGCCAGGCCGAACAACGTCACGCATGTAGAGCAAATGTGCCCGACGCGTACCACACACGCCGGCTCCGCCACACTGGCCACTGCCATGATGATGGGGTTGCGTGCAACAACAAGAAGGGGCCAAGCGTACTGATTCCGCTGTCCATCAGGCGCGGTGCAATGATGCGCCTGCACTACGAGGTCACGAAAGCGCGCCTGGTTGACGGCCGAGCCAGCGATCAGGATGGGCCGAGCGGCGTCTGCGGCCCCCGGCGCGCGCAGGACGGCTACAGCGACGCCCTCGCCGCGGCCGTAGCCGTCTGCGGCGGCGTCAAATGTGCGGCAGCGCCCGGCGGGGGACAGCGCCTGAGGTGCGAGAGCATCAGCGCGTCAGAGGGAGCAGGACTGTCACTGCTTGCCTGTAACGTGCGGCCATGTGTGGCACACACTATCTGGTGTCATTGCATGCTGCCGACGCACGACCGTTTGTGAGCCGCGCCTGCAGCTGACAGATGGCCGCCGTGGTGCCCGCCAGCAGCATCAGGTTGACGCCCGCGCACAGCGCTGCGCCGCACTCGCGCAGCAGCAGGCCCTGGTCAGCATGCAAGGAGTCAGCGCAAAGTTCAAATTTGCACTCTCTGCGTGGCCTTTGCATGCCATGCCATTGAGGGCACGCCAGCACTGCATGAGCAATCCAAACATAATCAGCGCCCAGTGATTAGCTTAGGATTATCTCGCATGCGGCCATGCTATGCCTCGCGGGCTGGGAGCATCACAGGCACACAACGATGGCAGGCAGGCCGGCGGGCCAGGCAGGTCCGCCTGCCAGGCGCAGACAGTAGGCGCCTGCGCGCCTTGTGCGCCAGGTGCACGGCCACGAGCGAGGACGAGCAGGCGGTGTCGGTGGACACGCTGGGCCCGGTCAGGCCGAACGTGAAGCTGAGCCGGCCGACCATAAAGCTGAGCCCGCTGCCGGCCACGGCCTGCGGCGGCAGCCGCCCGTGCGCCGCCGCCTGCACGTCCAGGTACTCCTGGTGCATGCAGCCGACGTACGCGCCTGCGCGCGGTGTCCTGGATCAGAGATTGGGTAAGGGTGAGGATAGAACAGTAGCTCAAGGACACATATGTTGTTGCATTCCTGCATCAACTAGCATGAACAGGCTGCACTCGACTTGCGTGCTGCGAGCATAATGCATCTGCTTTGTCCTGTCGCCAATGTGCTTACGTAAGCAAGGCATGTGATCCCGGGCCGGCCGCGCCTGCACCGTCGCGCGCCGCCAGGGGCCCGGCGTCGGCCAGCGCGCCCGCTGCCACCTCCAGCAGCAGGCGCTGCTGCGGGTCCATGGCGCCCGCCTCGGGCGCCGACAGCCGGAACGCGCCCGCGTCAAAGTCCGCCACGCCCGGCATAAAGGCCGCCGTGCGCACGTGCGCGGTCATGCGCGCGGGGCTGGTCGTCGGCGCGTAGCCCGTGTCGACGTCCCAGCGGTCCAGCGGGACGACGGCCGATGCGTCAGCGGCCGCCAGCACCGCCGCCCAGAAGCCTGGAACGCCTGCGCAGCGCGCGGGCCCTGGTGCCCACCAGCAATGTGTCCATTGGGCCCTTTGTGTATAGCATGAGTCAGAACTCAGGGCAAAACACTTTGATGCTCCTAGACGAAAGATGTTTCATGCAGTCATGTCCAACGGCTCATAGGGCGGTGTGGCCGCACCTTCTGAGCAGTGCAGTGACAGCAAGCGCATGCCCAATGTGCTTGAGAAGCGTGCATGCATGCGGATGCAGTGGGAGAAGCAGTCCATGGGGAGGAGGGCGCACTGGAGCCGCAGCTGGGGTACAGGCATGCCACGCCCGCGACCTCGGACGCCCAGGCGCCGGACCCGGGAGCCGCCGCCGGCCCTGCGCCCGCCCTAGGGCCCCGCACCGCCCCCGCGCCGCCGGCGCCGCGCGCCGCGCCCGCCGCGCCGGCGACGTGCGCAGCCAGTGCAACCGGCGTCGGGTGATCGAACATGGCCGTGGCGGGCAGGTCGACGCCGAAGCGCGCCAGCACGGACGCGCGCAGCTCCGCGCCGGCCAGCGAGTCCAGCCCGGCGGCCATCAGCGGCGCGTCCGCATCCACGCGCGCGCCCAGCAGCGCGCTCAGCACCTCCTGCAGCTGGGCTAAAACCTCCTGCGGCGAGACGGCCTTGTGGGCGGGCGCGGCGTCCTGCGCTCCCGCGCCGGAGCCGCCCGCCGGCGCCGGCAGGCCAGCGGCCAGCAGGCCGGCCAGCGCGGCGACGGTGGGGTGGTCGAACACGGCGGTGGGCGCCAGGTCGACATCGAAGCGCGCCAGCACGGAGCCGCGCAGCTCCACCGCGCCAAGCGAGTCCAGGCCCGCCTCCGCCAGCGGCTGGTCGTCCGTCACCTGACGCAGTGCGTTCCCCCTGTGCTTTTGGCGCGCCAACGTGTGCAAGCGCAGTAGCAAAGGCAGTTGGGGCTCGGCTCCCAGCTGATTGACGACTGGCGTGCGTAGGCGCCGGGCACCCGGTAGACCACCCGACTCTGGAAGCAGCATGCGCAAGGCTTATATGCGACATCGACCGGCGCGGCAGTGCTCCGCTCTACTGTTTTGCGCCAGCAGAGCTCAGCAAAGAGTTGAGCACCCTCCCGGCGCTCGGGACTGCCGCCCGCAAATGTGATCGCACTCAGGCGAGCATGGCGAGGGGGCACCTGAGGCCCGAGCATGTCTTGCACCAGCGCCAGCAGCTCCCGGCCGAGTGCCTCGCGCCGCGAAGCGAAGGACCCCCCGCCTGCAGCTGCCCCCCCAGCCGCCTCCAGCGGGCCCCACGCCTCGGCCCCGTCTCTGGGCGGGTGCGCGGGCGCTCCCGCGGCGGCCGGCGCGTCGAGCAGCGCCGCCAGCAGGAAGGGCGCGCTCTGGCCGGGCCGCCCGAAGCGCGCCCAGACAAACGGGTTGCCGACGGCCTGCGCGGGCGTCGCGCGGCGCGGCCGCCTGGGCGCCAGCCCCTGCAGCAGGCCCGCCAGCGCGGCCAGGCCGCGCGCCGGCGCGATTGCGCCCATGCCCGCGCGCTCCAGGCGGCGCAGGAGCGCTGGGGAGGCTGCCGCCATGCCGGTCGCCCAGGCGCCCCACAGGACGGCCGTGCAGGGCAGGCCTGCGCGCGCGCGTGGCAGGCCTGGAGGCAGGGCGGCGGCCCTGCGCGTGCGTCTGCATGCAGCGCCGGAGCGCAGAGGGCCTGCTGCATGCATGCAGCGCAGGTGGCTGCACATGCGGCCTCGACGCGCGTACGCGTGCGGCGCGACTCAGGGCGCTCGCTATCACAGTCTCAAAACCAGAGTACCCATTGAATCGCTGGTTCCAGTCACTGGGTCGCTCTGCAGGGGCAAGAGCCACCAGGCGAGCGCGCGCAAGAACGGCGCACCCGCGGCCTGCTGCGCCTCGGCGGCCGCGCCGAGCGCAGCATTTGCGGCGGCGTAGTTCGCCTGCCCGGGCGGCCCCAGCAGCGCGGAGGTGGACGAGAACAGCGCGGCGGCGCCCAGCGGCGCCGCCGCGGCCGCCGCGCCAAGCCAGCTCGCGCCCGCCAGCTTCGGCGCGGCCACGCGCCGCAGCGCGCCCAGCGTCTGCCCGGGCAGGCCCGCATCCTCCAGGGTCCCCCCGGCGTGCACCATCCCGCTGAGCGCGGGCGCGCGCGCCGCCGCCCGCAGCCGCGCCAGGGCGCACACCTCCCCGCGCTCGGTCACGTCACAGCGCGCGGCGCTGACCGCGCAGCCGCCGCCGACGAGGTGGCCATGCAGCCCGCCCCCCAGCCGGCCCGCCCTGCTGACCAGCCAGACGTGCGCGTCGCCGCGCCCGGCCGCCAGCCAGGCGGCTGTCAGCAGGCCAAGCGCGCCCAGCCCGCCTGTCACGAGCACGCCGGCGCCCAGCGCGCGCGCCGGGCCGGCCCCCGCCCCGTGCGGCGCGGCTGCGCGCAGCATCTGCGGGCGGAGCAGCGCGCCGCGCGCCACCGCGGCGCCAGCGGCATCCGTGCCGTCGGCCGCGCCGCTCAGCGCCCTGCGCGCGCCGAGCGCCGCCGCGCCCGCCGCGCATGCGCTGACATGCACCGCGCCCCAGGCCAGGTCCGGCGCCTCCTGCGCGGCGACGCGCAAGATGCCGACCGACTGCGCGCCGGCCGCGCACGGCCCCGGTGGGCACCCCGGCCCGCGCGGCGGCGCGCCGGCCGCCCATAGCTGCACCCTGCGCCCCTGCAGGCCGGGCGCCGCAACCGCCAGGCGCTGCGCGGCCACCAGCGAGGCAGCCGCGGCCGCCAGGGCCGCGCCCGCCTGCACGTAGCTCAGGTGCCCGCAGCGGCCTTCCCCATGCAGCGCTGCCGCGGTCGCGGCGGGAAGGCCGCTCGCGGGCTGCAGCCGCCAGGCCGCGACTGGCAAGCGGCGCGGCGGCGCGCGCGCAATTGGCAGTGCCGCGGCGACGGGCGCCGTGGCGCGCCACTCCAGCGCGTAAACTATACCCGGTGCTGCAGCACCGGCGGGGGCCGCGGCGGCGGCCGCGGCCGCCGCTCGCGGCGCCATGGGCGCGGCACGCACGCCGTCCAGGGTCAGGGTTGGGCGCGGGCCCAGCGCGCCGCGCACCGCGTAGCTGCTGAGCGCGACGCCGCCGCTCAGGGCAGCGATGCAGCCGACCGCCGCCCAAGTGGCCGAGCCGGCCGCGCAGGCGCTCGGGGCGAGCGCGGCCTTGAGCGCTGTGGGCACGCGCACGCCCGCGTCGTGCGCCGCCGCGCCGCCGCCCCCGAGGCCGGCCGCGCGCGCGCGGCGGGCGGCCGCGGCGGCGCCCAGCGACGCGCCCAGATGCAGGCATGCGTCGGAGGCTGCCGGGTGCGCCCAGAACCCTGAACCCTCTTCGTGCGCGGGCCCAGCCGCGGTCAGGCCGCCCAGCGCGCTCGGCTCCACGCGCGCGCCCCCGGCACCTCCCAGGAGCAGGCCGGACAGCGCCGCGGAGCGCGCGGCGCGGCCGGGCCCCGGCCGGGCCACGCTGGCCGGGGCGTGAGCGCCGCAGGCTGCCACGCGCGCCGCAAGGTGCAGGGCGGGGCGCGCGGAGCCCGGCTGCAGTGAGCGCATGCTGACGGCGGCCGGGGACGCGCCGGGCGCAAGCGCGACGCTCGTTTCCAGGACGGCGGCGCCGCCCGCGTCGATGCGCATGGGCGCCGGTATGGCCGCCGCGAGCAGCGCCGGCCGGGCGGCGGCGGCGCCGCCGGCCGCGCCGCGCGCGTCCAGCAGCATCGCCGCCGCCGCGCCGCCGCCCTCGAGCAGGGCGGTCGCGGGGAGGAGCGGTTGGCCAAACACCTGAGCGGGCGGCGCTGCCCGCTCGCTTGCGCCGCGGGCTCTCGGCAGGCATCGCGCCCCGGTGGACAGTCGGAGGCGGCTGCGCATCTGCATATGCCCTGGTTGCGCAGCGCGTGTGTGCCTGCGCCAGAGATATCTAGCAGCTACCGTCAAAGTACAGTTTATCAGGGTCCCCTGCATGCATGCGCCCAGCCGCTCACCAGGCTGGCAGCGTGAGCCTGACCTACACGCTAGGGTAGGGTTAAGGTGACATGCACATTGGGAGTCGTAGCTGTCCTAGCTAGGTGCGGCGCGCACCTGGTGGTCCAGCAGAAACGCGAGCGCGGCCGTGCGCAGGCGCGCGGCCAGGCGCACCGCCGGGCCCGGCAGCGCCCGCCGCAGCAGCGCGTGCGGCGCCGGCGCGCACCAGTGCCGCGCGCGCGCCAGGCCGCCCCCCTGCAGGGCGCCGGCTCGGCTTGTGCGTCACACATGCTGTAAGGTGCTTCCGCCATTTGTCTGACGCTGGCTGCGGAGGCCGGGTGCCAGGCATGGCGCACACATGAGGCAGATGTGATGCTGGCAGCTGGCTAATGCAAACATGCATGCCGTGGCCTGACACTGGCAGCTGGCTGGGGCAAGCGTGCACGCCACGGCCTGGAGCGCCTGGGCGCACAGGCTGTCCTTCCCACACATCTCCACACCGCGGCGCATGTCCAACCTGCTTGGCTGGGCCAGGCACCCGGCTGCATGCAGCGGCGGGCAGCGGCGCCGGCGCGACGAGCGCGTGCGCATTCACGCCGCTCATGCCGAAGGAGCTGGTGGCAGCCCACCGGCCCGCGCGCCCGCCCAGCGCCCACCCGCGCGGCGCCGCCTGCCGCGGCAGCGCCGGCGCGCGCCCGCCGCGCGCGCGCCAGTCGCCGAGCGCGGCCTCCACGTAAGGGTTCACGACCCTAAGGTGGCGCACGGGCGGTGCTGCATGCGCGGCAGCTTCAGCGGCCAGGAGCAGGCCGGTGAGCCCGGCAGCGCCCTCGGTGTGCCCGAAGCATGACTTGTTGGACAGCAAAGCGGCCGGCTGCGGCGCGGTACCCGCGCGGAGCGGCGCCGCCAGCGCGTGCCGCAGCGCGCCGACCTCGATCGGATCGCCCAGCGGCGTGCCTGCGCGCTCGGGTCAGCGCGAGGCTTGCGCGCCGCGCGCTCGGAGTGACTACCCGATCCTGAGTGCACGCACTGGGGCGTACCTGTGCCGTGCACGCTGACGGCGCCCACCTCGTCCGCGCCGGCGCCCGCCGCGCCCAGGACCGCGCGCACCAGCGCGCTCTGGCTGGGCCCGTTGGGCGCGGTCAGGCCGCTGGAGCGCCCGTCCTGGTTCACTGCGGAGCCCAGGATGACACCGTGGCAGCGCGCCGCGCGCGGCGGCACGTCCCCTGGGGCCTCCGGCACGCGGGGGAATGCGGGGCTCGACGGGCACAGCAGCGCGACCGCAAAACCCTCGCCGCGGCCGTAGCCGTCCCCGGCGGCGTCAAACGACCTGCAACGGCCGACGGGCGAGAGCGCCTGCGGCGCGAACACGCGGCGCGTCAGCAGCCTCGCAGACCGCAGCGCATGCGCAGGGTCATCCCACTTGTGGCAGAACCATCCCTGCATCTGTATTGTTGTGAAAACGGTGCCCGAGGTGTAGCAGACAATCCAGGCTGCTGTGCACATGTGGTGGTGTAGAGACATGACACGGATGAGTGAGCCCTTTGACGCGCAGCGCCAGCCGCCTGAGCGTCCGGGAGCCATGCTCTCACTAGTTCACTGTTCAGGCATGTGATAAGCCAGCCCTCCATGCTCTCAGAGCGTATAACATGTCTGCTCGTCACAATCGTGCGCTCTGTATGATTATATTTGTCTCAGGTCGCGTCCGCGCTGGCGGCGACCACGCGCTGGTGTCAGAGCGGGCGCGACTTGAGACGCAAAACAACTGTATAGGGCGCAGTTTTGCGACGAGCAGACGTAGGGTATGCTTCGAGGGGGGAGAGCTCTCTCATCACATGCCTTGAACAGTGAACTAGTGAAAGACAGCTCTCGAACGCTCAGGCGGCTGGCGCTCATGGAGAGCTCTCTAATCAAAATGCGCACGCACATGCGCCGGCACTTTCCTGTTGCAAAGCGACCTAGCGACACTGCGTGAAATGCACTCTGGCAACTGCCGTGATAGCGGGTGCAACGCGTTTGCTCTCTGGCACGTTATGACTCCACACCAGGAGCTCGCCGCAGCTGCACTGACTGCATGATCGCGCGCCTGCAGCTGGCAGATGCCGGCGGTGGTCGCCGACAGGAGCATGGCGTTCGCACCACCCGCGAGCGCCGCGGCCGCCTCGCCGCCCGCCAGCGCGCGCGCGGCCAGGTGCGCCGCGACCAGCGACGACGAGCACGCCGTGTCCGTGGACACGCAGGGCCCTGCTCGCAGAGGCGCGTGTGCGCTGTGAATGACAGACATTTTTTTTTTGTGCTGTTGCGCAATTCGCGAGACGAGCCAGGGAGGGCTGCACACGGATGTTTGTCAGCAGGCCGTATCGCAGATCCCCGGGGCCTTGCTCACTGTGCGTACGTGCACTCTCGTGGAAGAGCAGGTGTTCAATTGCTGCAAAACAAAAGATGGGTGTGCCAGGACGTGGGTTTCTGTTGATGTGGCATGCAGGGAGAAGCGCAGATGTAGCCATGTGCGCTTGTGCACGCGGGATAAGTGCAGCTGTGGCGTCCAGCCATGCGCATTGGGGCAACAGAGGGCGAGCGCGGCGATGGTAGTGCTCACCACATCAGCAGTGCCCCAGGGGCAGGGTTAGGGTCAGGGCCTAGCCCATAACCCTAGGAAAGAACGTAACGCTCACCGGTGAGCCCGAACGTGTAGCTCAGCCGGCCGACCAGGTACGGCGCGCCGCTGCCGATGAAGGCCTGCGGCGGCAGCGGCGCGCCCGCGGCTGCCTGCGCGGTCACGTACTCGTGGTACATGCAGCCGACGTACACGCCTGCGCGCGGTTTTGTTAGTGTAGGATACAGGGGCAGGGTTGGGTGCGCGCCCACGTACTCGTGGTACATGCAGCCGACGTACACGCCTGCGCGCGGCATGGGTAGAGTCGCCCTGAAGCATGATCAGCAGGGCTTGCGTGAATGTGCGCACGACCCTGCACGCCCTGGACGCCAGCCGTGCTAATCTGTGCGCGGAGCAGCGCCGGCATGACCTGCACGGTGGACGAAACGAGTATGGCAGTGAGGGGGGTGCATCAAGCCAACATGCTCTGGCAACAGGCTGTAGCGTTTGCCAGCAGATACGTCTACGTTGCACCTGTGGGCGCCGCCGGGGCGGCGCCAGCGTCAGCCATCGCGAGCAGCGCCAGCTCCAGCAGCACGCGCTGCTGCGGGTCTGTGGCGGCCGCCTCGGCCGGCGACATGCGCAGCGCGTCCGCGTCAAAGCGGTCGATGCCGTTGCAGAAGCCGCCGAACCTAACGCCGACCGCTCTGCCAGTGACTTGTTATGTTATTTGATCTGCTATTGCACAGCATGTGCTGGTGTGCGCATATTTGCGCAGTGATTGCAAGTGCACAAGTAAAATTAAAGTTGGGGCGTGGCGTGGCAGGACGCCCAAAGCCCAAACCGGCGTGCGTGGGCAGTCGAAAGCACTTGCGCCTCTGTGTGAATGCAGAAATACAAGCCCATGAGTGAAATGGCATGTATATTTCCAGGCCTAAATGGTAGCCGAGTGCGCCGAGCACGCATGCCGCGGAGCCGCACCGCACGCTGACCGTCATCTTGCCGGGCGTGATGTCGGGCGCGTACACGTCATCGATCGCCCAGCGCTGCAGTGGCACGGCGCGCTGCACGTCCGCCGCGCACAGGGCCGTCCGGCAGAAGTCGCCGACGCCGGCGCCGGCCACGGGCCCCGAGGCGCCGCCGCTCGCCGCAGGGAAGCGGCAGGCGAGGCCGGCAATCTCGCAGGCCAGGGGCGCCGCCCGCGCGGCGCCGGGCCGCGGCGGCGGCCGGGGGGCTGCGGCCACGCGGGCGGCGCCGCGGGGCTGCAGCGCGGCGCTGATGTGGGCCGCCACGGCCGCGATGGTGGGGTGGTCGAAGGTGAGCGTCGCCGGCAGCTCGAGGCCGAACCTGGCACCGAGCGAGTCGCGCAGCTCCAGCGCGCCCAGCGAGTCCAGGCCCGCCTCCGCCAGCGGCTGCCGCGCGACAGCGGCCCATTTCCCTTCCTTGTGTGCATGGTGATAGCGCTCCATCAAGGCTATGCATGGCATAACCGTATGACAAATGATGTGTGGGCAGGGCCCTTGGCAACAACCGCACACAGAGCCATACTCCACATGCATGGCAGCATGTCTCTATGCCTTCGTAGATGCGCGTCGTGGTAGGAGGGCACTTCCCGGGCGCATGCCTGGCTGACGGGAATGCCGGGGCCCAGCAGCGCCTGCACCAGCGCCGCCACCTCCCCCTCCACGCCCGCATGCGCCTCTGCCAGGCCGGCCTCACCGTGAGACGCGGCCGCCGCGGGATCCGCTGCGCGAGCGGCAGCGGGCGCCAGGGCCGCCAGGTAGGCGGCCAGCGCAGAGGTGGTTGGGTGGTCGAACGTGAGCGTGGCCGGCAGCTCGGCGCCGAACCGGGCGCCGAGCGCGCCGCGCAGCTCCACCGCGCCCAGCGAGTCCAGGCCCGCCTCCGCCAGCGGCTGCGGCGGCTGGCCCTGCTCAGATGCCTTTGCGCGTGCGCCGCTGTCCTTGATCGCAGGTGCAGTCCCAGGCGCACACCCGTTGAGGGCTCTACCCGACCCCTAACACTTTTCAGGTGCGATTGCTAACGAGCAAACACCCTATGAGAGGGACCAGCCCTCGGAGGCGAGGGCGTGCGCACGCCCCGCGTGCGACGGCCGCCCCTGCACCTGATCGGCAGCGACGCGGGTGCCCAGCAGCGCGGCGATGGCCTCCTCCACGACCTGGAGCGCATTCGCAGCCGCCACGCTAGCATCTGCGGGCTGCGCGCACGCCCGCAGGGCATCCTGCTCGGGTTCGAGCCGGGCTGCCCGCTCGTCTGCCGCTGCCAGCGCAGGCCGCCCGCCCTCCTGCCGGCCGCCGCGCCGGCCCGCGCGCAGCAGCGCGGCGAAGGCCGGCGGCGGCGGCGCGCTGCGCGGCAGGAGGCGCTCCCAGGCGACCGGCGCCGCGGCGACGCTCTGCGGCCGCAGCGCGCCGAGCGCGGCCGCCAGCAGCCGCAGGCCGAGCGGGGGGGTCAGCAGTGCCAGGCCCGCGCGCTCAAAGCGCGCGGCGACACGCGCGTCAGCCGCGGCCATGCCCACGGCCCAGGGGCCCCAGATGATGGCCGCGGCGGGCACGCCTGCGGCCGCGGCTTGGGAGTGTTTGCATGGCAGTGTGCCGGCGCACCAGCCTGGGTGGCCGACAGACGATGGCTCTCCAAAGCAGACATAACATGCTGGCTACACTCTTCAGTCGCAACAATTTCAGAGACACTGCGCCAGAGCCGCACGGCCGCTGATGACTCACCGTTGGCGGCACGCTGCAACGCACTTCACGGCTCTCGTATTATGAGGGTGCGCACCCGCCCCCTGCTGCTGCTCAGCCAACGCGCCCAGCGCGGCGTTCGCCGCGGCGTAGGCGCCCTGGCCGGCCGTGCCCAGCAGCGCGCTCAGCGACGAGCAGTGCGCCCAGGCCGCCAGCGCACCCCCGGCCAGCGCGGCCGCCAGGCGCGCGGCCGCGCCGGCCTTGGGCGCGCCCGCCGCGCGCAGCGCGGCGGGCGCCTGGCCGGGCAGCGCGGCGTCCGCGAGCACGCCCGCCGCATGGACGACGCCCGCCAGAGCGCGCCCCGCGCCTGCCCGGGCGTGCCGCGCGAGCGCGCCGGCGCCCGCGGCCGTGCCCGCGTCGCAGCGCAGCGCGTGCATGGCGCCCGCGCCTCTCAGGTCAAGGGCGGCGGCGGCGGCGGCGGCCGCATGCGGCCGGCCCGCGGCGCGCCCGGAGCGACCGGCCAGCCAGACGTGCGGCGCCCCGGCCGCTGCCAGCCATGCGCCCGCCAGCGCGCCGATCTCGCCCAGGCCGCCCGTGACCAGCACCGCGCCGCTCGCGCCGGGCGCGGGCCAGGCGGGGCGCCCTGCCGGCCCCATGACGCGCCCCAGGGGGCCGCCGTCGCAGGCCGTGTCGAGCCCAGGAGCAAGCCAGGCGCCGCCCGAGACGGCGGCTCCAAAGGCGTCTGCGGGCGGGGCCGGCAAGGGACCGCCGCCGCCCGAGACTGGTCGTGCCATGACGTCGGCGTCGATGTGGCGGCAGGCGGCGGCGACGCGCTCCTGAGCGGCCACCCGCAGCAGGGCTGCCGCGCCGGCCGCCACCAGGTCTTGCTCAGCGCAGGGGCGCGCGGCTCCGGAGCGGCAGACGCGCGCGTCCGGACAGGCGCCCCGTGTGTGCAGCTCCAGCACTCCCGCCCCTGCCGCACACTGGACGAAGCGCAGGCTGGCTGGCAGCGCGGCTGTCGCCCTGCTGAAGCGCATGTGCGCGTCGCCCGATGCGGCGCCGGCGGCAGGGCGCGCGCGCCAGGCGACCGGCGCGCGCGTCGGCGCAGGCCGCTGCTGGCCCGCGGCGCGCGGGACAGCGGCCGCGGGCTGCGCGGCCCTCCAGTGCAGCACGTAGGGCATGTGCGCGGCCGTGGGCGGCACGGGACGCGCCAGCAGCCCCATAGGGACCCCCCTGCCATGGCCTGGTCGCCTCATGCGCTTGAACATCATGCCTGCCACGTCCACGCCGGCGCCCGCAGCGCCGCCCGGGCCGCCCGCGCTCGGCGCGCCTGCGATGCGCGCGCGGCCAGGCACGCTGGCCAGCTTGTATGCGCCCAGCGCCGACCCGTCGGAGTGCAGCTCCGGCGGCGCCGCCACGGCGTGCGCCGCCTGCGCGTGCGCAAGGACCGCGCCCGCCCTGTACGCGGCTATGCCGGCCGGCACGCGCGTGACCGCCGCGCCGCCCGCGGCCTGCGGCGGCGGCGGCGCAAACGCGGCGCCCGCCTGCGTCGCGCAGTCGAGCAGCGCCGGGTGCGTCCGGAACTGGCTGGCTGGCTGCAGCCGCACCGCCGCGCACGAGCTCGCGTCAATGCTGGCCACGGCTGCGACCGGTGCGGGCGGGCGCTGGCGCGCTCGCAGCGCGCCGCGCGCGGCCGCCGTGAGCGCGCGCGCGGCCGCCGGGGTCACGTCGGGCCTGGCGTCTGCTGGCGCGCGGGTCGCGTGCACGCAACCCAGCGCGGCCGTGAGGTGCGTGACGCTGCTCGCAGGCGGCGCATCAGAGCCGATGCTGAGCGCGCCGCGCTCTGCGGCCAGGGCGACGCTCAGCACGCGGCTGAAGCCGCCCGGCGCGGCGCCCAGCGGCAGCGGCGCGGGGATGGCGACGCCGACCAGCGCGAACGCCTCCGCGAGCCCGCCCGTCTGCACCGCCGCAGCCGCCGCCGCCGTCGCCAGCTCCAGCATCGCGGCTGCGGGCAGCAGCGGCGCGGCCGCCACGCGGTGGTCCCATAGGAACGCGAGCGCCGGCCTGTCCAGGCGCGCCTCGAAGCGCATGCCCCGCGCGGCGCCGGGACCGCCCGCCGGCGCGCCCGCGCGCGCGAGCAGCAAGTGCAGCTCGACCGGCGTGAACCAGTGCCGCTGCCGGCGCCACGGCGCCGGCTGCGCGCGCGGCGCCCCGGCGCCCGGCGGCGCCGCGCACAGCACCGCATGCGCGTTGGTGCCCTGAAATGCAAAGGCGCTAACGCCCGCAAGGGCGGCGGACAGGCCAGCGGCCGCGTCGGAGCGTGCAGCGGCCAGCGAGGGCCCCGGCTGCCTGGCCAGGGCGCGCGGCGGCTGGCCGGCGCCCGCGTGCGCGTGCAGTAGGGCCGCCACGTGCGGGTTGACCTGCGCCGGCATTGGTGCGCCCATCAGGGTCTGCCGTGCACGAGACTGCTGTGCGCAAACCTCCATCCCATGCACTGGCACCGGCCTAGGAACACACGTGGGCTGCGAGTGCACGCCAACAGGGCTTGTCGCACCTGGCGCAGGTGGCACGTGGGGCGGCTCAGCGCCAGCGGTAGGCTGAAGGCGAGGGCGGCGACGCCGACCGCGCCCGCCGCAGGTTCCGCATGCCCCGTGTGCGACTTGGCGGCGGACGTCTGCAGCGGCCACGCAGCGCCTGCGGCCACGGGCCTGGGAGTGGCACAGGCTGGGCGGCGGGGGTGAGGCGCACGCGCAGGGTTATCAGCAGCCCAACACACAGAACCGCTGCACTGTGGCGGGCGGCATGCTCCCAGCTTGGCAGGGGTGGCTGTGCGGTCAGCCAGGCTCTGTGACGCTTGTGAGTGGCGGCGGTGATCTGTGAGCATCGCTTTGACTGACCGAGCACCCTTATGATGACCATAGTTGCCCACGCGACATGACTGCATGGAGGCTGGTGCGTGCTGCCAGGCGAGCGGGAGCCGAGCGGCGAGCGAGCGCGGGGCGCACCCTGCAGCACAGCCAGCGATGCACCGACCTCGATGGGGTCCCCCAGCGGCGTGCCCGTGCCGTGCAGCTCTAGCGTGGCCACGGCCGCAGGCGCGGCCCCGGCCGCGGCCAGCGCGCCGCGCAGCACGTCCTGCTGCGAGGGGCCGTTGGGCGCGGTCAGGCTGCTGGAGCGGCCGTCCTGGTTGACGAAGGAGCCGCGCAGAACGGCGCAGGCTGCGGCGGCGGGCGCGTCCGCCAGCGCTGTAAGGTACATGACGATGCATGCCTCGCCCCTGCGCCCCAACCACACGTGCTCCTTGCAGCGTGTACAGTATGGTACAGGGTTAGGACAGGGGCTCTGTATAGTAAGGGTGCATCTCTCAATGCTACCATTCACCGATCACTAGTGGTGGAGAAGCGCAGGAATGCGTGAACTGTGCTGATGCCAACAAGCTGCAGCGCACCAGCAAGTGGAAATATATGCCATGGGCTGCTATTGGCCATCAACTAGCCGTGCAGAGCTGGGGTGTCGCCATGCGCACACGCGTCTGCTGAATATATTTCTGCGCAGCAGGCTGTGCAACGCCCATTCGCATGCATACACATGTGCTCCTTGTCCTGACTGCAGCCACAGGGCAATATGCATGCGTGGCGGAGCAATCGCGGCGGAATCCAGCTTACGACGTGCATATTAACAGCATCGCGCACCTGACATAGCCGTCCAGCGCCTTGCAGCGGCCATCGCGCGCGAGCATGCCGGCGCCCTGCGCGCCGGCGGTCGTCGCCTCCGAGAGCATCAGGTTGACGCCCGCCGCGAGCGCGCCGCCGCCGGCGCCGCCCAGGTGCTGCGCGGCCAGGTGCACGCCCACCAGCGCGGACGAGCACGCCGTGTCCACGCTCACCTGCAGTCCGGCTGATACACGTTACCCTACTCTACCGTAACCAAACCATACCCTGCGCTCTGGATGCTGCACGACGACGCAGCGCCCCATGGACATGCACGCCCGCTCGCTGCAGGCGCCCTCTGCCATGCGCTGAGAGATGTGCCTGGAGCTCCGGGGCCGCAAGGGGAGGCACGACCGCCACGCGGCGTACTGCGGGGCCGCGCAGGGCGTAGGTGTAGGACAGGCGCCCGGCGGCGACGCTGAAGGGCCCGCCGGTGGCCGAGAAGGGCCCAACGCGCTCCAGGAACGGCCCTGCCAGGCCGCCGTACTCCATTTGCTGGATGCCCACGTATACGCCGACGCGGCCGCCCGCGCCGCGCGTCCCGCGCTCCGGGCGCATCAGCTCCCAGGACACCTGTGCGCCGCGGGGCTACACAGGCTAGGCATGCGCAAAGACGTGTTGAGGCACCGGCAGCGCGCGGAGGCATTGGTCGCGAGCTGGGTAGCCCCACCCCCTGCGTACACCTGGTACCGGGCACGGCAGTGCCGCTGACCGCTCTCCGGCCCATGCCGGCAGCAACGCCGCACCTGCCTGCAAATAAGCGTGCCGGCCGTGCAAGGCTAGCAGCGCATATGGCTGGACAATCGAGGAAAGCAATTGGTGGAGCGCGATAGCACCCTGCTCGTCAAGTGGCCAACGGGCGCGGGCGAGGACGGCGCGCCGGCGCGTCCCTTGTGCAGTGCCCCGCGCCCTGTCTGCCTTTTACTACAAACATACCTTGGCCATGGGCCGTCCAAAGGGGCGCCTTGGGTTGGCAGGACGACTGTGTGGCATGTGCGCGCAAGCGCCTGCGCAAGTGCGTGTCTACGAGCAGCTCCTCAGCCGCTCTGCTACCACCGCGCGACCAGGCTCGGTAGCGAGGCTACCGCCCCAGTGTCCAGGCTCGGTAGCGAGACTACCGCCCTAGTGTCGCACAGTGCCAGCAGAACAGCTGAGGAGCTGCTCGTAGACACGCACTTGCTCAGGCGCTTGCGCGCACGTGCTACGCAGTCGTCCTGCCAACCCAAGGCGCCCCTTTGGACGGCCCATGACCAAGGTATGTATGTAGTGAAAGGCGGACGGCGAGGGCGCGGGGCACTGCACAGGGACGCGCCGGCGCGCCGTCCTCGCCCGCGCCCGTCGGCCACTGCACAAGCAGGGTGCCATCGCGCTCCACAAATTGCTTTCCTCGAGCGTCCGCCATACGCGCTGCCAGCCTGCACGGCCGGCGCGCTGATTTGCAGGCAGGTGCCGCTGGAAGCGCGCGCATGCGCCCGCGATGGCCGGCACGCCCAGGCGCCGAGCGACGCCGCGCGCTGGCCGGGCCTCTGGCGCTCGGGACGCGTCGCGCGCTCTTCTTCACGACATGCGCCCATGCGCGCCGGGCGGGCCCTGGTGCGAGCGCTTACTCCCAGTCACCACCCTGACGCCACGCATCCCCTTGTGCGCGCGTAGGTAAGGCCTAAAACTTTCCATAAACCTAAAACGGTGAGGCTACTGCCGGCGCGCGCCTCGAGCAGCAGACGCTGCTGCGGGTCCATGAGCTGTGCCTCGGGCGCAGAGACGCCGAACAGCGCCGCATCAAACGCGGCCACGCCTGCCAGGCACCCGCCGAAGCGCGCGCCCAGCGCGGGGCGGCCCGCGCGCGCGGCCTCGACGTCCCACCTCGAGAACGGCACGTGCGTGATTGCATCGCCGGGCAGCTCTGCAGCACGGGGCGGCGCGGCTGGGGACGGCGCGAAAGCGCCGCCCGGCGCCCTGCTCGCCAGTGCCACCTGTGGACCACCCGTCTCTGAGCGTGTGCTGAAGCCTGGCAGGATCTGGCAAAACTCTCAGCACCCACAACTTTCAATGTGTGGTGGCAGGACTGGGAACAAAGTATGCAACTCCAAATAGTTGAGAGGCCGAACAGTGCGCGCTTCTGCTTTGCCCTCTGACCATGACATGCACACTGTGCACTGCACACTGCTGATGTGGGGGGGTCAGCGCAAAGGCAACTCTTAACCCCACTACATGCAGTAGAGCGCACGGCGAGGAGCTGGCCCAGCTCTCGCGCGCCGCCCGCATGCGCCACTAGCGCCGCCTGTGGCGCCGGCAGGGCCTGCGGCGCCGCCGCGCCGGCCGCGCGCGCAAGCTGGGCGTGCAGGAAGGCGGCTATGGCGGCCACAGTTGGGTAGTCGAACACCAGAGTGCCGGGCACCGGCAGCCCCAGCTCGGCCGCCAGCACGGCGGCCAGCTCGACGGCCGCCAGCGAGTCGAGGCTGCCCGCCGTGAATGCGCCGCGGGGGCCTGCATGCACGCGCTCCATGGCATCAGGCGCGGGATGTCAGCGAGGCGGGCTGACAGCACATGACAACACCATGTATGTTGTCCATTACATCGTGCGGATGGCTGCACTCAGCATGAGGAACATAGCACAAACGATGCCCGCCATGGTGACGCATCGACGTGGGCGATGTGCGACCTGGTGCACCCAGCCACGTGCCAGAGTCCCCGCGTTCCCAGCCTTGTGGCGCACCCCCGACGGCCTCGGCGCCCAGTACGGCCGCCGCGACCCTGCGCACGACGGCCTCCACATCGGCCAGCGCGGGGCCGGCCTCCGCCGCCGCCGGCGCCTCACCCCGGCCGGCGCCCGCCAACAGCGCGCGCGCGTCGAGGCGCCCCTCTTCGGGGCCCCGCGGCTGCTCGGGGGGCGGCGCGGCGGCGGGCGCAGCCGCGTCCACGTAGGCCAGGCGGTCCAGCAGCGCCCAGCGCATGCGCGCCTCGTAGAGGGCGCGGAAGCGCGCGATGTCCAGCCGCGCGTACAGCAGCGCCGGCGCGGCGCCTGCGGCTGCCGCCGCCTCGCGCGCCTGCGCGCGCACGCGGCCAGGCTCCCGCTCTGCTGCACATGGGCGCTGCGGCGGCGGGCCGCCTGCCTGGCCCACAGCTGCCCGGCTGGTGGTGCGTGTGAGCGGCGCGCTGCGTGCCTAGGGAACACCCTGGCGCGCCTCCATAGCGGACGGCTAGGTGTTGGGCGCGGCACATGCAGCAGTGCATGCATGCAGAGCAGCCAGGCTTTGTTCGGCACTTCAGGGTGCACAGCAGAGCGGCTAACCGCGCACGCACAGGGTTAGGGTTAGGCACACCTCCCGCGGCCAGAGGCTGCCCAGGCCAAGCGCGGCGAGCGCGTCCGCGTGCAGCGCGGCCATGCCCACGTCGCGGAAGGGCCCCAGCTGCAGCGCGGCGCCCGGCAGGCCGGCTGCCTGGCGGCGCGCCGCCAGCGCGTCCAGCGCGCAGTTGGCCGCCGCATAGTGCCCCGCGCCCGACTGGCTCCACACCGCGGCGGTGGACGAGAAGAAGACTGCGTCACGCACGGGCACGCCCGCCGCATGGAAGGCCGCTGCGCCGGTCGCCTGTGCGCGCAGCGCACGGCTGCTTAGATGCTTGAAGACTTGGATCAACAGGCGAAGCGGACTGCGCCGCGCGCTGCCATCCGTAAGTGTGTATCTCGTCAGGCTGAGCTGGCAACCAACCCTGACATAGTTGGAACAAGCGTGCGCCGAGTGAGCGCATCCGCAGCATGCCTCGTGATCCCAGCAAGTGTGGTGATGCAGCGCATGCACACCGCGCGCCATCCCTGGCGCAGCGCCGCGCGTCCCCGTTTCCACACATCCACACTTTCCACACTATGAGCGGCGGGCCGTGCGTCCCAGCACTGCGCCACCTGGCGCCGGCTCTGCCCCTTTGCATTCCCGCGCGGCTCACCTTGGGGCCGAGCACGGCGCCCAGCTGCGCGGCCGTCATGTCCACAAGCGGCGCGTGGCCCGACACGCCCGCCGCATGCGCATAGTGCGCCACCGCCGGCAGCGCCTCGCGCGCCCAGGCCGCCACGCGCGCCGTGTGCGCCGCATCGCCTGCATCGGCGGCCACCACGAACGCCGCCGCGCCCGGCCGCGCGAGCGCCGCCAGCTCCTCGGCGCTCAGGCGCGGCGCGCGGCTGGTCAGAACCAGGCAGCGCGCGCCTGCGTCCGCCAGGTGGCGCGCGTACTGCAGGCCCAGGCCCTGCGCGCGGCACGCGGCGGCGCGCGTCAAACAGGTCAAGCAGCGTGGTGCTCCTTGCAGGTGCATCCAGCAGGCGCGCGGGGCCGCGCCTTGGTGCCGCCGGCAACCATGGCGGCGACGGGCCCCGCCAGCGTGGCAGGCGCACGCGGCGTGGGCGGCGCGGCGACCGCAAGCCGCAGCCCGAACGCGCGGCCGCCACGCAGGGCGACGCAGAATTCTCTGCCGGCCGCCAGCGCCGCCAGCTGCGCCGCGGACGGCGCCGGGCTGCCCGGCTGCAGGTCCAGGGAGGGCCCGTACGCCGCGCGGCGCTCCATGAAGACCGTGCGCGCCAGGCCTGCGCGGCGCCCATGTCATGCGCATGCAGGCCTGGGCAGCATGCCATCGCTCTTTCCAAGGTGAGCACCGCTGAGGCTGTCATGGCTGTGCTGCAGCAGCCAGAGAACCCATGCTCTGCATGTGCGCATGTGAAACCTGCAGCTGTTGTCTGTGCACACTGACATACATCAAAGACGACATGTTGGCGGCTGCCTTGGTGCGAGTGTATGCGATAGCATGTCATGCGACCGTGCATGGCCTGCCAGGTGCACTGCTCGCTTGCAGGCCGGGGCGCAGCGCACCCAGGGCGGCGTGCGCGGCCGGCGGCGCACAGCCCGCGTATGGCCCCACGCTGTGCAGGCCGTGCGTGACCAGCGACAGCCTGGCGCGCGGCGCGGCGCGCAGCACCGCGCGGAAGGCCCACAGCAGCGCATCGCCCTCCGCGGCGCCTGCGCACGGTGCAGTCTGTGCGGTGGGGCATCGTGTGCCTGACCAGTGTGGTATCAATGCAGTGCTGACTCTGGAGCTCAGCAAGCACGCCAGTGCCCAGCGCCTGCGCCCGTTTAGCTGCGCGCATCAGTTGTGACATCGCTTGCAGGTTGGGCACTTGCAACCAACGGGGTTTACGGCTTATCAAACAAATCCACTGTCATGCCAGGCAGGCATGGGGGGTGCGCTGCCCGGGCGCGCCCGCGCCCGCGTCGCCGGGCGCGTGCGCGCAGAAGATGTGATCCGCATCCGCCCGGGTGATGGCAGCCTCCAGCTGGCCATACCCGTGCACGTGCACGACACCGCCCGCGCCCCACCCGCCCCAGGGCCCCGATGCGCTCTGCTCCCCGACCCCGGCCCGCCCGTGCCCGGCCTCCGCCGCGGCTGCCGGCCCGTCCTCGCCCGCCCCCGGCCGGAAAACCAGGTTTCGCACGGAGAGCCACGCGGGCGCGTCGCCGCACAGCCGCTCGGCCGGCCACGGCGCGGCGCTGAGGACGAGCCACAGCGCGGGGGCGGGCGCCGCTGCGGGGCCCGGCGGGGGTTCTGAAACCCTCGGCGGCGGCGCCAGCGCCTGCCACAGCAGCTGGTAGGCGGGTGCGCCATCCGCGAGCCGCGCCGCCTGCCCCACGGGCGCCTGCATGCGCACGCCCGAGAGGCGCGCGGCGGCGCACAGCACATCCGCATGCGCGGCTGCAGCGCCCGCCGGGCGCGCGTTCGCGGCCGCATGCGCGCGGGCGAGCAGCGCCTCCGGCAGGCCGGGCCTGAGTTGGAACGCGGCGCAGGCCGCCAGGGTTCCGACCAGGGTTTGGCCAGGGCTGCACGCGCGGCCGGCGGCGCACAGCGCGGCCGCCGCCGTCAGCGCCGCCGGGTGGAACAGGAACTGGCCGGGGGCCAGCCGGGTCGGCAGACGTACGCTGCCGGTGCAGCTGCCGGCAGGGCGGCCCGCGCCCGGGCCGCCCAGCTGCCTGACCACAGGCGCACGCAGCGCGCCGAGGCCCCGCAGCGGCCACCTGGCAGGATCGGGGCTCTCGGGGTTCGTACCGCCCTCCGGCTGGCGGTCTGCCAAGCTGGCGTGCAGGGCGGCGGTCAGGTGGGAGGTCACCCCGGACGCCAGCGCCACTGCGCCGCCGGCGCGAACAATGGTGCAAAATAGGGCGTCGCCGTCAGTGCCCGCGCGCACTCCCGACCCGCCGCCCGCCGGCAGCGGCCTGGCGGGGCCGACGCAGGCGTGCAGCAGCAGGGGCGTCCAGGTGGTGGCGCCGCTGAGCAGCGCCTGCGCGGCGGCCGCGGCGGCCTCCAGCAGGGCGGCCGCCGGCAGGACCGGCCGCCCAGCGACGCAGTGGTCCCGCAGGAACCCTAGGGCTGCCGCAGCGAGGTCCATGCGGAACACAACAACCGCGGCCGCCGCCGCGGCAGCCGCCGCCAAGCCCGCGTGCGCGAGCGGACCCGGCCAGAAGCGCGCGCGGCGCCAGGCCGGGCCGCGTCGGCGGGCGCCCGGGCGCGCAGCGGCGGCCGCAGGCGCGGCCGCGAGCAGCGCGTGCGCGTTGACGCCGCTCATGCCAAACGCGCTGGCGCCGGACAGCGCCTCCGGGAAGGCCCCGGGCGCAAGCCCTGCAGGGTCCCGGGCGGCCCAGGGCGCCGCCTGGCGCGGCAGCGCGGCCGTGCGTGCGTGCCGCGCGCCCCACTCGCCCAGCGCAGCCGCCACGTACGGATTCAGGCCGCGCAGGTGCATGATGGCCGGGCGCGCGCGGCGCGCGAGCGGCTGCAGCGCAGCGAGCAGCCCGGTCAGGCCCGCCGCGCCCTCCGTGTGCCCGAAGCACGCCTTGACGCTGCCGAGCGGCACGCCCGCGGGCGCGCCGGCCGGCGCCGGGTGCGCGGCCAGCGCCTGGCCCAGCGCACCCACCTCGATCGGGTCGCCCAGCGGCGTGCCTGCTCGCCGCGGGTAGCCTGTGTCGGCAGACTTTGACGCATATCTGCGCATTCTTTCAAATACGTTCTTCAATCAAAGAAGCCGGGGGCCTGTGAGGCAGTCTGCGTGAAATGCGCCGGTGCGACATCATGGGCAGCAGCTCCGCACGCCCCGGGCCGTACCGGTCCCGTGCACGGCGACAAAGCCGACGCCGGCGGGCGCCGCGCCGGCGGCCGCCAGCGCGGCCGCGACCAGGCGGCGCTGCGCGGGCCCGCTCGGCGCAGTCAGGCCGCTGGAGCGCCCGCCCTGGTTGACCGCCGAGCCGCGCAGCAGGCCCAGCGGCTGCTCGCTGTGGGTCCCTGAGGCTGTCGGGGTAGAGGGCGCCGGGGCAGCGGGCGCCAGCGCGATCACCACAAAGCCCTCTCCGCGGCCGTAGCCGTCGGCGGCCGCGTCAAAGGTGCGGCAGCGGCCGGCTGGCGACAGCGCCTGTCACGTGCGCATCGAGGTTGGGTTCTTGCAGGCGCGCACCAAGGCTGGGCTCATGCAGGCGAACAAGCCCAGCTGCTCATGTAGCTTGACCTTTGTGGCTGATCAAACAATGTGCTGTGACTGCAACGCGCGCGCTCGGTCCCCAGCACTGGCAGGTGGTGCAGCAGCGCGTCTGTCCCGCATGGCGGCAACGTCGGTGTAATGCATGGCGCCTGCAGGGCATGCTCTGGCGCACCGCTTTGCATAAATCCGCGGCCGCTCGCGTGTAGCAGCAAGCCTGGTGCTGGTCACGTAGACAGAGGCTTGCGCGGCGCATGGGGCAGCCACAGAGGTCACAAAGGGGAGCATGGGCTGCCACCCGCGGGCGGTCGCTGCAGCGCCCGCGCCTGCAGCTGGCAGATGGCGACGGTCGTGAGCGGCGACAGCAGCGCGTTGACGCCGGCCGCGAGCGCCGCGTGCGCCTCGCCGCCCTGCAGGCCGCGGTGCGCCAGGTGCGCGGCGACCAGCGACGAGGAGCACGCGGTGTCCGTGGCCAGGCACGGCCCGGCCAGGCCCAGCATATAGGACACTCTGCGCGGCGCGCCGCGCTGACAGCGCCCTACCCCTCCCCCAGCGTGCAGCCCTGCTTGATAGCGCTATGCGATGCTTCATGAGCGCAGGCACAGACGCACACGCGTGCAACATGTATGTGTGGGCAATGGACTAGCTTGAGGTGCTTGAACAGCGCAGCCAGGCTCGGGTGGCCTGCGCAAGCGTCTGACGGGCGGGTAACTGCGAGCCGGCGCCGCCGCACCGGCCGGCCATGAAGCTGAGGGAGCTGCCCGTGGCGGCCGCGGCGGTCAGCGCGCCACCGGTCGCGCCGAGCACGCCCGCGTACTCCTGGTACATGCAGCCAACGTACACGCCTGCACACGCGCGCTCTCACTGTCGTGCTCGATCTTTTGATGGCAGAACTCCCAGTGCTTGGGAAGAGCCCTGGCTGCTCTGTTTCGTGCTGATCAGATCAGCAGACACCACGCTGCCGGTGCACGACAGCCTGGCACGATGCGCGATGTCGCCGAGGAGCGGGCCATGTGTTGAGGCTGCAATTTTTATTTGATATGCTGTTGATGTCGCTTGATATGCTGTTGATGTCGCTAAGTCTTTCCAAACACAGCGCGCGCCTGCCGGGGCGCCCATCCAGGCGGCGGCGCCGCCGGGCGCCGCGGCGACGGCGGCCGCGGCCTCCTCCAGCAGCAGCCGCTGCTGCGGGTCGGTCGCGAGCGCCTCGGCCGAGCCAATGCCAAAACAGGCCGCATCAAAGCGATCGATGCCGGCCACGTACGCCGCGCAGCGCGCGTACAGGCGCCCCGCTGCCGGCTCCGGGCTGTACACCGCGTCGGCCGCCCAGCGCGCGTGCGGCGCCTGCGTGGGCAGGTCTGCGGCGGCGGCGGCGGCGCGGAAGAAGTCATGCACGCCGCCGGCGGCCGGCGCCGGGAAGCGGCAGGCCACGCTGACCAGCGCGCTGGCCGCTGGGCTCGCTGAGACCCTAAGCCCTGAGACGCCCTGCGACAGGGTTGCAGCTGCAACGGAGACGTCCGCGTAGGTACGCGAACGAACGACTGCCGACAGGTAGGCGGCCAGCGCTGCGGGCGTGGGGTGGTCAAAGGTGGCCGTGGCGGGCAGCTCGACACCAAACCTGGCGCCCAGCACGTCGCGCAGCTCCACCGCGCCGAGCGAGTCCAGGCCCGCCTCCATCAGCGGCTGCATGGACACACAAATTGCGTTGGCTGGGGACTGAGGTACGCCACGGCAGCTTTGCGTCCGAGACAGGTAGAGAGCGCCCGTGATTAAGCGTATGAAGAAGCACGCTTGCGGTACAAAGTCACAAACGGCGCTTGCGCCTGACCAGCTGCCTGCTGACGAACGACATGCAGTCTGGATACCCTAGGCATGCGTGAGCATGCGGTGCAGGCGCGCCTGATCTGGCCCAACGGGCCCCAGCATCTCCGAGATGACGGCCTGCACCGTGGCCGCCACCGCGCCAGGCTCGGCGTCGGGCTGATCACTGGGAGCGGCGACGGCCAGCGCCGCGGCGAGGTGGGCGCCCAGCGCAGCGATGGTTGGGTGGTCAAAGGCCAGCGTGGCCGGCAGCTCGACGCCGAACCTGGCGCCCAGCGCACTACGCAGCTCCAGCGCGCCCAGCGAGTCCAGGCCCGCCTCCGCCAGCGGCTGGTGCATTCCCACCTGCGGCGCAGCCCACCCTCACGACTGCCACCATGGCAGCGGGTGGGAAGGGGTGCCGGGCATGACCCTACCCCGATGGAGTGCACAGGCTGAGAGGCGCCGCAGAGCGCCTCATGCACATGCCCTCGCGCCAGGAGCCGGGACGCTCGCTCCACGCTTAAAAGCTGTGCAACGTCATCATTGACAAGTACTGCATGCAAGCACGCCACACGCACGGCTGTGCACGACCAGGACCTTGGGCATCGTGCAGGCCACATGAGATGGGAGGCCACCTGGTCGCCAAGCAGCGCGCGTGCTGTTTCAGCCGTGCCCTGCAGCACTGCTGCCAGGGACGCAGCCTCTGCAGGCGTGGCTGCCACCACCGAGCCTCCTGCTGCGGGCCCGGGGGCAGGACCGGCAGGCCGCCGCTCGGCTGGGCCGGCGTCCGCTGCAGGCCGTGCCGCCGCCGCGGGCGCGACCTCGTCAAACATGCCAGGAAGCGCTCCGGGCCGACCGCGCAGCAGCCGCGCCCACTGGAATGGGCTGGCGACGAGCACCGCCGGCGGCGCTGCGGTCGCCGCGGCGGACGCCCAGGCGGTCAGGGTATTGCCCAGGGCAGCGAGGCCGGCCGCGGGCGCAATAACGCCCATGCCGGACCGCGCAATGCGCGCCAGCGCGGCCGGGCTGGCCGCGGCCATGCCGACTGCGGCCCAGGCGCCCCACTGCAGGCTGCTGCCTGCGGTGCGCTGCTGGTCGTGAGCTGCAACGTGATCATTGCTGTAATGGCAGCCAGCTGGATCGCACGGGCATGCCGAGCGCCTTGCATGCAAACGGGCACAGATAGCAACGGACCGGACTTAGTCACAGCCAAACCTGGGCAGCCGGCGGCCTGCATGCAGTCCGCTAGGGCGTCCAGGGCGGCGTTCGCGGCCGCGTAGCTGCCTTGGCCCGCCGAGCCGACAAAGGCGGCCGCCGAGGAGAAGAACATCGCCCCGCCGCTGAGCGGCATGCAGGCCAGGTTGGCGCCGAGCGCGGCTGCGCCGGCCGCCTTGGACGCAAACACGGCGCGCAGCGCCGCGGCCGTCTGGTTTGCAATCAGCGCATCCCGCAGCACGCCGCCTGCGCGCACACACCCGCCTGATCTGGCGGCGCCCGTGCTCAAGGTACCCTAGCGAGGGCGCGCGGCTGGGGGTTGCAGGCATGCTGTCCAAGCAGAAGCGGTCCTGCGTAGCATAACAGTGGCGTGTGCGGGCGCAAAGGCGTGAGCAGCTCGGGCGCCAGCCAGGGCGCGCCTGCATGCACGACCGCCACGAGCGGGCCGGCGCGCGGCCTGCCGCACAGGGCGCGTGCATCCTCGGCGGCCGCCACGTCGCAGCGCGCGAGCTGCGCCGCCGCGCCGCTGGCCGCCAGCAGCCGGAGCGCGCCCGCGCCGGCCCGGCCAGAGCGGCCCGCGAGGCGCAGCGGCGCTGCCTGCCCCGTGCGGCATGCCAGCCACACGGCCACGAGCGAGCCCAGCCCTGCGCCCGCGCCCCATTGGTCCGCATGCCGTATCATGCACGTGGCTGTCATGTAGACGCAACACGCCAGCCACGCGTTCAGGAGCGAGCCCGCACCAAATTTGGCCCCTGTTGATAATGCTCCACACACTGCATCATCCGCATACCCAGGCATGGACCCACCAGCCCAGTGACTGCCGCTGCACCCAGGCCTGCATGCCCTCCAGCATGTCTGTCTAGCACTGCTCAAAGCAAAAAATAAGCTCTCACATGGATTGTCAGCAGAGTTGTGCGCCGCAGCTGCCTCCCCCCATGCACCGCAGCTTGGCAAAAAAAAACCGTGTCACCGGTAACGCGCGCAGGGTTTGCTGCACACCATCTACCCGCCGCCCTCGCGACGCCCAGCATGGCCAGAGTCGTGCCACATGGAGGGCTCACCTCCCAGGCCGCCGGCCACGGCCGTCATACCACCGCCAGTGGCAACGGCCGCGACGTGCGCGCTTGCGCGCGCCTCATGTGGCAGCAGCCGCGGCGCCAGCGCGACTCCGGCCCCGTACAGCGTGCCGAACGCATCGCCCTCGCCGCTGTGGCAGGCCTGCTCCCCCGCCGCCGCCGCTGCGTGGCGGTCTGCTGTCACGACGCGCGCGCGCGGGGGCTCGCTCGCGGCGACCCTGGCCAGCGCCCATGCGGCCGCGGCCCAGGCGGCTGCGTCGGAGCGCCGCTGCTCTGGCCCTGTGCCGGGTGGCGTTCCCGCTCTGCCGCCCACGGGCACCGGGCCGCCGCCCTGCGCTGGGTGGCCCCGCGTGTGCAGCGCGACGGACGCGCCCGCCGCGCCGACGTGCGTCTGCAGGAACGCCAGGTCGCCCAGGCAGGCCCCGGCCGGGCAGGCGCCGGGCGCGGCGGGCGCCTGGGCGCGCGGCCCGCCGCCAGCCGCCCCCGCGGCCGCCCAACGCACTCCCACGCGGCGAGAGCGGCCGCATGCACGTGCGGCCGGTGCCGGCCGGCGCGCGCTCGCGACGTCGGCCTGCCACGCGATGCGGTACAGCAGCCGCTGCGCGGCCGGCGCGGCCTGAGCAGCGCCCGCGCGCCCGGCGCGCACGAGCGCGGCCGTCAGGTCCGCGATGCACAGCGCGCTGCCGGCCGTCGGCGAGGTCAGCCGGTAGCTGGACAGCGCGCCGCCGCCAGGCAGCGCGCCGCCGAGCGCCGCGGCGGCCGCCGGCGCGGCCGACGGCGCCGCGCGGCCCGCCGCGCCGCGGCCGCCGCGCGGCGCGCGGCGCTGCCCGACCCAGTATGCGCCGATGGCGGACGGCACGCGCAGCTCGGGCGGCGCAGCGGCCGCTGCTGCGGCGTGCCGGGGGCCAGGCTGGCGGCCAGGGTGCGCGGGGCCCGCAGGGGGTGGCCGGCGCGCGAGCAGCGCGCCCAGCTGCAGGCAGGCGTCGGCGACCGCGGGCGCGCACAGGAAGCCCCCGCCCTGCTGCCCGCTCACGGCCGCGGCGGCGCACACCGCTGCGAACGCCGCCGGCGGGGCCTCCCCAGCAGCGGGCGCGCCACGCGTCGTCGCCGTGCCCAGCGCCACACCGCGCAGCAGAGTTACCCAAAACGGACCGCCAAGCCCTGGGCTAGCCTCAATGGGCATGCGCGGCTGGTCCGGGGCGCCAGCGAGCGTAGCGAGCAGGTGCGGCGTGGCGCCGGCCGCGCCGCGGGGCAGAACCGAAACCCTGTAGGGCCCCGCAACAGGCGCTGGTGCGCCCGCGCCGCTGATGCGGACGGCGCCGCTGGCGAGCCCGATGCTGCAGCGCAGCAGCGACGCGGCCCCCGGCGCCAGCAGCAGCGGCGCCGGGATCGTGCAGCGCAGCAGCACCTGTCCTGTGCCGCTCGACACGCCCGCGCCTGCCGCCACTGGGCACATGTTACAGCCGCACCGTCGGCAGCATCCCTTTGTGGCCATTTCGGTCGGGTCTTGGCGTGCACGCCACCACGAGCGCAGGCCTGGCATTTTCAACAGGACGCACCCCAATACATGGTGCGGCGAGCCGCCCGTGATAAGCATGCGTCGATGTGGCGGCCCAGCGGTACCCTGTTAGCTGCAAGGACCTGCTGAGGAGGCCACTTTGCTTGCTCCCCCACACGTCGCTATGCCACCACACCGGGCAGCCCACCTGCCAGCAGCCGCCCGGCGGCCGCGGCCAGCTCCAGCAGCGCCGCGCCCGGCGCCAGCGGCCGGCCGGCGACGCGGTGGTCAAGCAGCGCGGCCGTGCTGGGCGCGCGCAGGTCGCCGAGCAGCTCCGCCGTGCCGGGCGCCGGGCGCGCCGCGGCCGCGCGGAGCATGTGGAACGCCGCGGGCGCCGCCCAGAGCCTGCCCAACCGGACCCAGGGTGTCTGTGCATGAGCGGCAGTGAGCACGCGAACACCGTGCGATGCTGATTGTTAGGACCCAGGATGGCCGTGTGAACCACCATCATTTCACACAACATTATTGCCCCTGAATATGCCCGTGCCTGGCCCGCTGCCACGCGTGCGCGAGCGGCGCGGCGGCCGCCATGCCGCCAGCCGCGGCGCCGACCAGCGCGTGCGCATTGGTGCCGCCCATGCCGAAGGAGCTGGCGCCGGCGGCGGGCGCGAGGCGCGCCGCGGCGGCCGCGGGCGTGCCCTGGCGCGGCACGGCCGCGCGCAGGCGGCAGCGCGCGCGCCAGTCGCCCAGCGCGGCGGCCACGTGCGGGTTGAGGCCCCGCAGGCCCAGGACGGCCGCGCCGGCGCGCTGGTCCAGCGCGGCGGCCGCCATGAGAACGCCTGCCGGCCCGTGCAGGCACAAGGTGCCAGTCTTGGCACGCGCTTCAATCTTGTCTGTGTTCTCAATCAGGAGCTTCCAGGCAGATATGCAGCATCATCGCATTTGCTGACGCTAAGCAAGGTTTACATACAGTTGCATACTTGGACCATCGGCCCATCTGCATTATGCAACGCTCCGCTGCAGCAGTGCCCTTCCATGTCAGCATGTGTGCTTTGCTGTTTTACCTGTGACGCCGGCGGCGCCCTCGGTGTGGCCATAGCTGGACTTTGCGCTGTACATGGCGAGCACCCTTGCCGCGGCTCCATCGGCACTGCGGTCGGCGAGGGCCTGGCCCAGCGCGCCCACCTCGATGGGGTCCCCAAGCGGCGTGCCTGCGCCAAGCGAGGTGCATGCAATGCGCGCCGAGACCTGCGTTGGTGCATGTCTCGTGCCAGGGCATGTGGATTGCACAAGCACTGAGCCATGAGTGGCGCGCTTGGCGACAGAGACATGGCCGGCCTTGCAGGGCACCTACGCTGGCCATGCTCAGAGCGCCATGCCGCCAGCTCGAAAGCAAATCGTGGGGTCAGGGCGCACCAGTGCCGTGAACGGCCACAGCGCCGACGCCCTGCGAATTGACGCCGGCGGCGCCCAGCACCTCGGCCACAAGCGCGCTCTGGCTGGGCCCGTTGGGCGCGGTCAGGCTGCTGGAGCGGCCGTCCTGGTTGACCGCCGAGCCGGCGACCACGGCGAGCGGGGGCCCTTCCGTCTCATCCGGCGCCGCGAGCACGGCCACTGCGCGGCAGATGTCACCGTCACAGCGCATGCCCGCACGGCTGTCCGACGCGGGTCCAGCAGACAGCTGCGTAAGCGCCGCCAGCTTGGAGCCTGCTCTCTCTCTCATGTGCCTGACAGGGTGGCAATTTTGGATTTACGGATATCTGTTTCAATAGTAATGGGCATACTGATGCGGTGTTCTTGTCGAGGCAAACAGCATGCCAACTGTGCGAAGACGGCTATCTAGGATGTGCCAGGTGTTGAAGCCAGCCAGGCACCCAAGGAAATTGCTGCCCTCCATGGGCATGCGGGGCCATGCGCTCGCTCCTGCTGCATTGCCAGCTACCTAGTTATATGCAACTACACACTGCCATCCTGGAGCGCAGGGGAGACGCGCACCCGCGACGCCCTCGCCGCGGCCGTAGCCGTCGGCGCTGGCGTCAAAGGTCTTGCAGCGCGCGTCGCGCGACAGCGCCTGCAGGCCGCAGATGGTGCACGTAGTGATGGGCAGCAGCATTGCGTTTGCGCCGCCGGCCACGCCCGCCAGGGTCTCGCCCGCCAGCAGACCCTGGCAGCAACCACATGCGCGTTACGTGCGAGCTACGTGCGTGGACACATGCGCGAAGTGCCAGGCTTGCAGGACGCGGGGAGCTCGTCTACATGCAGGTTCAGGAGCGTCAGGGCTGCCAGCGCTCTGTTTGCAGGGCACATGCGCCACATGCGCATACGGCGAGGCGTGTGAGGAATTGCGCACTATCTACATTATGCATGCCCCTCCAGCGCATGCTATCCTACAGCAGCGGCTAGCTGCACAGAGCGGGTCAAGCATGCGGTGTCCGTACACGCTTGCCAGCCTGCCAGACCTGGCACAGGGAGCACAGGCGGCGCGCCTTGTGCGCCAGATGCATGGCCACGAGCGAGGACGAGCACGCGGTGTCCGTGGACACGCTCGGCCCAGTCAGGCCGAACGCGTAGCTCAGCCGGCCGACCATGTAGCTCAGGCCGTTGCCGGTCGCGACGCTCGGCCCGACCTTGAGCCCCAGGTTGAACTGCAGCTGCGTGTATTCCTGGTACATGCAGCCGACGTAGACACCCGTGCGCGCGCCAGGCGGGCGCGCCAGGGCGGCGCCCGCGCCGCGCAGGGCCGCCCACGTCTGCTCCAGCAGGATGCGTAGCTGCGGGTCCATCGCCGCGCCCTCCGCGGCGGACAGCCTGCGGCACCGCCGAGCTCCACATTGTGTTCATAGTTAGGGAGAAATGCCCTATCGGCATTAGGCTTGGACTGGAGGCCATAGCATTGGAAGATCACCTGTGGCATGGTCACGTTTGTCGAGGCTTGTCTTTGACTTACAGAGGAGCATTGAGCTCAAGCACTGCATCAGCGCAAGTGCCGTCCAGACGCTGAAGGATCGCATGGGGCCTACCTGAATAGGTCCGCATCAAAGGCGTCCACGTCCGGCATGAATGCGCCCAGCCGCACGTACATGGTCAGGCCGCCGGCCGGCTCGGCTGCATAGTACCTTTCCGTGTCCCAGCGCTGCCGTGCGCGCACCACCGCATGAGCTCCCAGCCTCTCCGAAGGATCACAAGCGAACTTGCTATTATAGAAAAGCAATGCATGAGTGCATGCCCTCGTGTGGCTGGTTGTGCTGCAGGCACCAGACTGCACCGATCACGGGCGCGTAGCCCTGCTGGTGGGCTAGCTGGCATATCAGAGCATCTGCTCTATGTATCACGACAGCCTGGCATACGCCGGCAAGACGGCTGGGGCGGCGTTCGAGCACCTGCAGCGGGGCGGGCGACGGCAGGTCGCGCTCGGCGCGCAGCGTGTCGACAAACCCTGGCGCGCCCGTGTCGGGGCCCGCGCCGGGATAGCGGCACGCGATGCTGACTAGGCTGCTGGCGCGCGCCGGCCGGCCCAGCGCTTTGCGCAGCGGCAGCGGCGGCGCAATGCGCAGGTCGTGCGCGCCTGATGCATGCAAGAACGCGCATTGCATGGCCCGCGCAGCAGAGCCCACTGCTGAGCTTACTAGTGTAGTGAGGCAGTGTGAATGATGTGCAGAAGCGCACCATGGACATAGCAGTGCAAAAGCCTGAGCGTCCACTTGTTGAATGTGCTGCATGACAGCCATACAGTGCACTCAGCTACACACATGCACTTCTTTCACGACCGCATGTCAATGATGGTATTCTGTAAACGTGCCCGTGTCCCAATGCTGATGTGTTGTGCTCAGGTGATTTGATAGGTAAAAGAGCAGGGCACACTGCTGGGCAGCGCGCGTTGTGACGCCGGCGTGTCGCCGAGCAGGGCGCCGATGTATGCAGCGAGGCTGCTGGAGCGGCCGTCCTGGTTGACCGCCGAGCCGGCGACCACGGCGAGCGGGGGCCCTTCCGTCTCATCCGGCGCCGCGAGCACGGCCACTGCGCGGCAGATGTCACCGTCACAGCGCATGCCCGCACGGCTGTCCGACGCGGGTCCAGCAGACAGCTGCGTAAGCGCCGCCAGCTTGGAGCCTGCTCTCTCTCTCATGTGCCTGACAGGGTGGCAATTTTGGATTTACGGATATCTGTTTCAATAGTAATGGGCATACTGATGCGGTGTTCTTGTCGAGGCAAACAGCATGCCAACTGTGCGAAGACGGCTATCTAGGATGTGCCAGGTGTTGAAGCCAGCCAGGCACCCAAGGAAATTGCTGCCCTCCATGGGCATGCGGGGCCATGCGCTCGCTCCTGCTGCATTGCCAGCTACCTAGTTATATGCAACTACACACTGCCATCCTGGAGCGCAGGGGAGACGCGCACCCGCGACGCCCTCGCCGCGGCCGTAGCCGTCGGCGCTGGCGTCAAAGGTCTTGCAGCGCGCGTCGCGCGACAGCGCCTGCAGGCCGCAGATGGTGCACGTAGTGATGGGCAGCAGCATTGCGTTTGCGCCGCCGGCCACGCCCGCCAGGGTCTCGCCCGCCAGCAGACCCTGGCAGCAACCACATGCGCGTTACGTGCGAGCTACGTGCGTGGACACATGCGCGAAGTGCCAGGCTTGCAGGACGCGGGGAGCTCGTCTACATGCAGGTTCAGGAGCGTCAGGGCTGCCAGCGCTCTGTTTGCAGGGCACATGCGCCACATGCGCATACGGCGAGGCGTGTGAGGAATTGCGCACTATCTACATTATGCATGCCCCTCCAGCGCATGCTATCCTACAGCAGCGGCTAGCTGCACAGAGCGGGTCAAGCATGCGGTGTCCGTACACGCTTGCCAGCCTGCCAGACCTGGCACAGGGAGCACAGGCGGCGCGCCTTGTGCGCCAGATGCATGGCCACGAGCGAGGACGAGCACGCGGTGTCCGTGGACACGCTCGGCCCAGTCAGGCCGAACGCGTAGCTCAGCCGGCCGACCATGTAGCTCAGGCCGTTGCCGGTCGCGACGCTCGGCCCGACCTTGAGCCCCAGGTTGAACTGCAGCTGCGTGTATTCCTGGTACATGCAGCCGACGTAGACACCCGTGCGCGCGCCAGGCGGGCGCGCCAGGGCGGCGCCCGCGCCGCGCAGGGCCGCCCACGTCTGCTCCAGCAGGATGCGTAGCTGCGGGTCCATCGCCGCGCCCTCCGCGGCGGACAGCCTGCGGCACCGCCGAGCTCCACATTGTGTTCATAGTTAGGGAGAAATGCCCTATCGGCATTAGGCTTGGACTGGAGGCCATAGCATTGGAAGATCACCTGTGGCATGGTCACGTTTGTCGAGGCTTGTCTTTGACTTACAGAGGAGCATTGAGCTCAAGCACTGCATCAGCGCAAGTGCCGTCCAGACGCTGAAGGATCGCATGGGGCCTACCTGAATAGGTCCGCATCAAAGGCGTCCACGTCCGGCATGAATGCGCCCAGCCGCACGTACATGGTCAGGCCGCCGGCCGGCTCGGCTGCATAGTACCTTTCCGTGTCCCAGCGCTGCCGTGCGCGCACCACCGCATGAGCTCCCAGCCTCTCCGAAGGATCACAAGCGAACTTGCTATTATAGAAAAGCAATGCATGAGTGCATGCCCTCGTGTGGCTGGTTGTGCTGCAGGCACCAGACTGCACCGATCACGGGCGCGTAGCCCTGCTGGTGGGCTAGCTGGCATATCAGAGCATCTGCTCTATGTATCACGACAGCCTGGCATACGCCGGCAAGACGGCTGGGGCGGCGTTCGAGCACCTGCAGCGGGGCGGGCGACGGCAGGTCGCGCTCGGCGCGCAGCGTGTCGACAAACCCTGGCGCGCCCGTGTCGGGGCCCGCGCCGGGATAGCGGCACGCGATGCTGACTAGGCTGCTGGCGCGCGCCGGCCGGCCCAGCGCTTTGCGCAGCGGCAGCGGCGGCGCAATGCGCAGGTCGTGCGCGCCTGATGCATGCAAGAACGCGCATTGCATGGCCCGCGCAGCAGAGCCCACTGCTGAGCTTACTAGTGTAGTGAGGCAGTGTGAATGATGTGCAGAAGCGCACCATGGACATAGCAGTGCAAAAGCCTGAGCGTCCACTTGTTGAATGTGCTGCATGACAGCCATACAGTGCACTCAGCTACACACATGCACTTCTTTCACGACCGCATGTCAATGATGGTATTCTGTAAACGTGCCCGTGTCCCAATGCTGATGTGTTGTGCTCAGGTGATTTGATAGGTAAAAGAGCAGGGCACACTGCTGGGCAGCGCGCGTTGTGACGCCGGCGTGTCGCCGAGCAGGGCGCCGATGTATGCAGCGAGCGCTGCGGAGGTCGGGTGGTCAATGGTGGCGGTGGCGGGCAGCTGCAGGCCGAACGCTGCGCCCAGGGACGCCTGCAGCTCCGTTGCGCCCAGGGAGTCCAGGCCCGCTTCCATCAGCGGCTGCGCCCCGCGCTCAGGCCCTTTACATGCTTGTGAGCAGGTGGCTCGATCCGAGCGAGGGCCGACCACCTTGCTGAGTACTGGCCTGAAAGGGTGCGGCAGTTGACGAGGGTGCACGAACAGGCGTGCTGGTGTAGCCCAGCAAAACGCCATACTTTCTACTGCACTGTTAGGTAGGTTTGGCACGATGGGTAGGTTTAGGGTAGGGTGCAATGCCCTTGCTCCATCCAGACCTGGTGGGAAGCAACATTGTTGCCCAGCATGCGCTCCACGATGCCGTGCACCTTGGCAGCCACGCCGGCGGTAGCGCCCTGCTCCGCGTCCTGCAGGCGATGCACGCCACGTAACAGCATCAAGCCCCAGCTCAACATCACAGTCCTGGTCCGTCCAGGATGCGAGCCGTAAAGCTGCGCCGTTACTACATGGCAGCACAGAGCATGCGCGCCTGCACAGCCTCGCATGCGTGAACGCGACGAGCCTGTCTCAGCTGGCCGGGGCGGCTGAGAGGGGAGAGCTGGGCGCTCGGGGCGGCACCTCCTCAGGGCGCGTCTCCGCGCGGCCAGCGAGGTAGGCAGCCAGCGCGGCGGGGGTGGGGTAGTCGAAGGTGAGCGTGGCCGGCAGGTCCATGCCAAACTTGGCGCACAGCAGCGCGCGCAGCTCCACCGCGCCGATCGAGTCCAGACCCGCCTCCATCAGCGGCTGCCGGCCAGGCGCTCTGATATGTGCAGTCGTGTATTGTTCCAGTTGAAAAAGATCAGCCCTAAGTGTACTCGCATGCGGCACCTCGCAGCGCGCCCACGTGCCGCGCAGCAGGGGGCAGCCGGCGCACCTGGTGCGCGGACACGCCCGGGCCGAGCAGGCGCGCCACGACGGCCTGCACCTCCGCCAGCGCGGCCTCCTGGCGGCGCGCAGCCTCGGCCGGAGCCAGGGTCTGAGTAGGGTTCTGATCACCCGCGCGCCCACGCTCCGCCGCACCTGAGGCTTTGTTCGGGCCCGCGTCGGCCTGCTCTGTGCCGGCCAGCGCGAGCGCGCCCGCCGCGGCGCCCGGCGCGGCCGCGACTGCGGCCGCGGCAAACTCCGCAAAGACGGGGAACACGCTCTGCGCGCCCGCCATGAGCCGGCGCCAGTCGAAGGGCGAGATGACGCGCTGCGCGGGGCCGTAACCCGGACCGGGCCACAGCGCGAGCGCCGCGCGCAGCGCCGCCAGGCCGCGCGCGGGCGCCAGCACGCCCAGGCCTGAGGCGCGCACGCGCGGCAGCAGGTTGTGCTCGGCTGCCATGCCCGCGCCGGCCCAGGCGCCCCACTGCATGCTGACCATGCTGGAGCCCTGCCGCGGTGAACCGCCGCGGCTCAGCTGCGCCCCCGCCAAGTACCACTCCACACAAGTGTTGATGCGCCCAGGGCAGTCAACAGCATATATTCACTCCAGGAGCCGCGTGAAATAGGTAAGCAGGAACAGGTAATCAGCAACCGCTCACATCGAGGACGCAAGCTGTTGCCAAGGCCGATGAGGCAGGCAGCGCCGTCAGGCACGGATAAGGCTTTGATAGCTCATGCGTGTCCGGACTGGTCAGCTCAGCATGGCCCACGCACAGAGCACTGCCGGAGCAGCACGCTCTGCACCACATCAGCCTGCAGCCTCAGGAGCCAACCGCACAGTTCACAGGCCGCGCGCGCCTGCGCGCCGCGCCCGGTCGCCCAGGCGTTGAGCGCGGCATTCGCGGCCGCGTAGTTGGGCTGCCCGAGCGGCGCGACGATGGCCGAGACGGAAGAGAAGAGCAGCGCGGCGGCCAGCGGCGCGCCGCCCAGCTCCGCGTCCAGCGCGAGCAGGCCGCCGACCTTGCCCGCCAGCGACGCGCGAAAGCGGCCGGCGGTCTGCCGCAGCAGCAGCGCGTCCTACGCGCGCGGGCCGTGCGGCGTTGGGTGGCAGGCAACATGCAGTGCAGTAATTCTGGTAGGGTTTATGTTAGGGTAAGGGGTGGGGGAACCTACCAGGCTGTGGTGGGTGCGCATCTGCACCGCCAACCTGTGTCAGGAAAGGTGTGCTGCAGAAGCAGTGTGAGTCGCTACTCTGGTAATATGACAGCCTGCAGACACGCACTCGCAGAGTGCAGACCCCATCAGCCCATTGTGACGCGCTCTCCCAGCCAGCCGGGCAGCGCGCCTGCAGCACGCCGGCAGCATGAACGATGCCCTGCAGCGCAGGCCCGCCACCGAACGGCGCGTGCCGCCCGCCGCCCGCGGCGCGCGCGCCCTCGCGCGTCGCCATGTCGCCCCGCGCGACAGTCACCGCTGCCGGCAGGCCGCCCTGGCAGGCCGCCAGCGCCGCGGGCAGCGCGCCCGCTGCGGCGTCAAATAGGAGCAGGTGCGGCGCGCCGCACAGCGCCGCCCACTGCGCGCAAAGGCGCCCCAGGCCGCCCGTGCCGCCCGTGATCAGCCAGGCGCCGGGCGGCGGGGCGCCCCTGCCGGCACCGGCCCCGGCGCGCGCTGCGGCTGTGACAGGGTTTGGCGCGGGGTGCGGCGCCCGCTCGGGGAGCATGCGCGGCAGCGCCCAGGCGCCGCCGGCCGAGGCCGCGCCGAATGCGTCTGGGCGGGGCTGCGGGCCGGTTGGGGCCTCGCCCGCGGGGCCGCGCACGGGGACGCGCCCGCCGTCGCTGCCGGACCACGCGAGCGCGGGAAACTCCTGCAGCGCGTTGCGGAGCAGGCCCCACGCCGATGCGGCCGTCGCGTCGCGGGGGCTGAGCCGCACGAGCGGACCTGGCGCGCACAGCAGATGGCTAAAGCCGCACCTGAGACCCTGCGCAGCTAAGCAGGGGCTCACTTTATTTTGTCACGCTGCGGCACAATCGTTTGGCAGAGTGGTAGGGCGCTCTGCAACTAGGTCACATGCTACTGCTATCTTATATGCTGGAAGACCACAATGAGCGGACAGCAGAGATATATGCTGGAAGACCACATTGAGCGGACCGCAGAGAGATGGTCGTGGTATGGGTGTAAGGACGGAAACGCGCCAGCAGGGTCGGACGCCGCGGGGAAGCTCAGGGCGCCCGCGGTGCGCAGCGCCACCTCGGAGCCGGGCGGCAGCGCGCGCACGGCCGCCTGCAGCCACGCGACGTGCCGCAGCACGGCGCCCGCCGGGCCGGCTGCGGCTCCGCCGCCGCCGGAGCTCTGCAGGCGGTGCGGACCCGCAGGGTCTGTGCCGGCGCTGTGTCTCACGCTCGCCGTTGGGCTCGCCGCGCGTCCTTGGACAGTGCCGGGGCTGATTGCTGGGGCCTGCGGCGCCTTGGCTCGCGCATGCCAGCGCACGCGCCTCGTGCGGCGCGCGGCGTCGGCGCGCCGGCGGCCGGGCGCGCGCGGCGCCACCGGCTGCTGCACCTGCCACGTGATGACATAGCGCTCCGCGGCAGCGGCCTCCGGCGGCGGCGCTGCGGTCGCCAGCACCTGCCATGCGCCAGGACGCGGTTTGTGCTTACTGTAGGAACCGCCTCCATGATCAGAACTCCGGTTTGGACACTATAGCTCGACGGAAGCATCTACATACCAAAGAGGCGTGCATGGAATGACATGGAAAAAAAATTACACGGCAGCTGCCGTGCTGCGTGCCTTGGCGTGGAAGCCCTGCAGGGCGGCGCTGCTCGCGCCGCGGTCGCCCGCCAGCCTGAAGCCCGCGGCGACGCTGCGGTCGGCCGCCGGCGCGTCCAGCAGCGCCGCCGCCCAGCCCTGCCAATCGCGCAGCCCTCCCGCCGGCGCCAGGTATGCGCCGAGCGCTGCAGGGACGCGCGTGGGGCCTGCGCGCCACGTCCTGTGGCATCAGCAGGGTGGATTGCGGCCCCGAACCACGGACTTGCCTGCAGGCGTGCGAGTGGCAGGCACGCCTTGCCAGTGCATTAATTTTGCTTTTAGTTGACAACCCCAATCATTGCGCCGCCGCCATGCAAGAGCGGTTTCAGGAGGAGTCATCGGCACAAAAGCTGGCATGCATCATGCTGGGGCCTGCGAAGCGTGAATGCGCACCACGACTGGCATTGAGCGCGGCGGCCGTGTGCGTCGCCGCGTCCAGCGCCGCCGGGTGCACCGCAAAGCCGCCGGGCTGGCCGCCCGATGCGGCCGGCGCCAGCAGCACGCATGCGAGCGCGCGGCCTCCCGCATCGGCCGCGCTCAGGCCAGTGCCCCGCGCGCTGGCCCCCTTCACCAGCAGCCTCGCGAGCTCCTCATGCCCGGCTGCGTCCCTCAGCCGCTGTTCGGAGTCCGCTCCCTGGCTGACCGGCCCGGCGGCCACGGCTGCCAGCTGCCCGGTGCGCCCGGCAAGGTGCTGCCGGCTGCTCGCAGGTGCTTGTCCGTGCAGGCGCGCCAGGGAGCGGACTTCCAGGCGGCCGGAGACTGGCGCGAGCGTGCACACGAGCATGATGCTGCCCGAGCCGGGCTGGTCGCGCAGCGACAGCGGCGCGATCAGTGCCGCGTCCAGCAGGGGCGCCGCAGCGGCCGCGCCCGGCGCCTGCGGGAGCGCAGCACAGTGAGTCAGCCAGGGCTGCAAACACCCGCCCACTGGCCTTGCCCATCTCTCGCCACAGTTGAAGACCTTGACCCAGCGTCCAGAATGTGAGCAGATATCGGCCTGTGCAGATCGCGCTTTCAGCCGCACTAGCGCTGCAGTGGTGCCACGCGCTCTCGAGGAGCATACTGTGCAGCCACTTTAGCATTGGTCACATGGGTGAGCGCATGCCCCTGCGGCGGCCGCACAAGCATGCCACCTGGGGATGCACGCGGGTATGTGAAACAGCCCAGTAAGAACCAGGCACACCAGCCTGCGCCATGTGAGCACACAGAGGGCGGGCTGCCAGTAACAAGGGGCCGGCTGCCCTGCCTGCAGAGCGCGCGCGGCGGCCGCCGCGGCCTCGAACATGGCGGCGCCCGGCAGCAGCGCGCGGCCGGCCACGCGGTGGTCCAGCAGGCAGCCGAGCCCGGGCGCGCCCAGGCGCGCGTGCAGCGCCACGGCGCGCCCGCGCGCGTCGGCCGCCGCGCTGACCAGCAGCGCGTGCGCCGCGCCCGCGTACCACAGCCGCCGCCGGCGCCAGACGGCGGTGGCACCGGGCGGCGCAAGGATAGGGTTAGGGTATGGTAGAGTCCCCAGCACCGCGTGCGCGTTGGTGCCCTGGAACGCGAAGGACGACACGCCGGATGCGGGGCCTGGCCCTGATGGCGGGCCGGGCCTCGGCGCGCAGGCCGCCTGCCGCGGCAGCGCGAGGCGGGGGCCGCGCGCGCCCGCGGGCGCCGCGCAGTGAGCGTCCAGGGCGCCTTGTTTGGCGCCCAGGGCGGCCGCTACCAGCGGGTTGAGCGCGCGCAGGTGTGGCAGGACGCCCGTGCGGAGGGCAAGCAGGGCGGCCGCGGCAGCCAGCAGGCCCACTCCGCCGGCCGCCGGCTCCGAGTGACCCATGCGCGCCTTGGCGGCCGTCGCATGCAGCGGCGCGCCTGCGTGCGCAAGCGGCCGTCAGGGTGTTAGGCGCATGCATTTCAGGGCCGGCGGCCACGCGCCTGCCTGCCATTCCCAAGCCAGTGACATGCAAGCTCGAGCCCACGCATGCCGCGGGCAGGCCGCGAGGCGGCCAGGCGCGCCCAGGCCCTGGCTGCTGCCGGGGCCGAACCTGGCAGCGCCGCGCAGGCGGCGCCCATCTCGATGGGGTCGCCCAGCGCGGTGCCGGTGCCGTGCAGCTCGAGCGCGCCGACGGCCGCGGCCGGCACCTGCCCGGCCGCCAGCGCGCCGCGGATGACCTGCTGCTGCGACGGGCCGTTGGGCGCCGTGAGGCTGCTCGACCGCCCGTCCTGTGCGCAGCACGGCCATGAGCTTCTTAGTCAGACTCATCCTGTGCATGGACCTTACGAACATTTGCGTCGAGGCAGCTCAAGCGCTAATTCTGCGCATGGGTCGGACACATTTAGAAATTGCGTCACGCGTATACATGGCTCTTCGGAGGGACTGGCGCCTAACAGCCAGGATGTTTATGAGCAGCGTTGCTTTCTGAGGCATGGTAAAAAAACCGTCTGCATGCATGCATGAAGATGTTCCTGTTTTATTGACGTCGCATGGCGGTGTTGCGCGTGGGCCGAACTGCTCCGAACATTGACATATGCGCAATCAAGCTTGAGGTGCTGGGGCAGCCAACCTGGTTGACGAAGGTCCCGCGCAGCACGATGGCTGCGCTGGCATCAAGAGGAGCTGAGCCGTATGCCCCTGCCGACACGGGCTCGGAGGTGCCCAGGTCCGGGCATGCGTCTGCGGTCATGTAGATGACCGTACAGGCCTCCGCCCTCACATACCCATCGGCTGCAGCGTCCAGCGTCTTGCAGCGCCCGTCCGCTGTCAGCATGCCTGCGCGGCCGGTCAGGCGCCCACTGCGTTTGTGAAGAAGACATGCTGACGCAGCTGCCTCCTGCTGAGGCACCGTCAGTGTTCAGGTGTGGGCACACGCGCAGCCGTAGACACGGGTGGTATCAACACATGGTGGTGCCTCAATGTGTGCGTAGGACGCCGCGCGGGAGTGGCGAGGCCGGGCTTGACTGAGACGCTCCGCGCCGCCTGGCGAGCATGCTTTGCAAGTATGAGCAGGCAGGGCACAACCCGGACGCGCCTGCCAGGGCCGCGGCGGCGGTTGTGTGCTCGGCGAGCATGAGGTTGACGCCCGCGGCGAGCGCGCCGCCGCCGGCGCCGGCCAGGTGCTGCGCGGCCAGGTGCGCGGCGACCAGCGCCGAGGAGCATGCGGTGTCGACGCTCACCTGCAGGTGTCAGTCACAGCCCGTCAGTCACAGCCCTTGCCTGAGACCAGCACTGCACGGTAGCTGACTGGCAAGCAGGTCAAGCCAGAAGAGGGCGCCCCGTTCAGCTGGCAGCAGCCGTGTGTACGGACCTGGAAAGTTCTCAACTACTGGCAGCATGGCAGAATGCACCTGCGTTGCAGAGCATGCTGGGCGTGCGGGCGGGCCCGCCCAGGGCGCTGCGGCAGGCAGGCCGAGCGCCGGGCGGAGCCGCTCGCGCGCCGGGGGCGCCGCGCACCGCGGGGCCCCTGAAGCCGAAGCAGAATGACAGGCGCCCGGCGGCCACGCTGAAGGGCTGCCCCGTGGCCGCGTAGGCGCCCATGGCGGGCAGGTGGCGCGCGGCCAGGACGCCGTACTCCATCTGCTGGATGCCCACGTACACGCCCGTGCCACCGCCCGCGGGCGGCCGCGCCTGCGCGCCCGGTTCCCCACTGCATGCCAGGGCCCTCGTACAAGGTTTTAGGAGTGAACAAGCTACTGTCAGGTGTCGCAGATGTTGACGGCCTCTCCTTGGGCGAGTGCCGGGTTGCCGTGGGGTGCAGCGGGCGCCTGCCCCGGACAGAGAGCCAGGTCACAATCCGCGCCGCGCGCCTGCAGGGCCTCCCAGGACACCTCCAGCAGCAGGCGCTGCTGCGGGTCCATGAGCTCCGCCTCGGCCGCGGGCACCGCGAACGCGGCCGCGTCAAACGCGTCCACGCCCGCCAGCCACCCGCCAAAGCGCGCGCGCGGCTGCGGCGCCGGCCCCGCCTCTGCGCCTGCCCCGCCCCGCCCCGCCTCCAGGTCCCAGCGCTCCAGCGGCACTGCGCCCACGGCCTCCGCGGGCGCGCCGCGCTGGGGCGGGTCCGCCGGCAGGCGCGCTGCGCTGGTCAGGCGCAGCAGCGGCCGGGCGCCCGGCGCGGGGTCGGGCAGCGCCGCGCCCGGCTGCGTCACCGCGCCGCCCGGGCCGCCGTCCGAGGATGCGCCCAAGCGCCGCGCCGCCGCGGGCGCTGGCGCGAGTAGCGCCAGCACGTGCGCGGCGGCCTCGGGCACGGACGGGTAGTCAAACGCGAGCGTGCTGGGCAGCTCGCGCCCGATGGCCTTGCCGATGCCGCTCGCCAGCTCGACCGCCGTGAGCGAGTCCAGGCCGCCGGCCGCAAAGCGCCCGCCCGCGCCCAGGTCCTGCCCGAGGACCTCGCCCGAGGCCGTGCGCACAATGCGCTCCACGTCGTCTAGGCGCAGCGCAGCCACCGCGGGCGCCTCAGCATGGGGTTGCGCGTCGGGGTGGGCCCCCGCCCAGGCGCGCACTGCCTTGATGCGGGCGGCCGGCGCGGGCGCGCCCGCCGACGCGCTCAGGCCGAGGAGGTCATCGGCCGGGGGGTCGCCGCCACCGGCGCTGGGCCGCCAGGCCAGGCGGTCCAGCAGTGCCCAGCGCCCGCGCGCCTGATTGATGCGCGCAAAGCGCGCGACATCCAGGCGCGCGCGCACGGGCCGCGGCGCATAGCCGGCCGCCCAAAACGCGGCGGTGACGCCGCCGGGCGCCAGCGCGTGCACGCCGAGCGCGGCGAGGCCGCCCGCGTGCGCCGCGGCCATGCCGGCGCCGGCAAACGGCCCGAACGCGACGAGCGCCGCCGGCGCGCCAGCGGCGGCCGCGCCGGCGGCCGCGGCGCCGAGCGCAGCGTTCGCGGCCGCGTAGCGGCCGCCGCCCGCCTGGCTCCAGACGGCCGCCGTGGACGAGAACAGCAGGCGCTGCATGAGCGGCATGCCGGCCCAGTCGGGCGCGCGGGCGCCCACGAGCTTGGCCGCCGCCAGCGCCCACATGCTCTCCGGCGTCAGGTCCGCCAGCGGCGCCTGCCGCGGGCGCGTGCGGAAGTGGCCGCCGGCCTTCACACGCGGGATGAGGGGCGAGCAGGGGCCTGATCACGCACGCGCCTTGCCATCCGACACTTGCCACCTGATCAGGCCTCACATGCGGGGCGGATGCAACAAGTCGCCATGGCATGCACTGCATGTGCATCTCATCCATTGCCATTGCGCACGAGGCAGATTGTGCTGCTGCGCGGCAGGCGTCGAGGCACACGGGGCATTGCAGTCACTAGAGGCGTCGCAGCCCCGCCTGCTCTGTTAGGGTCATGGGGGGTCCCGCGCCTGCGCCAGCACGCCGGCCGCGTGCGCGTAGGTGCCCACCGCCGGCAGCCGCTCCCGCGCCCAGGCGAGCACGCGCGCCATGCCCGCGGCATCGCCCGCGTCGGCGCGCGCGACAAATACGGGCGCGCCTGATGCCGCGAGCGCCGCCAGCTCGGGCGCGGCCAGGCGCGCGGTGCGCGAGAGCAGGACCGCGCAGCGCGCGCCGCCCGCCAGCAGCTGCCCGCCGGGGTTTCGGCGTCGTCAGGGCCCGTAGTTGTGCTGTGCATAATTGACGGGCCCCATATGTCCGGCTGGCGCCGGGGGACATGAAGGATAGGGTAATGTTAGGGTTATGCTACCCTAACTACCCTAGGTGGCAAAGGCCAAAAAAAGGTGGCAGGTGGAGGGCGGCACCTGCTTGGCGCAGGCCAGCCCCAGGCCCTGCGTCCCGCCCGTCACCACAGCCGCCAGGCCGGCGGCGCGCGCGGGCCGCGGCGCCGGCGCCGGCTGCGCCACCAGGCGCTCCGCGTACGCGCGCCGGCTGCGCATTGCCAGGCAGTACTCGCCGCTCCGCTCCAGCAGCGCACACAGCTCCTGCCGCGCGCGCCAGGCCGCAGTGAGCTCAACGCTCGCGGCAACAAGGCGGCGCTGCAAGCAGCGGCGCTCTGCTTGCGACAAAGCGCTCCTGAGTCCTGTCGGCGAGCACCAGCTGCTGCGTTGTTCTGCACCCACACCGCCATGCCCGCTTCACAAAGCATCATGTGCTGCACCGCGCCAGCGCAAGTCCCTCTGTAGAGCGCAGCATCCAAGGTGGCACACAGCCCGCCTGCATGGGGAGGCTGGTGCGGCGACGGGGGTGCAACCCGCTCGGCCGGCAGCGCGTCGGGCGGCCAGATGTCCAGCGCGGGCCCCGCACTCGCGCGCGCCTCCATCCAGTGCGTGCGCGCCAGCGCGAGCGCGGCGGCGGCCGCGGCGTCGGCCCCCGGGCGGCCGCGCGCCGCGCCGCGCGCCGCGCCCTCCTCGCCCGGCACGCCCGCGTGCGCGCCGAACGTGACGAGCGACAGGCGCCCGCCCGCGCGCGCGGCCAGGTGCGCCTGGAAGGCCCAGAGCATGCTGCCATCCGCGCGCGTCGCCCCGGGCGCGGCCCTGGCGGCTTCACTGCCCGCGTCCCCGCCCTCGGCCGCGGGCGCGTGCACGCAGAGCGTGCGGTCCGCGCCTGCTTCTGCAACCAGGCGCTGCAGCTGCTCCGCAGAGGCGGCGACGAGTTCGGCGGCCGAGGCGGGCTGGTAGCCGGCCGGCGGCGCAAACACTATGTTGACGGCTGATATCGTAGCGGCCGCCGGGTCCGGCGTGCACAGGTGGCTCAGCGGCCAGGGGCCGCCCTTGCTGAGGATGAGCCACTTTTGCGGCCTGCGCGCGCCGCAGGCACATCAATTCGGGCAGCAGTGACACTGTTCTGACCGTTGCATGTTGAGTGATGCCCAGTCTGAGACGCAGCGCTCATGGCATGCAGGGTCCTGCCTTCTCTCAAGGTGTGTGGCAGTACCACCGTGCGAGCTTTTGGACAGCATTCACGCACAGACGTGTGGACAGACATGCTTTCCAGTGCGCGCGCCTGGCCGCTGGCGCCGGCTGAGGCGCCTCGATTCGCTGCCACATGGTGGTGAACCACGCTGACGGCACTACCGCGTCGTCGGGCGGCGCATCCGCGGCAGGCCCCCGCCGCGCCACCGCTCCGGTGGCCACCAGCAGGAGCCCGCGGTCGGCGTCCTGCACGGCCACGCACGCGCGCGGCGCATGGGCCCAGCGCGCCGCAGGCTCCCCGCACACCGCCGCGTGCCTGGCTGCGACGGCTGGGCCTGGCTCCGCGAACGGCCCGAACACGCACGCGGCGCATGCGGCCAGAGTGAGCGCGGGCCCCAGGGCGCCCGCGCGGCCGGGCAGCCGCTCCGCGACGGTCTGCAGCGCCAGCGCGGCCTCCGCGGCCGCCGGGGCCGGCCAGGAAGCTGGGCCGCCCGCCGCGCCCGCATGCGGCTGCACGCTGGCGAGGCACGCCGCGCGCCGCGGCGCGCGCGCGGCGCGGGCGGCCGCCGCGGCCGCCGGCGCGGCCGCGAGCGCGCCCAGCGACGCGCGCGGGGCTGCGCGGCCGCCGGCCGGGCCGGCGCCGCTGCCTTCGGCTGGGCGCGCATGCGCGGTGGCCAGCGTGGCCGCCAGCAAGGCCTTATTGGGCGAGCCCGCCGGCCATGCGCTGACTGCGCCGGTGCGCACGCCCACGCGCAGGGTCGCGCCCCCCGCGCACTCCGGGCGGTCTTTGGCGGGTGCGAGCGCCAGCGCGCAGCCTAGACTGGCAGCGGTCAGCGCCAGGGCGCCGGCAGCCGCGTCGCTCTTGGCCAGCGCGCCGGCTGCGGCCGCGGCCTCCAGCAGCGCCCAGGCGGGCAGCACGCTGCAGCCGCGGACCTGGCAATGCGGCGCGTGTCAGGGGGCAAGATCTAGGTTGCAATACATTGGATTGGTTGCTAAGGGTTCCAGAGGTCGCCCCGAAGGAGACATCAGGCAGACAGGGAGTTGGTGGACCTTCGTGCCCTGGATCCCAAACGCCAGGCTCATACCCCCAGTGCATGGCTCGGTAAAATATCTACCACAAACTCCCTGGTTGGTCAGGAGGCCAGAGCGACAGACACGCCCCACAGCGCTTCGACATGGCCCTCGACATGTGGGCATGCGTGCCAGACATGGCAAAGTGCAGTTGAGCGTGTGTCTTTCGACTGGCACAGCAAGACTGCCACAGCTGTGCTCCTGCTGAGTATCTGTTCTGCTGGTTATAACACAGTGGACTGCCCACCCGGTGGTCGGAGAGGGAGGCAGCGGCAGCGGAACGCAGGTCCGCGTGCAGCACCACCGCCGGCTCCGCCGCCTCGATCGCGGCCCGGAGCAGCACGGGGTGCGGCGCGGCGGTGCACCAGAAGCGCCGTGGGCGCCAGCGCGGCGCGTCGGCAGCGGCGCCGCCGGGGGCGCCGCGCGCCAAGCGCAGCAGCGCGTGCGCATTTGTGCCCTGCAAGCGCCCGCGGCCTGTCATCACATGGGTTGGCCAAGTGCACAAAGCAAAGCCAGGGCGCAGTAGAGAGAAGCATGGAACGGTACGTGCAGCTCTTTGCATGCTTGCGCGGTCGAGCGCGCACAGAGCGCATGCGCGTGCGTTTGCGCCCTGCATCTGCGCTCTTGAAGTAATGAATTGCAGCAGCGACTGTAGGTGCTGCATCATCATATGACAAGGGGTTGCTTTTCCGCTTACGGCTCTCAAGAGGGAACAGGGGCCCGCTCGCCGCATGCGGAGCGCACCTGGAAGGCAAATGCGCTGACGCCCGCGTGCTGGTGCACGCCGCCCACGCCGGGGCACGCCTGCCTGGGCAGCAGCGCGGCCAGGCGCGCCGCGTGCGCGGCCAGCACGCCGGCGACATGCGCGCTGGCCGCGCGCAGGTGCGTGATGCGCGGCGCTGCAGCGGTGCGCAGGCGGCGCGCGGCCAAGAGCAGGCCCAGCGCCCCGGCGCATGCCTCCGCGTGCCCGGCGCGCGACTTGGCCGCCGCCAGCTCCGCCACCCGCGGCGTGTCCTGCGCCCGCGGTACATGAGGTGCACATCGTGGATGGCATGCAAAAGCCTTCGCCTGGGTAGGTCAGGGCCGGCCGGTGGCCTGAGCACGCCCCTGTCCGGCGGGCGCGTGGCTCGACGCCGCAAGCCCCTTGGTGCACAGCACAGCCTGCAGCTTGCTTGCGCAATGTTTCACTGGGCACAGTGGGCGCCGTACAGACGGACACTGAGTAGAAAGGCCTATCGGGATGCGCACGCCCATGCGCAGGAGGCGTGCAAGCTGCTGCTGCCCTCTCGGCAGGGCGCGGGTCCTCCTGCATGTTTCGCACCCATGGCTGGCGGCGTCTATTGCAGGACAGCTCCGCCTCTGACGGCTCTTCCCCCGTGCGGTGTTGCACGTGCTCCCCACTGCGCACATCAGCAGCCTCCAGCCTGCACGCCGCGTGCAGGGGGGCAGGCGCGCCAGCACCGCGCACGCGGCGCCGACCTCGATCGGGTCGCCCAGCGCGGTGCCGGTGCCGTGCAGCTCCAGGCTGGCCAGGTCGGCGGTGGCGCTCCCCGCGGCTGCCAGCGCACTGTGGAGCACGTCCTGCTGCGCCGGGCCCGTTGGGCGTCGTGAGGCTGCTTGAGCGCCCATCCTGCGTGCGCGCACATCAGTTGGGCGCAACCCCAGCAACGCCTCAGCTTTCCGGAGCTCACGCACGGGTCATCGCACAACGTATGCATGCATATCTAGGACATGCAGCGTACATGTATGTTCAATGAATAGTTTCAACGAGAAGGTTGCTCAGGCAGCGTGGGACATGGACATTGGTGCAGTACAGGGACTGCGGGCGCACCTGGTTAACAGCGGTGCCAGCCAGCAGCGCGTCTGGCGGACGGCCTTCGTCAGCAAAGCCCAGCAGCATGACGATGCACGCCTCGGCCCGCACATACCCGTCCGCTGCGGCGTCCAGCGCCTTGCAGCGCCCGTCCGGCGCCAGCATGCCTGCGTCAGCAGAGGCAACCGTTCCGTGGCTGCACCATGGACAGCCCTACGCTAACCCTATCTAGCACACCTGAGCACCTAGTTCTACTGCCAAACTATCATGAGGGTACAAGTGAAAATGGAGTAGATACGCGCGCAGCAAACATGCCACATGATAGGCGAGGAGGCTGTACAAATCAAGGAGCGGGGATGGAGCGCAGCTGGATCCTGGGACAGCTCGGGCTCTGACCGGTGACTGCAAACGCGGCCGTCTTTGCGGCGCCCAGCGTGAGGCTGACGCCGGCCGCCAGCGCGCGCGCGGCCGCGCCGGCCGCCAGCTCGCGCGCGGCCATGTGCGCGGCGACCAGCGCGGAGGAGCAGGCGGTGTCGACGGCGGCGGCCGCGCCTGTCAGCCCGAACGCGTACGCCAGGCGCCCCGCCGCCACGCTCGCCGCCCCGCCTGCCGGTGGGCGCCAGCGGCTGCTTCAGGGTGCAGGAGCATGGGCGTGGGGTAGAGTACAGGGATAGCATCGGTCCAGTGCAGTAGGGGTACATGAGCAATGCAAGAAGGCGGCAGCGAGCGCGAATGGCCCTGTCACGCGGCAAAGGCGCTTCGCGAAGTACCCGACACAAAAAACCCACGCAGATCCAGACTATCACTGAATGGGTATGATGGCTGGAATATCTAGGTGGGGTCTGTGGCCCCGTGAGGCCAGCAGGGCGCCTTGCCCGTGGCCGCATAGTTGCTGGCGCCCAGGTGCAAGGCCAGGCCCGTGTACTCCACGGTTCCAATGCCGACCATGACGGCCGTGCCCGGGCCCGCAGCAGCCTCTGCAGGCGCGGCGGCTGCCAGCGCCTCGCCGGCCTGCTGCAGGAGCAGGCGCTGCTGTGGGTCCATGTACACGGCCTCCGCCCTGCACGCGCGGGCGCTCTTCCCGGCTCTGCTACGGAGCGTGCGAGCGCATGCACTGGCGCGAGAGCGCATCAGACCGCGCGCAGCGGGCTGGCCAGACAGTACACCACCTCAAAAGCTGCTGCCTCAAGGCGGTCTCTGCCTCAGCATGGGCTGAAAGGCATGCTTGGCAGACAGGCCGCCGCCGCATTGCCAGCCGCCTCCCAGGGTAGGGTTAGGTCAGGCGCCCGCCTGGATACGCCGAACGCGGCCGCATCAAACAGGTCTGCGGCGGGCAGGAAGGCGCCGAAGCGCGCGCCGCCGGCTGCGCCCGCGTGCGCGTCCGCGTCCCAGCGCGCCAGCGGCACGGGCCGCGGCGCGTCCCACGCGGGCGCGCCGCAGCCGCCGGGCAGCAGGCCGCCCGCCGTGCCAGCCACGCCGATGGCGCGCTGCGCGCCCTCCGCCTGCGGCGCAGCCACCTGCCTGGTTTGCTCTCGCGCCCGCCCCTAGCGCGAGCTGTGGCAGCTGCAGGGTGCCACAGCATGCTGCTCGTCCAATACCTGCGTGCCGCAGCCGCAGCCTGGGCGCGCGCTGTGCTGTCCGGGCAGGCCGCATGCCGCCGCGCATTCCCTGCCTGCAGCCGTGTGGCCAGACCTGGCCGTGCACAGCTGTCAATGTGCAGGCCTTCTAGAGTGTTGTGCGTCAGGCGTGGAAGCTGCATTTGGGCACAGCTCTTTACGCACGGTGGCATCCTCTTGAGCATGGCAGAGCGCGAAGCATGGCGGGCAGCGCACGGGCGACCATGCGCTGCTGCATGCGGACGAGCGCGCCAGGCCGTAGCCATCCAGGCTCCCCGTGTCGGCGGCACTTTCGGGCCCAGCAAGGCGCAGCGCCAGGTGGGCTGCCAGGGCTGACGCGGTGGGGAAGTCCATGGCGAGCGTGGCCGGCAGCTCGGCGCCAAACTTGGCGCCCAGCGCGTTGCGCAGCTCCACCGCGCCCAGCGAGTCCAGGCCCGCCTCCATCAGCGGCTGCGCGCGTGCTCAATCACCTCATGATGATAAGGCAGTTGTGCTGGCATGCAGCATGCCTGCATGCACACATCAGACAACTGTAGGTGAACACTCGTTGAAAACTGCATGCACACAGCGTCAACACCCGGAGACTGCCAAGAGGCACAGAGCACGAGAAGTGCAGTTGTAAGCTGCCTCTCAAGCAGCCCATATGCACACAAATTGTGAGAATGCGCGAGTATACCCACCTGGTCGGCGTCGGGGCGGAAGCCGAGGACGCCCTGCAGCACAGCGCCCACCCCTTCGGCGACGGCCTCACGATCGGCTGGGCCGCCGCTGGCCGCCAGTGGCTGGCCAGGCGGCGCGCGCTGCCGCCTCGCGCTCCCGCGGCGCGCCCGGCTGGGATGGGGAGCGGCGCGTGCGTGCGCATGACGGCGCTCGTCGCCGACGCTCGACGAAGCGCTGGCGGACCGGGGCTCGCGTGCATCAGCGCGTGCGGCTGCGGAGGGTGCCGATTGCTCTTGCGGCAGCGCCAGGCCTGCGCCAGGCGTTGGATCGATTACAATGCATGCTAGCAGGCAGATGCCATGCGCGATTGCTTGGGGTGCAAGAGAAGACATGCTCAGGCCAGTTGCAGATATAATACGTGTGTAAGCTGCGGGACAAGGCACAAAGCTGTGCAGTGGCATGCATAGGCGCAAACATGCTGCGTGCTCGCTGAGCTTGCACACACTGATGGCGTCCTTTGTACTCGCGAGCATCCACAAGGCAGCAGGCTCAGCTGTATGTGATGGCCCTAGGGCCCTGCCTGACGCCGGACGCCGGAGAGGAGCGTCGGACGCGCCTGACAGGAACTCCGCCAGAGCGGCGGGGGTGGGGTAGTCGAACGCCACGGTCGCCGGCAGCACAGCGCCGAACCGGGCGCCCAGCGCGCCGCGCAGCTCCACCGCGCCCAGCGAGTCCAGGCCCGCCTCCGCCAGCGGCTGCGCGGCGGCCACCTCGGCGCCCAGCACGCCGCGCACCACCGCCAGCACCTGAACAGGCACCAGCGCCCATCAGCAGACGCACACGATGCCTGGAGTGTGGATCCTTCCCTACAGAGCGGCTTGTCACTCTGATAGGTAGCTCGGCTCTGCACCCAGCCATCCATCCTTGAGGCGTCAATCAGTCTAGTGACAGACGCATCAGGGCAACCGCCCAGAGCTGTCGAGCTGGAGCGCATACAGAGCTTGTGCTGGGCAAGGGCGCACGCTTTCCAGCGTCGCGCCGCCCCCGAGCTGCGCAGGGGCAGCGCCCGCCGTGTCCGCGGCGCGCGCTCTGCGCCGCGGCCGGCCCGCCTGGGCCCTCCGCATCCCGCCGTCATCCCTGGACGGTGAACCCTCGCATGCGCGTCCGTGGGTGCGCGCGCGCGGCCGGGCGCCGAGCGCCTCGGTGCCCGCACGCTCGCCGGGCCGCACGGCGGCGGCCGGCGCGACATCCGCGCCCACCTCGCCGAAGAACGGCGGCACGCCGCGCTCGGCGCGCAGCACCAGGGGCCACGCGATGGGCGCGGCCGCGAGCAACTCGCTGCCAGCCAGCGCTATCGTTGGCGAAGCGCCTGTCAGGACAACGCTCAGCGCGGCCAGGCCCAGCGCCGGCTGCAGGAAACCGAGGCCGCTGCGCGCCACGCGCTGCGCGGCCGGGCCGATGGCCGCCATGCCTGCGCGGGCGCGCAGCGGTTTGCGCTGCACGCCCTGTGCCTCTCGGGAGGCCACCGACCTGCCTTCCTGCAATTCCCATTTGCACACATGCATCTTGTGCAAACGCTTTGTTGCTTGCAGGTAATATAAGAGAGTCCGTCACATGCACATGTTGTGCGGCTCACTCATGAATCAGAGGCAGTGCCGCTGGATGCGCAGGCGCGGCAGGCGCACCGACCGCCCAGGCGCCCCACTGCACGGCGGCCACGGGCGCCCCGCGCCCGGCCTGCCCGGCCGCCCAGGCCTCCAGCGCGCCGTTGGCGGCCGCGTACGTGGCCTGGCCGGGCGCGCCCAGCAGCGCCGCCACAGACGAGAAGAGCGCGGTCGCGCCCAGCGGCGCCGCGGCGGCCGCCGCGGCCAGGGCCGCGGCCGCGCCCAGCTTGGGCGCCATGGTCGCCTGCGCGGCGCCTGCATGCAGAGCGCATGCGTATTCGTCTGCACATGTCGGACACAACATCTGCAAGCTGTGCTCAAGTCTGCTTGGACACAGACTGCTTCACACTGCAGAATGCGCATGAGCGCGGAAGTCCAAATTTTTTCCAATTACTGCATGTGGCACTGCAGCCAGGCGCGGATGCAGGGGAGGGGCACCCGCTGTCTGGCGGCCGAGCACGGCGTCAGCGAGCACGCCGCCGGAGCCGAGCATGCCGACCATGATGGGCCAGCCGGCGGCGCGCGCGGGCGCCCCGACCGCGGCTGCCGCGTCCTCCGCCATTGCGGCGTCGCAGCGCGCCGCAGACATGCTGGCAGCGCAGCCGCCGGTGAGAGCCAGCGGCCCTGCGTGCATCATGCAGCCATCCGCTGCGAGGTCTGGAGAGGGGACGCCATGAAGAGGCAGGCAGGCACGGTCCTGGTGAAGCAGGCAAGTCTGGGGTGCCTGCAAAGACGTGGCTGTATGTGTAAGCACAAGCGCGTGGCATGACACATGCTCGCAAGAGTTCAGGTCATATATTGTGTGTCACTGCTTGGCTGGCAGTATCAACGAGACTGCTGCCATGCCACGCGCTTGAGCATAGCTCACATATGCAGGCAAGCCGACAGGGGTGGCCCACCTGACGGCCCGCTCTGGCGGCCGGTCCGCCCGAGCAGCGCAACGCGGCGCGCGCCGTGGCCGGCGAGCCAGGCGCCCGCGAGCCCGCCCAGCGCGCCCAGGCCGCCCGCGACGGCCCAGCCGCCGGCGCGCGCCAGGCCGGGCCCGGGCGCCGGCAGCTCCACCACCACCTTGCCGGCGTGGCGCGCGTGCGCCAGCGCGCGCAGCGCAGCCGGCAGGTCCTCAAGGGTGTGGAGCAGGGCCGGCAGCGGCGCGACCTGGCCGGCTGCCAGCATAGCCGCCAGGCGCCGCAGCAGGCCGCCCAGCACCTGCACTGGCAACGATAGTAGTAAAAGCAACCTAACAGTGATGGTGCTCCTAACAGTGATGACGCTACCTCCCGTGCTTCTATGCGGCAGCCGTGTGGCCGGGCCTGCCATGCAGGCCTTCCCGGACGCATGCAGTGGCTTGCGACAGCGTGCACTGCACCGAGGACGAGCGCATCAGGGCGCTGGACCAGGAACGGCAGTAGCATGGCCTAGTAGCCTGCCGGCGCCGCCAGGAAGGACATTATATGAGATGCGATCAGCTACGTCCATGCACACGGAGGAGGCAGCTGTGCTCCAGCCGACGGATGTGCAGAAGTGTCCTGCCACTGAGGCATCTTGAGTAACTTGCCCGCTCTGCGCGGCTGTCGTGCGGCAAGAGCTTGTGTGCAGGTTCAGACGCAGCCTGTGTAGCGTGCAGGGCGCTGCCGTGCAGCCTACGCTGCAGGCAGCGGCCGCCCGTGCTCATGCAAATTAGACATGCGCAGAGCCTCACTGTAGCTGTCGTCGAAGTGAAACTGGGGTAATATAGGGGTTGATCTCAACCCTAACCCTGTGCCATCAGCGCGCACCGGCAGGGGCAGGAAGTCGATTGCGACGAGACGGTAGGCGATGTCGGGCCGCTCCTGCGCCACGCGCGCGGGAGACCAGACGTCGCGCTTGCCGATCTCGGCCAGCGCGCCGCCGCGCGCCAGGCAGGCCAGCGTGGCCGCGACCATGCCCGGCGACGTCAGCGAGTTGAGCGCCGCGTGCACCGGGCCTGCGCGTGCTTGGTGTCAGCTGCTTGCCGGCGTCGAAGAGCCGGCAATGTCCATAGCTGGCACATAATCTGCAATGAAGCCTTCTACCAGAAATAACCTGCCGCACCCAGGCATGCGCGGCCACGGCCGTGCCGCCATCACTGGAAGGAGGCGCCATAAGCAGCGGGCCTGGGAAAAATGTTTGGTGCCGCGCATGCGGGCGTCGACGCTGCAGCCTGCTGAGGGAGCGCACCGCTCGCGCCGCCGCAGCCCAGCACCTCGGCAAAGCTGGTGTCACGGGAGGCCGCCACGGCGCGCGCGCCAGCCGCGCGCACCGCGGCGCGCTTCTGCGGCGCGCCGGCGGTCGCCACGGCGCGGCCGCCCGCGGCCGCCACAATGCGCAGCGCTGCCTGGCCGACGCCGCCCGCCGGCGCATGCACCAGCACCTGGCCGCACAGACTTATCGGCAAGGCTCTTGTCTCCGGTAGGTGCTGCAAAGCTGTTTGGTGGCTACAAGCAGCAGAGCTTGGCCATTGCTTGCTCACTGCTGTCCTTCCACTGCTGGCGTGCAGCCGGAGTGGCCTGCAAGCGTGCTGCACTTCTGCCTGCAGCGCCGCTCAGCCCGAGCCACTGCCTGCCGCATGCGCAGGAGACAGTAATCATACCCGATGGCTGTTGATCAAGTACTGGGCCCAGAGGCGCATCCGGTGTGAAGCAGCCCATTCAGAGGCAGAAGCGGCTTGCTCTTGCCCATCGATGAGTGCATCAGCAGAGAGAGCGGGGACAAGGTGAGCGCGCCGTGCGGCCGCTGCCGAGCGCGCGCGAGCCGTCGAAGGCCGCGAGCACCGCCGCGTAGGTCGTTGGCACGGTCGCGGCCTCGGCGAAGCTGACACCGGGCGGCAGCGGCGCCAGCAGCGCCGCCGGGCCGACCACGGCCCCGCCCAGGCAGCCGGGCGCGATGCCAAACACCGCGTCGCCCACCGCGACGCCCTCCACACCTGGGCCAGCGCATGCGGCAGGGTAAGAGAGGCGCATGGCGGCAACCCGCCACGACCATGCAGCATTACCGCGCAAAGGCGCGCTGTTCTGGTTGCGGGGCGAAAGCTGCGACCCGGCTCAGGGGTGGACACTCAAGTAAGGGGGTCGCAATGCACGCATGGTGGGGGACAAAGGATCAAACATGCTATGGGCAGCACGTAGCAATGGACCTCCTCCTGTGCAGACAGAAGAGAACAAGATGGCATGTGTGCGCTGGTTGCATGCCGCAGCCTCAAAGCAAGGGTCTCTCGAGGCACACGCGCGGCGGGCGGCCCGGCGGCCCGCGCCTGGGCCGACCGCGAGGACGCGGCCCGCGCAGTCGGCGCCGGGGGGCCCCGGGTCCCCCGGGTACATGCCCAGGCAGTTGAGCACGTCGCGGAAGTTCAGGCCCACCGCGCGCACGGCCACCTGCGCAAGGGGCGCAGGCATAGGGTAGGGTTGCCTGAATCTACCCATGCCATGCCCGTGTCACGCACAGCATGTGTCTGGCCAGGCCACTACTCAGAAGGCTTTCAGAACCAGTGAGGCAAAGGCAGCGCAGAGACTGCAGCAGAGGCTGCGCTCGAGCATGGCAATACCCAGAGTCTGGTGCGCAGCAGTAATTGGGATGATACACAGGGCACGCTTGGTGATAGCCACAAGCGCCATTTAAGAACTGCTGTCCTTTCCCCACCCTGTCCCTTATAGCAGCAGCAGCAGCAGCACCCAAGACAGACAAGGGGAGGGTTAGCGCAGCCCCACCTTGACCTCCCCGGGCCCCGGCTCCGCGCGCGGCAGCGGCACCATGCGCAGGTCCGCCAGCGCGCCGCGCGGGCAGGGCATGACGTGACAGTCCGGCGCCTCGACGCGCCGGCGGCTGCGCAGCAGGCGCGCGACGCTGAGCAGGCCGCCGGCCTGCGCCCTGCCGAATGCGTCGGCCGCGCACAGCCCGTCCGGCTGCTCCGCCCCTGCCTCTGTCCCGAAAGGGAGCGGACCGCGCCGCGCCCTGCCCGACAGCGGCGACCGCTCGTTGCCGCCGACCCTGATGCCAGGGTTTTCCGCCGCGGCGACCCGGGCGAGCGCCCACAGCGCCGCGCCCGCCGCCGCCGGGGCGCGGCCCGACCCTGCCGGCTGCGGCGCCGCTGCAGGGCTCGCGCCAGCGGTGAGGAGCGTCACAGCGCTGGGCGCGGCCGCGGCCGCGCAGTGCCAGGCCTCCAGGGCGCGCGCCACGACCGCGGCAGCCGGCAGCGAGGCCGCCGCTGTCGCGCCCAGGACGATGTCAACGCGGCATGCAGCCGGCAGGGCGGGCGAACCGCGCGCGTGCGCGGGCGCGCCGCGCGGCCGCAGGCCCCTGCCGAGGTCGAAGGTCGCCGCGCGCGGGGGGCGCAGAGGGTCAGGGTGGCCCGTCGGCGGCGGCAGCGGCGCGTGCGCCTGCCACTCCAGCTCGTACAGCAGGCTGGCGGGCTGGCTGGCCTGCTCCAGCGCCGCTGCGTGGCGGTCGGCCGAGCGTACGGAGCCCGCGGCCGATGGCTGCGCTGTGGGCGCGGGCAGCGTGCGGGTGAGCAAGCCATGCACGGCCGCCACCGCCCCGCCCGGCCCCGCCAGGGCGTACTCACAGACCGCGCTGCCATCAGCGGCTGGCGCCAACGGCAGGGCCGCCGGGAAGAGTGCGCCCCCGTGCGCGCCGGCGCCCGCCGCTGCAAACGCGGCGGCGCCGACGGGAACCCTGGTAGGGCCGGGGCTGGCGCCCTGCGCGGGCCGGGGCGCCGCCGCAGCGGCGAGGTGCAGGGTTGCGTCGAGCATCGCGGGGTGCATGCGGTAGCCGGAGCAGTGGCGCCCCGGCTCCGCTGCGAGGACCGCGCAGCAGGCGCCCGGCTGCCGCGCGCGCGCGAGGCCCGCCGCGCAGACGGCCTGCAGCGCGTCCACGGCGGCGCCCGCAGCACGCCAGGCAGCCCCTGTGCCGCACAGCCCCGCTTCAGCCCAACGCAGCAGACAGCGCCCTGTCAGACTCTGATCGAGTGCATGTGCTGGAACGCATGAGCGCTGCAGGGCTTGCTCTGGGGCTGCATAACCGCCTAAAATAGAGGCACGCAGCAGGCCAGGCGTCTGCTGTTTAAACACTCCTTTCCGCTTATGGTGGTGTTAGCTGCAGGGCATAAGCGCTGGCTGCACAGCCCGCGCACGCCGCGCACCACTCGCTCCCGCCGGCATGTTGCTGTAGCACGCCGCAAAGTGCTGCACGCGCCGCGCCGGCGCGCTCGGGGCCGAGCAGAGCTCCACCGCGCCCGTCTGCGGGCACACGCGCGCCTCCACCAGCGGCGGGGCGCGCGCGCCGGGCCCGGCCGCGCGCGGCAGCAGCAGCGCGGCGGCGATGCTGACGCGCGCAAGCGCCGGCGGCGCGCCCGCGTGCAGCGTGTCCTGCAGCATGGCGCCGCACGCCGCGGCGGCCTCCAGGAGCGCCGCGGCGGGCGCGAGCGCGCGCCCCGCGACCTGTACGCGGCCGAGCGGCGCTCGGACTGCCACCACAAGAAAATGGATGCGTGGATGAATAGGCAGAACTGTGCGGCACATGCTGGCTTTGTGAATGCGTCTTTGCGCAACGCAGCCTGCCATAGCGATATTATAGCTGAAAAAACATGGTGTCTTGTTCATGACATCAAGTGCTCATGGCATAGATGTGACATTTGTTGCTTGTGTTCCAGTGGGCCGTCACAATCAAGCGGTCTGCTGCCAGGCGCCCGCAGCAGAAGTGGCCCGGCCTCGGGCGCGCGCCTGGTGGTCCAGCAGGTATGCGGTGTCGGCGGTGCACAGTGCAATGGCGAACACGCAGGCGCCGGCTGCGGCCGTGCGCGCGCAGCAGACCAGGTGGCTGACCGCCGGCACCGCCCAGAACGTGCGGCGCCGCAGCAGCGCGGCGTCCCGCGTGCTGGCGGCCGCCGCGGCCCGCGGCGCCGCCAGGATGGCGTGCGCGTTGACGCCGCTCATGCCAAAGGCGCTCGTGCCTGCCCAGAGGCGTCCCGTAACCCTCACCGCGCCCGCCACTTTCACTGCTGTATTGCGCTCGGCATGCGAGCGCGGTACCGGGCCTGACATTGAGGCTAAGCACCTCACATGGCAGCGGGATCGCCGTGCGTGCTGCGCGTTCACTCGGGCAGGGCTATGTAAAGCCCGTGCAGGACGCGCACCCGCACACCCCTGCAACGCGCCGGCAGCCGCTGCGGCCTGCGCCGCCAGCGGGATGCAGGGCGCCCGGCCGTGCTGGCGCGCCCACTCTGCTAGCGCCGCGCCGACGTAGGCGCTCATGGCGCGCAGGTGCATGACCGGCGGCGCGGCCTGGCGCCCCGCGGACACTGACGGCATGACTCGCAGTGCTTGTGCAGAAAGACAACACAGCAGTGACCAGCGCGTGCGGTCACTGCAAGCGTCTATGCCTGCCAGGCCTGGTTGGCGCCGCTCTGCAAAGTCACATCTTGAAGGAGATGAATGTAGAGTGTGCTGCATAAGCACAAGCTAAAAGTGCTCCTTCAGACCAGCATACATATGCGCCACGGGCACATGCGTGTTTAGCACAGTGACAGCATGCCTCAATGTCAGCGAGCAAGGTGGTGCACCTGCTGCTGCAGCGCCTGCACCGCCAGCATGGCGCCCGTGAGGCCCGCGGCGCCCTCAGTGTGCCCGTAGCACGACTTGACGCTCAGCAGCCTCAGAGGGATGCTGTCGTCGCCCGGCTGGCCGGCGGACCCAGCCAGGCCTTTGTCCGGACCCTCACGTGACAGCGCATGCCCCAGCGCGCCGACCTCGATGGGGTCGCCCAGCGGCGTGCCCGTCCCATGCGCGGCCACGCAGCCGACAGCGTCCGCGCCCAGCCCTGCGCCGCACGGTGCGGGCCCTCGCTGGCTGCACCAGCGCCGCTTGTGCCGGGTGCACCAAGTGTTGTGGGCAATCGACATGCGCCAGTGCGTGGGAGTTAATCAGCATGGAGACATGAGTTGCTGTGGCCTCAACACCAAACAGGGAATCGGACATAGCAGGTGCGATGCGACAAGGAACGGCATGCACAACCCATTTTGCGCAACATTGGGGGCGCCTGTCTCAGCGGCCTGGCCCACCTGCACGGCCGAGCACGCCGCGGACGAGCGCGGCCTGGCTGGGCCCGTTGGGCGCGGTGAGGCTGCTGGAGCGGCCGTCCTGGCCGACCGCCGAGCCGGCCAGCACCGCCAGGGCCGCCGCGGCGCCGGGCGCCCCGCGCTCCAGCACCGTGACGACGCAGCCCTCGCCGCGCCCATAGCCGTCCGCGGACGCATCAAAGGTCTTGCAGCGGCCCGCCGGCGAGAGCGCCTGCGCTTGGCACCCCGGTCGGCGTGGGCAACCCATTGCCATGCACAATCGTTGCGTGGGCACTGTTGTGACATGGCGGATGCACAACAGGCGGGTTCCACTACAGCCTGCGCATGCTCCCTCAAGCGGATGTCGCCCTTGTTCGGCAGCGGGCTTGGCAGGAGCCATGCTGCACATGCACTCGCCCAAACACCACATGAGCAGGCACAACTCCTTGGGGAGGCGTACACCCTGCCCTAACCCTATAATCCAACCTGCAGCTGGCAGATGCCGGCCATGGTGCCCGCCAGCAGGATCAGGAACACGCCGGCCGCCGCGGCCGCGGGCGCCTCGCGCCGTTCCAGCGCGGCGGCCGCCAGGTGCGCGGCGACCAGCGAGGACGAGCACGCCGTGTGCGTCGCCAGGCAGGGGCCTGCTCGCGAGGAGCAGCAGGAGGGTGGTGCTCTGCTTGCAGGCCATTCCGCAGCCTGGAGCAGCGCAGGAAAGTGCCAAGCGAGTCCTACCATGGGCGCACGCTGCATGCCCAAGGCATGGCCCGATGGCCATATCTTAGAAAGGATTCCCCTCATGCCTATCTTGGATAGAAGACTTGACTTGCCCCTGACAGACTCAACCCACGTTGCTGTCCCTGGCCAAGGCAGGCGCTGCGCCCCACCTGTCAGGCCGAAGGTGTACGACACGCGCCCCGCCAGGAAGTCGAGGCCGTTGCCGGTCGACACGTTGGGCGTCACGGGCACGCCCAGGCCTGCGTGATATAACAGATTAGAGATACAGAACAACCAGGCACAAGGATATCGACACCCAGCGGGCACACTGCTGAAGCAATGCACGGTCTTGTATGCTGCGGGGCGTTCACTTAAGCTGCGTACATGTACAGCTTGCATCGCATATGCGCGACCTGCGTGCTCCTGTAGACAGACCTGCAGCTGGTAATTAGGGGGCACGCTATTATTTCTATAGCCAGGGTGTTGCATCCTTACTGTGTGTGACGCACATGCTCCGTGGGCAACACACAGCGTTGGCATGCAGCGGGCGGATCATGAAATCAAGCTCGCACCGTCCATGAACTGGATGTACTCCATGTGCATGACGCCGACATAAACGCCCGCGCCGGACGGCACCGGCGCTGCAGCGCGCGCGCGCGCGTCGCCCAGCGCCAGCCCCGTCTGCTCTAGCAGCAGGCGGCCCTGCGGGTCCATAGCCGCGGCTTCCCCCGGCGACAGCCTGCGTGTGCACGCCTCACGCTGGGCAGATGCTGGAAGGTTGCAGATACAGACAGGTTTGCTGACCGCGCTCGTCATGCCAGTCCAAGTGAGATGCATCTCGTCCTGCGCTTGTGCCCTCCTGCTGCCCTATATGCTCAATACAACAGACGCCACAACGGCCGGGACGGCTCCCAGCAACAGCATAACGCGCGCCTGTGGAACACTTATTCCTACAAGCTTGTTCATCAGGCTGTCACGGCGAAAGCCGGGGCTGCATGTGCTATGCTCGGCAGCAGCTGAGGTGACCCATATCGGAGGGGCGCGCCTGAATGCGGCGGCGTCGAACGCGGCAACATCCGGCAGGAAACCCGCATGGCGCGCGTACATCCGCCCAACCTCCGGCGCCGGCGCGTACCACTCCTGCAGCGCCCAGCGCTCGTGCGGGACCTGCCGCGGGAGGTCCGCCGCCGCCAGCGCGCCCCGCCAGAAGCCTCTTGGGCCGCGCTCGCCGTCCTTGCCTGCACAGGCTGTGCCTCAATGTCAGGACAGCGCCCGGCGGGTCAGAGTGCTCCACACTTCCACGACCCTGTCCTGCTGTGCCGCATCCGGCGCCTGCTGGGGCTGCGCGTGTGCACCCGCTGCCCGACCCCCAGCACTCGCCCATGAGCGGCAGTGCTCCCGCCTCACTGCTGAGCATGAGGGAGGCTCCGTATGCGGGCGCCTGCGATGCAGCTGCTACATGAAAAGCGCTGGGCAGAGGCGAGTACTTGCTGTGCTTCTCTTGCGTGAACGTGCTTGCCTTATGACGCATCACTTGCGGAGACTTCCTCACTGCATTGTTACTGGTCCGCATGAAAGCTCTGGGGCGTGCCAGGGTACACGCATGAGGCGCCGATTATCTGCACCGCAGCTGTAGGGCCCTGCCCCTCCGCCGTCTGCAGCGCTACTGGCGCCGCCGCACTCTGCCGCACCTGGGCGCCACACGCATCTCAGCGCCTCAGCCAGGACAGGCAGGTGAACTCCTTGGTCACAGTGGGGCACGGCGCAGTCCCTTGCCAGTGCTGCATGATCGGAGGTAGACCAGCCTAGCCAACACTTGACATGCACATGGCTTCGCACACAGGTGGGCAGTGAGCATGCAGGAGCAGTGAGCGGGTGCGAGCATGGCTGGGCTTTCGACGTGCGTCCAGGTGCGGATATGGCCGGTGATGCCCCGCACCTCGCCCGGCGCCAGCGCGGCGTGCACGTGCGCGGCCAGGGCCGCCGCGGTCGGGAAGTCGAACATGGCGGTGGCGGCCAGGTTGACGCCAAAGCGGGCCTGCAGCGCGTTGCGCAGCTCCAGCGCGCCCAGCGAGTCCAGCCCCGCCTCCATCAGCGGCTGCTCCGGCGCGACGGCGCCGCCCGCCAGCACGCCCGCGACGGCCGCCGCCACGCCCGCGCTGCGCACGCGCCAGGCTGGGTCGCTCCTCAGCTTTGATGTGGAGGGTGCTGCAGTATGGCGGTCGTCGGCTCCCACTACTTCTTCAACACGTCGCCTTTCAATTTGTTGAACATGCTACATGCGGTCAGTGCATCCCGCATGTTGCAAATGGCAGCAAGGGATATCCTGCCTTCCTCTTAAACACCCGGAGGTTGTTGGTGCTTGCCAGCATGATCATGAGATTAGCAGACCTCAAAGCCCCTAGTGCGGACAGACAGCCCAGCGCCGGGCGCACGATACCCTCGCCAGGTCCCACGCGTGCTCGGCGGGCAGCGCGCGCGCGGGCCCCGGCGGCGTCGCGCGCGCGGCCAGCAGGCCCGCGATGAAGGCGGCCAGCGCGGGCAGGGTGGGGTAGTCGAGGCCGAGCGTGGCCGGCAGCTCCAGCGCGTAGTGCGCGGCTAGGGTATTGCGCAGGTCCAGCGCGCCCAGCGAGTCCAGCCCCGCCTCCATCAGCGGCTGGTCGGGCGGCACCTGCCGTGCGAGCCAAACGGCACCCATGAGAGGGGCGCAGAGCTGGCTACTAGACCAGTTTTACGACTTCATCGGCAGGGTTTGGCGCGCGCGCTTGCTGAGTCGATCTGTGCGCAGCGCATGCAGCGAGGCAGACCCTGCCACAGTCGGTGGCCGATTCGTCGGCCACCAAGCGCATTGTAACATCCAAGCGTGCTCCGCAGTCGTCATGGCATACTGCCGGATCTGTGACGCAGTTGGGCTGGCAGCCGTGTGCAGGGTGGGGGACCCCAGCGCATCCACCCCTGCCGTCAAGAGCAGCGCTTTAGCAGCGCCCCGTACACATGCAGGACACTGCACACCCTCATCAGGTGAGGGGTGTATTGCGGCATTGAGTGCGCATTGCATGCATGTAACAAAGTGGTAGTCGCAAGCGCAAGTGAACAGGCGATGCCTGGCGGCCGCACCTCCCGGCCAATGATGCTGCTGGCGAGCGGCGCCAGCACGGCCAGCACCACTGCAGCGCGCGCCGCCGAGCTGGCGGGCGCCGCAGCGGCGGGCTTTGCGCCATCCAGTCCGTGCGCGCCGACCAGAAGCGCCGGCTGGGGCGGCGCCGGCGGCTGCGCGAACTCGGCCAGGAAAGGCGGCAGCGGACCGGGCGCGGACGCCGCCAGCCGGTCCCACAGGAACACGTTGCCTGCACGCGCACGGCCTGGCTCAGACAGGCACGGCGCCAGGGGCCTGTCTGTAAGCAGTGCTCACCTTCACGCAATGGCCGGAAAGATGGGCTTTCTGGCGAGGTCTCGCTGGCTGGAAGCAATGTGGCCGGCCTGCCCTTCTGCCGCCCATGCGCCCTGTGCAGCCATAGATTGGCTCACACACTGAGAGCCCGGGCAAGCCTGGCAGGGCCAGCGTTACGTCGCCCGGCTGCCGCGTTGCCGGAGGCATGGGGCGCACCCACGAGCACGGGGGGGAGCGCGGGGTGCGCGCTGCCCGGCCGCGGCCGGCCGGCCGCCGCCAGCGCCTGCTCCAGCACGGCCAGGCCCGCCGCCGGGCGCAGCACGCCCAGGCCGCGGCGCGCCGCGCGCTGCAGGAAGCCGGGCACGCGTGCCGCCATGCCCGCGCCGCCCCACGCGCCCCACTGCACCGCGCTGCTGGGCTGCCCGGCCGCCTGCGCGCGCGCCGCTGCTGGAAGCCACCCAGGCCTGGTACGCATCGTGTGCCGAGAGTGGGACCCTTGCGGCGATGTGAGCAAGCTGCACGCACGCAGGGCCCAGCATCCCCCAACAGTCTTCAGAATGCACACCAAGGCCAACTGCCTGTGCATGGTCCAGCCCACAAAGCGGCCGCCTCTCAAGCGCGGCGCTCGGGCCGGGCCGCCAGGCCGCGCCTGCAGCCCGGCGGCCCAGGCGTCCAGCACGGCGTTTGCGGCCGCGTAGGAGCCCTGGCCGCCCGAGCCGCTCACGGCCGCGAGCGAGGAGAAGAGGTTGCACGTGCGCAGCGGCGCGCCCGCGGCCGCGCCGAGCAGCGCCGCCGCGCCGGCCGCCTTGGCGGCGAACTCGGCGCGCAGGCCGCGCGCGGTCACGCTCGCCAGCACGCCCGGCTCCAGCACGCCGCCCGCGTGCAGCACGGCCTGTCCGTCCGCCCCAGCGCCAAGAGTTGGGAGTACAGTATTACACGGGCATTCGCACACATACACAGACATCCTGCATGTGACACGCATAAAGAACCACCGCACGCTGTGCGCATGCGGGGGTCTGCATGCACAGCAGCTCTGCGACGTAGGCAGTGCTCACATGCGTTCCGGGCGCGGGAACGGCATGTATGAGGGCGGGGCTCGTCGCAGCGCCCACAAGAGGGCAGGCGTGCACGGCCGCGCCTGGATCGGCGAAGCACCGTCGGGGTCGTGCACGCCGGCCCGGCCCACCGCGTCGTGCGCCTCCTCTGCGGTGCCCACGTCGCAGCGCGCCAGCACGACCAGCGTGGGCGCGGCGCCGGGGCGGCCGCCGGCGCCGCCCAGCACCAGCGCTGGCGCGTTGCGGCCCAGGCGCCCGCGGCGGCCGAGCAGGCGCAGGAGCGCGGGGCCGCGCTGCGCGAGCCACAGCGCCGCCAGGGAGCCGATGGCGCCCAGGCCCCCTGCGCGACTGGCCGCCTTCAAGGAATGCTTTGAGCACGATGCCATCTGTGAGGCTTAACTTGCAGACTGATTGCAATTCTCTAGCGGCCCCTGCGCTGGATACGCAGCATGTCGCTCATGCCAGCTTGCGGGCATGCACTTGACCTCTACCAGATCAGTGCATGAGACTGAGCATGCGGAGGAGGGCAAGCCTGTTTGCAAGACTCTCTCGAGGACTATGCAAAATCGTATCAGCCCAGGCGGCCTGCAGCACACATGTTGCGCATATGTTATAATCTGTGCTCGCGCGTCACACGCGCACCGGTGATCACTGCGGGCCCCGTGAATACCAAGGGCGAGTGACGTGCGTCCGCCTCCACCATGTGCCCGCCGGCGCCTTGCCGCATGCGCAGCAGCCGGGGCTCCAGCCAACATGAGCCCTGCGCAGCAGTGGTCACACCAGTGCTGCAAGCAGAGCAGTGTGTCGCCTGGTATTTCAGTTGGAGCAAGCAGCGCCGGCTGGAGCAAGCCAAACAACGCATGCAGGAGCGCATGCACCTGCAGCGAGCGGCCGTACACGTCTCCGCCAGCGCCTGTCGAGGGAGCGGCGGCCGCCGGACTGACGTCCGTGCTGCGCCACGTGAGCGCCGGGGTCTCTGCGGCGGCCACCCTGAGCAGCGCGGCGGCCGCCGCGCCCTCGGCCGCCCGGGACCCCGCGGCGCCGCCGAGCGCGCCCGAGCGCCCATAGCAGCCGGGCTGCGCGTCAAGCAGGGCGCCGCGCGTCATCAGCTGCACGTCAGGGTTTGAGCCAGGGCTTCCGCCGCGCCCTGGCAGTCCCGGCCCGCGCCCCCCGCTGCCCCCGGGCGACAGCACGGCCTGCAGCACCTGCACCTGCAGCGCGGTCGCCCGCGCGGCCGCCGCAGCCGGCCCCGCCGCCGCCCGCGCTGCGAGCGCCACCCTCAGGGGCCCCGGCACCAGCTCGGCCGCGCGCCGCGCCAGGCCCGCATCAAGGCCCGTAACGGTACCCGCGGCTGCTGGGGCGACCAGGAGGAAGTTGCCGGGATCGCCGGACCCGCAGCGCCCGCTCAGCCCGATCCGTGCACCGTGGGGGACGGGGCGCGCAGCGCGCGCGCGGCTGTGCGCATCCGCAGCCTGCCAGCTCGCCGCGTACATGCACTGCCGCTCATCCGCGTGCTGCATGGCGGCGGCGGCCGCCGGCCGCCCCGCGTCGGCTGGCGCGCCCACCTGCTTCGCCTGAACGCAGAACACGCAACATCAACATGAGCAGCGCACGCCAACAGTCTCTGCAAGCACTTTGTTCGCAAGGCACCCCCTGCGCAGCTTTCCAGCGTGTTTCTCTTGCACACGTGCCACAATAGGTAACTTCATGCCAGCTCGAGACTCGGATCAGCTGCGGGTTGCAGGTCCAGCGCAGCTCTTTGCTCCATATCGGCCGTGCCGGTAAGCACCTGCAGGCCGGCGATCGCCAGCGCGCCCCCCAGCAGCCAGTGGCTGATGCGCGTGGAGCCGTCCGCCAGCGGCCGGCTGAGCGCGCCGGCAGCCCACGCAGCAGCGCCGCCCCATGCCTCCCCGCCGGCGCCCATGGGGCCCGTCCCCTCCGAGCCCGCTGCTGAGCCCCCGCCGGCTTGGATCGCCGCCAGGCCGACCACCACGCGCGTGACGAGCCTGGCCGGGGTCGCTCGGGCCGGGGCACCACCAGGGCTTAGTGTAAGGGTCTGGGCCCGCTTGTCCGCCGCCGCCTGTGCGGCGCCCGCCGCAGGCCCCAGCTGCATGCAGGCGTCCATGGCGGCCGGGTGGAGCAGGTAGCAGTCTCCCGGGCACGTCCGCGCCAGACAGACCTCCGCAGTGCTCCGCAGCGCCCGCGTCAGCGCCGCGGGTGCGGGGCGCGCACGAGCGGCGCCGCCGGGGCAGGCAAGCCATGCTGGCGCCGTGCAGGCCGCGGCTGCACCCGCGGGCGGCCCGCCACGACCGTATGATTCCCTTAGGCAAAAGCCGCGCCCTGCTGCGCGCGCGCGCCAGGCATACACGGCTGGGCTGCTCGCCATGACTGTAGGCTGGTGCCTGGCAATGCATCTACCAGACCATCTGCCAGACAGCGGAGCATGAGCTACAGCAAAAGTGCACCTCGGATCTCAGCCTGAGCAATGCTACTGCCTGAAGTGCACACACGGTGGAGATACAGGGGCCTCGTACCCAGTGCGGCCGCAGAGCTCTGTAGGTCGATGCTGCCAGTGCCGCATGAAGCATGCGCCAGCAGCTCCACGGGCCGCGCTGCCGCCGCGAGCAGCACTGGCGCCGGGATGCTGACCCTCCGGAGGCCCCCGCCCGCGCCCTGGCAGGTGCCTCATGGGCGTCAGGAGGCGAGCTACGCGCGCGTGTGCTCGACGCCTTAAAGCCCTGTGGCTGAGCGGCAGGCACGCATGCATGATCTTGCACGGCCTTTGCATGGGGCAGTCAGGAGGTGTGTGCCCATTTTGGCAAGCTAACACGGCGGCCAGACACAGCTTCACCCGCCGCACATCGGCCGCCCTTGCGGCTGTCATCACGCAGGAGCCTGCACACGATGATGCGCCCAGCTACTGGTCCAGATGCGGGGCAGAGGCGGGTCATTTACCGCAAGCGGCGCCCAGTCCGCCGCGCCGAGTGCCCGGCCGGCCGCGAGCGCCATCTCCAGCATGGCCGCGCCTGGCAGGATGGACCGGCCGGCCACGACGTGGTCCCACAGGTACATGGTAGCCGGTGCCGCCAGCTGCGCGGTCAGCCTGCGGGCCCACAGTAGGGCCCCTGTGCTGGCCCTGTGTGGGGCGAGTGGGCATACAAGTGCATGTGTGTCCACATGCGGATGCCATCTGTGCAAGAGCACAGCAGCAACCAATGTTGGAGCTTGCTTGCAACCACAGACACCTTCACAGGCCCGATTTCCGACCACCCCATGACTCCGCACACCCCCGCCCATGCACAGTCCAGCAAAGAGCATGCACCTGCGCTCCTCAGCGCATACGAAGCTGCGGCCTTTAGACTTCTCTCAAGCGGGGTCCAGCACACCTGCACACGCCCTCATCCCGCTCCCAAGCGGCCGCGAGCAGCAGGTGGTGCGGCTGCACAACCGGCCAGTGCCGCGCGCGCTGCCACTGCAGCGCAGGCGCACGCGGCTCTGGCGCTGCGGGGGCGGCGCGCAGGAGCGCGTGCGCGTTGACGCCGCTCATGCCGAACGCGCTCGCGCCGGCTGCCGCGCCGAGCGGCAGCGAGGCGTGCTCCTGCCAAATGAAATTTAGTGTTTACACTTGCACAGGTAAGCGCCGATGCTGATTGCAAACAGCCATGACAGCAACCAGTGCAACCCCGCGTAATAAATATAGCAATGCTGTTGCCTTTTAGACTCCTTTCTCAAGAACGACTCTGCCCGAAAGCAACAATTCTGCCCAAAAGCATTTCATCTTGTCACTGCGCTGCACGCTTTTCATTGCGAGCGCACCACCAGGCGGTGCCACACTGCTACCTGCAGACACGACCATTATGCATGCAGCAAGCGCCGCGGGCACCCGGGGAACTATGGCAATAAGGCCGCGCGTGCGCCGCCAGTCTGCGATGGCCGCGGCCACGTAGGGGTTGAGGCTGCGCGCGTGCATAATGGGCGGCGCGCCGCGCGCGCCCGCCGCCAGCGCCGCTAGCAGCGCGCCGTGCACGCCCGCCGCGCCCTCCGTGTGCCCGAAGCATGCCTTGACGGAGCCTGCGGCGCCGCACTCAAAGACTCCCAGCTCTCGACTTGGTGTTGCGGGTGGCTCAGTCTGTGCATGGCTGAAGCCGGTGACGCCGGCAGTGCACGTTACATGCTGTCACCTCCAGCTGGCGGCACATGGGCATGGATATCTTCACCCCGCACCTGTCATTCTGTTACCATTTAGGGTCACTGTATGACGCACGGTATGTGCTACTAGATGAGGAGCACACCCAGTGTGAGGCAGTGGCGTGCGCGTTGGCCGTGCGCCCCCTCGGCTGCCAGGCCGTCGCCCAGGGCGCCAACTTCGATCGGGTCCCCCAGTGGCGTGCCTGCGCAGCGCAGATGCAGTGCATGGCAGCTGTAGGGAGGCCGCTGTACAGAATAGGTTACGACTTAGCCACACTGTGGCACACAAGTGTCCGCGTCATTTCTAGTGTGCGCTTGCTGCCCAAGGCACTGCGGCCTGTCAGGAGAGACCCGCGCTGCAGGTAAAGGCATAGTCACCTTCTATGCATTGTCGCCTTTGCGGAGAAGGGGGGCCTGACCAGTGCCATGCACGCTGACGAGCGCGACGTCGCTTGGCAGGAGCCGCGCAGCCGCCAGTGCCAAGCGGATCAGCGCGCTCTGGGCCGGGCCGTTGGGGGCGGTGAGCCCGCTGGAGCGGCCGGCCTGGTTCACAGCAGAGCCTGCGGCACGTTGCACAGGTCTGGCAAATCACGAGCGTGCAGGAGGACATTGCATGCTGCTTGCGGGCCATGTTTTACATGTGCCTGGCACAGCATGCAGGCAGATGTCTGTGCTGCGGCACGGCAGGGCGCTCATGCATGCGCCGGCAGGCCAACCAGTGCGGTATGAGGGATAGCATTATAAACCTACGTGCGTGCAAGCATGAGGTAGCTATTGCTGCATCTATATTTTACTGGTGAGGCAAAGGCAAGTTTTAGCTTGTGTCAGTAGGCTGTGAAAGCACATGCATGCAGGGTGTCTCCCTCGAGGCACTGCTGGGGGCGCGCACCGCACAACACCGCCAGCGCCTGCTGTGCGCCAGCGTCGCGCGCGGCCCGCAGCGCCAGCGCGATGCAGCCCTCGCCGCGGCCGTAGCCGTCGGCGGCCGCGTCAAACGTGCGGCTGCGCCCGACGGCCGACAGCGCGCCCAGGCGCGCCATGTGCACGGCCGTCTGCGCAGCATGCTTGTTATCAGATGCTGCTTGTGGGCTTTGGGTTTGACCGCTCATCAATACGAGCATGCTTCACAAAAATCATTGGCGTGCTGCTGGAAGGCCTGATCCGTGTCGTCACTGCTGTCAGTCTCGAGCAACGTGTGACTGTGCCCGCTTAAAGCGCCCTGGACACGACATCACCCACATTGCGGGCAATATACAGCCTATTTCAACACAGGGAATTTGCCAGGAGCAGCAGTGGGAGAGGGCCACCTGCGGGACCAGGATGAGGTTAACGCCGGCCGCGACGGCCGAGGACGCCTCGCGCGCGGCCAGCGCTGCCGCCGCCAGGTGCGCAGCGACGAGCGACGAGGAGCATGCGGTGTCCATGCCGATGCAGGGCCCTGGCGCCCACCGCAATGTCACACCAAGGGCCTGCTAGAGAGCACACACCTATGAACTGTTTGCATTTCCCTGGTACGCAGGAGCTTCTGTCATGCAGAGTCTTTTGCCTTGTGGTCAGTTTGTTAGTAAGCCGTAGTCGAATGCAGCCTGTTCGAGTGTCATGTATGCAGAACAATAAGAGCCGCAGGGGCACTCCCCACGCCACGAGCATAGCGCATGCAGTAAGGTCAAGGACAGTGCCACTACTACGCAGTAGTCTGGTGGGTGTGCAGTGCGCAGCTGTCCACTACTGAAGAGCGCGCATGCACTGCGAGTTCGCACGCGCCTTGCAGGCCGAAGGTGTATGACACGCGGCCAGCCATGAAGTTCAGCCCCGAGCCCGTGAGCACGGCGACCGAGGGCGCGACGCGCGCGCGCTCAAGCGCCGCCGGGTATTCCTGCCAGACGCAGCCGACGTAGACGCCCGCGGCCTCGCGCGGCGCGCCTGCCAGCGCCGCGGCGCCATCCTGCGAAGCAGGGGTTGAGAGGCCCGGCATGGAGTGGGGTCAGGTCACAACAGAAGCAATGCGGGCAATGCACGTTGCGAAACTTGAGCACGGCGGCCTGCATTGCACGCTTTGTAGCCATAGCTGGTACACTACTGCTTATTGCTCTATGACCTGCTACCACTCAACAAGAGCGCTGGGTTTGTGGGTGCTGATCCTTGCCATGCGCTCATGCCTGGGACAAGCAGACCTGCTATGCGTTGGGCCTCGCACCTGTAGCGCCCCGGCGACCTGCTCCAGCAGCACGCGCTGCTGCGGGTCGAGCGCGGCGGCGTCCGCGCGGCCCATCCTGAAGGCGGCCACGTCGAAGCACGCGGGCCCGGCGCGCAGCAGCGCCGCGAAGCGCAGCGCATTGCCGGCAAGGAGGTCGGCGGGTGCGTCCAGTGCCTCGGCGTCCCAGCGCTCCAGCGGGTGCGGCGCGGGCAGGTCCGCCGCCGCCAGCATGCACTCCTCAAACCCTGGGCAGGGGGTATGGAGGTCAGAGATACCTTTCGTCCAGTCAGATCAGAGTTACTCGGGGGCTCCCGGGTAACATGTGTGGCAACTTGGGCATACTGGCGGGTCTCAGAGGCAGGCATGCCCTAACTTACCTTTGTATGCAAGCATGGGGTGCAGGGTCTATGCAAGGACGGCAAGCAGCTGCTCTGGGCGCACCATTGTGGGCCGCTGCAGAGGCGAGCAGGCTGGACATGCCCACGACGTGCGTCGCGCGCGGCCCCCCGCCGTCCTCGCCAGCGCTTAAAAGCGCGCGCGGCGCAGCCGCCCCGGCGCGCGCTGCAGCGCCCGCCCCCGCGCCGCCCGCGGCAAGGTTCGGAACCCTAGAGGATATGGCCACGAGGTGGGCGGCCAGCGCGGCGGCCGTCGGGTGGTCGAGCGTGGCGGTGGCGGCCAGCTCGACGCCAAAGTTGGCGGCGACCGCGTTGCGCAGCTCGACTGCGCCGATCGAGTCCAGGCCCGCCTCCATCAGCGGCTGGTCGGCCGCCACGCGCTCGCCCAGCAGCTCCGCCACGACCCCCAGGACCTCCTGCCGGCCAGCGCGGCACTGCATGCTGAGGCGCTTGCCGCCCTCAGACTGGCCTGGCATATAGCACCCTGTGTTATCACTGCAGGCTGCAGAGTTTCAGGTAGAAGTTTCCAGGTGGCGAGAGATGCGCATGTGTTTACGCTTTGTCCACAGCTCACTGCCGCTCGAGAAGCATGGCGACCACAGTGAGGTGCCTAGGGCCAGGCGTGAAGGCTCCTGCCGCATCGCGATGCACGCGAGCGGCGCCTGACCGCCGCGAAGGGCGGCGAGGGCGCGCCTCGGTCACGCGCTGCATCCAGGCAGCCGCGCTCTCCTCCTCGGGGACCCGCCCGTGCTGCAGTCCCTGCGCGGCGGGCCGTCCCTGCGCAGGCGCGCTGCCGCCCTGCGGCCCTGCCACATGCGCCGCCAGGGCGCCCAGTGTGGGGAAGTCGAACGTGGCGGTGGCGGGCAGGTCGACGCCAAACTTGGCCGCGACCGCGTTGCGCAGCTCCACCGCGCCAATCGAATCCAGGCCGGCCTCCATCAGCGGCTGGTCGGCCGCCACGCGCTCGCCCAGCAGGTCCGCGAGCAGGGTCTCCAGCTCCTGCCGGCGGGGCGTGCTGGGTGTCTGGCGTGTGCCGCTGAAGGAGCATGGGGAGGTTGGTAGGCAGCCAGCGAAAGGGTACAACTGCCAGTCTGGGGTCAGGCCGGCGAAAGGAGCCGCCATTGTCTGCAAGCGCAAGTGCAACTAGTGCAAGGGCCTCAGGTACATCCAACATCACCTGGACCGGTGGGCCGGTGTTTATGCCATTGCCTACCTGCAGGATCAGATCAGGGGCGGCCGCGCTCGTTGTTCCCTCATGCTCAGGCTCCTCATCGTGAGCACCACCTATCGTGTGGCCTGGTGCGGGCGCCAGCGCTGCCACGGGCATGCGCTGCGCCCGCGCCTCGCGCGCCATGCGCACGCGCCCATCGCTGATGCCCAAGACAACAGACTGCCGGGAGAGCAGCGCCGGGGCCGCGCGCGCGGAGCCCGCCACAACGACGCCGTCGAAGCCCGAAGTCCGCAGCAGCGCTGCCCAGGCGCCCCTGCTCAGCAGCGGCGAGCCTGCCGAATAACAGCATCCTGTCATGTGAGGCCCGATGTGAGGTCCCGGCCTAGTGAAACACCTGCGGCGGGCTTACAGCATGTGAAGCATGACCGCTGTGGCGCTGTACCGGAGAGTGCTTGGCTGGCACGCACGTAGGCTGCCGCCCAGGCTCCCGCATGAATGTGCGGCGAGCAATACATGCCCTCCACGCCATGTACGGCTGAGCACGTCGGGTGACCTTTGCATCTGCAGCATGCAGTGCTCGACCTGACGGGCTCATGCAGCAGCCGCGGCAGCACAGCACTGTGCCGATATTTCCTGCTGTCTGATTTCATGCATTCAGCACACCAGGCGGGCACTGATCACGTCTGGCATCTGCTAGAGCTTACCCGGGATGCGTAGGGTGGCGTCGTCGTACAACCACCAGCCCTCGGTGAGCCCAAACGTGAGCGTGAGGAAGGCCGTCTTAGCGGTGAGCTCATTTGCGAGCAGCAGCCCGCCCGGCCGCAGCAGCGCCTTGCAGTTGGCCAGCGTGGCCGCCATGTCCCGCGTCGCATGCAGCACGTTGGTCGCAAACACGACGTCATAGCGGCCGACGCCAAAGCCCTGAGGCGCAGCACCACTAGTCTGTGTAACGCAGCGCAGCCAGCTGGCTTGTTCAGACGTATTGTGCAGCGGCAAGACAGTTCAAGTGTATGCCAATGTGATTGGGCCTCAGCTGGCAAAGGGCACATGGTGTTGTAAAACTTCGCCCTGGGTGGACCGCAGCACCTAGGGCGGCAGCCTACCTGGGGCGCCAGGGCGCGCTCGACGTCCAGCGTGTGGAAGCGCGCAAACGTGTGCCGCGGCCCGAACGTGCGCCGGCCGTACGCGACGAGCTGCGGCGACAGGTCTGTGTAGATAAAATCAACGCGGCTGCCGCAGCCCGCCAGCGCGTCCATGACCACCGCCGAGGTGCCGCCCGAGCCTGACCCAATCTCCACGATGCGCACGCGCTCGCCCTCCGGCAGCGTCTGCCGCAGCCAGGCGCCCCGTCAGGGCAGGCTCTGCCTTTGACCGGCAGTGCTGTAAGAGCCTGCCCGTCCCGTGCGCCTCTGGCGGACGCGCGCGCTTGCCCGCCGTGCGCGCATGCTGCAGGCTGCCTAGTCTGCGTAGCCAGCCTCATCTCACCCACTTTGCATATCTCCGTCCAAAGGTACTTTATTTGGGGCTGGTGGGCAACGCATGACCGAGAAAAACGTTGTTGCCGGCACACCAATACAACAGGGGCGCCTAGTTGGGCGTCCGCACGTCTGGTCAAGAGGCCCATCATTGCTATATAACAAGGGCACGAGCGAGCTCAATGCACAAGGCTGCAAATGACCTTAATTCTCATGGTCACATACAGTCCTCAGAAACGTCTACTGGTAGCAAGACGCGGTTGAGCGCGTGGTCACCTGCAGGCAGGCCCGAACGTATTCGACCAAAGCGGCCGCTAGTTGCTCGTTGAAGGGTGCCGACAGCAGCGGGCTGCTGTAAATGGGCTCCACAAGCGCGGGCGAGCCGCCAGGGAATATCACATCAGTCACCCTGATGCGCCCTGCCGCAGGCGCCCTGCAGGCAGCTCGGGCAAGGCGGTCTCTCCTTTGGGCCACAAGGCCGTCGGTCAGCGAAATACCAGCTGCTGTTCAGCAAGGCTGCTTTCCTGCATGATTTTTAACATGTTCACAGCCAAAGTGGTGAGGTGATATACACGTTTGCAAGCTTGCACGCACACTGAAGAGCGCACAAATGCTAACATGCATGTGCATGATGACTGCACTTTTTACAGCAGTTGCTAAGGCAGTAAGCACTCATGCCCTGCGGGCAGGCTGCCTGGTCCGCACCTGCCAGCATGTCCGGGAGCCCGGCCATGCACGCGGCCAGCAGCCGCACGTTTGCCGCCAGGGGGCCAGGGCCGGGCCCGCCGCTCGCCTCCCTGGACAGCGTGTCCGCTGTCTGCACGAGCGCTGCCAGCGCAGCGTGCGTCGGCGCTGCAGAGATGCGCGGCAGCGCCCTTACAGCCTGGCCGTCGCCCATGGCCACATACCCTGCAGGTATGCCACAGGGCCAGCTCACGAGCTCGGCCTATACCTTATGATTACAATATGGACAACATCACTCTCAAGGACTGCGGGCACTTAGATGTTGTCATGTGCACGGGGCAGGCCCTGTCGAACTGGCATGTCAGCACAATCTCCATGTTGGTCCATTCCCTTGGCATTCATGATGTCCCTGCGCTGCAAAACTGCGCGCCTGCAATCTGCAGAATGCCAACGGCCTCGGGTATGAAGCGCGCATACGCCGGGACGCAGCCAGCGCGCAGAGCGTCCATGGTCAGGGTCTCTCCGGCGGTGCGGAACCAGCCATGGCGCTGCAGGGCGTCCACCAGCACGAGCGCCACCCATGCCTCAAAGTCTGCCACGCTGACCTCCATGCCTGCACGCACGACAGGACGCATGCGGCGCTAGCATTGAGGGCAGCACAAAGCTGAGCGCATCTCATCACTGTAAGCTTTGCGGCCTCTCAAGAAACCAATGGACACGCACGATTTGCGTCGGGCCAGGCGGCAACTGACCACCATTATACCAGACATGGTTGAGGTATGAGTACGAGGAGGCACCTCCTGGCAGGCTGTCTCGCAGCTCAAGGTCCTTGAACCCCTCAAGCAGGCTCGCTGGTACTGGTGCGGCGCGCGTCTGAAGCGTGCGCAGCATGTGCGACGAGGGCGGCCCCAGGATCACGCCATCGCTGACTCCCATGACGACAACCTGCCGGCTGAGCAACAGTGGCGCAGCAGCAGCCTGGCCAGCAGCCACCACCGGCGTAAAGCCCTGTGCTGACAGCAGCTCTGTCCAGCTCTCCCTGCCGCGCACCAGCTAAACTGACTATGCTGTGCCTGCTCAGCATGGCATTTGCTCGTAACACAGAGCAGTGCAGGCAGCTTTGCATCAACAGCACACATGCAGCATTGCCCTGCGTAAGCAGTGCAGCAAGCACCGCACGTCCAGCCCTCACACGAGATTTGTAGTCCTGTCGCCATGTACATACAGCTGGAAACATGAGGACATTTCCAGTGGCTTTGCGCACCTGCTAAGCAGCGGCGAGCCTGGGATGCGCAGCTCGGCATCATCGAACAGCCACCAGCCGTCGGTGAGGCCAAAGGTGAGTGTCAGGAAGTCAGTGCGCGCGCACAGCTCATTCACAAGAAGCAAGCCGCCAGTGCGAAGCAGCGCCTTGCACTGCTGCAGTGTGGCCGCCATGTTGCACGTTGCATGCAGCACGTTGGTCGCAAAGACCGCATCACAGCCGCCTGGCTCAAAGCCCTGCAAGTGCAGCACAACCCGCTTAAGCGCAGAATCGTGCATGTACTGCTTTCACTCTGCATATGCTGGGCAGGCAGCAGAAGTCAACTCTGCATTAGCTTGGCCGCCATCACTAGCACGCATGCAGCGCGTCTGTCGCAGCGGCCGCACATTATTGCATAACATAGAATAATGCCAAGGGCTTGCAGACCTGGAGCGCTACGTCGGCCTCCACGTCCAGCGTGGCGAAGCGCGCGAAGCCGTACCGACGCCCGTACATGCGCCGGCCGTGCGCGACCAGCTGCGGCGACAGGTCCGTGTACACAAAGTCCACGCGCGCGCCCACGTCCGCCAGCGCCGCCAGCACCACCGCCGAGGTGCCGCCCGAGCCCGACCCGATCTCGATGATGCGCACGCGCTCGCCGTGCGGCAGGCCCTGCCACGGCCATGCGCGCCAGCTGTGTAGTGCAATGGCAGGGTGCAACATTTACCGAACGAGTGCCCGTGCAGCTGGAAGAGGCAGCCGGGCAAGGTCGACCAGCGCCGCCAGCGTCATCCATGCATGACTCAGCCTGGGCAGGAGCACATGCTGGCACCTCCGTTGCATGTGACCTGTTCATGCGCGCACGCCGGCTCTTGAGCTTGGGACCAATTGTAGAACTGCTTGCTGCGCCACAACGGTCAGGAGCACGACGTACGAGCATGCCTACACTCCTGCGCATTAGTGGCGCATGCAGGCGCATGCGCTCCAAGTCGCACTGTCTCATTATCTGTAGCTGGACAAATGCTGCACGTTGCATGTGTGTAAATATCCGACAAGCTCATCACTATCCTGTAGGCCGCATGTTACTTTACCATTGTGTATGAAGAAGCAATATACACACAAAACAATTAAAATAAAAGGGCCGCATGCCTCAAGCTGTGCAAGCACGTAAGCGCGCAGGGCGGCCGCCAGCTGCTCGTTGAACGGGCCGGACAGCAGCGGGTCGCTATAGATGGGCTCAACCAGCGCAGGCGAGCCGCCGGGGAACATTGCGTCCGTCACCTTTGCGCTGCCTGCCGGGTGCGGACCAGGGGAGCCCTGTCACCCTCCCTGAGCGACCCAGCTAGAGTCACAGCGGCGCACAGCATGGCCCAGCCAGCTGGGCTGCTCTCGCACATGGCGCGCGTCGAGTGCCTGGCCTGGCACACCCAGTCGAGGGAGGGGCCGCATGTGCGGTCTGCATGGTTGCCAACGCTCAGCCGCATGGTGCGTGGACGGCATGTTGCTCCTGGAACCTCGCGGTCAAGCTACAACAGGAGGCACCACACCGGATAGGATGCCTGGCAGGGCGCCCAGGCAGGCGTCGACGAGCTTGACGTAGCTCGCCAGCGCGCTGCCGTGCTCCGCGCAGAGCGCGCCCGCGGCCTCGCCCAGCGCGGCCAGCTCCGCCTCCACGCCTGTCCCCGCCACGCCCGCCGCGGCGCAGGCGCAGCCCTGCCCCGCGCCGGCTCCCTCCAGGAAGCCCGCACGCTCCAGGGTCTCCAGCAGCGCGGCGACCATGCGCACGTGGCCCGCGCCGGGGCCGCCGGGCGCGCTCGGCGTGGCGCCCTGCCCTGACCCTAGACACTGCGGCCGGTGCAGGGCGAGCACGTCCTCGGCGCTCACGCGGGCGCCTGGGCTGAGGAGCAGACCGGCATGCTGCATCGCCGCCAGCAGGCGCACGTGGCACCAGCGCTCGAAGGCCCGCACGGTGCCCTCGAGGCCGGGCGGCAGGTCATCCCTGCCAGCAGGAGGCACTCATCACACCGAGACTCTTCCGCTGAGCTTGTTTCACGCTGTACTAGGCCTCTGCAGGCGGACTGACGCAGGCGTCACCAGGCATACGAGGTGTGGACAGACACACACATACTTGGATTTATTTTGCACACATGCCAACAGTAATGTCAATGCTGAATGTCACAAGCAGTGTAACTGGGAGGCGCTTGTGCTTCTAATAAGTCAGCAGTACCTGACCGGCAGCGCGGCAACCGCGGCCTGGAAAGCGGGCGGCAGCGGCGCGCGCGGCGGGGGAAGCTGCACGGCCGCGCCGCGCACGCCCCGCTCGTCGTCCTCGTAGCTTGCCGCGAAGTGCGGCACCCAGGCCGGATCCGGGCCCCTGCTCACATGCGCTCTCTCCGGCTGCGCCGCAGACAGAGCGCGGGCCGCTGCTGCAGGCGCGCTCGCTGGCTGTCCGGCCGCCGCGGCAAGAGGGTCCGCGGAAGCGCCTGCGACGATGAGCCGCGCCTGCACGCCGCCAATGGCTAGGCAGGGACCGGGGGTGCTCCCGCTCGCCCCACGCGCGCACGGCCCCGCGGCTGCCAGACAGTGGCTGCTCTCCACGGAGCCCGCGGGGCGTGGCGGCTGCACGGCGGCGCCCACATGCGCATCCTGCCGGCCTGCAAGTCGGGCGCCCCACCTGTCAGCTGATACACTTTTTACAGTACAATGCTGCCACTTAGATGGATTAATTTCTTGTGGCCCACGTCATAGGTGGCAAGGGGGGTCATCCTGGCTGTGCTCTGTCGCATCCACACGCCGCTGCTCGCTTTCTGTGCAGATCACCACCAGGGGCGCATGGCGCAAGCCTGACAGGCATGCGCGCAGCAGCCGTTGGAGTGTGCAATCCAGGGCACGAAGGTGGCGCGGGAGGCTCCCACCGCGCAGCATGTGCGGCACAGCGTAGCAGCCCAGCGCGACCGTGACCATGAAGCCCGCGTCTGCGCGTCGCCGCAGCACAGCGCCCGCGTGGATGGCTGCATCCGCTACCGCGGGATGCACCAGGAAGCCCTGGTCGCCCAAACCCTCTGTGGCGACCCCGGCCCACACAGCCCCGCCGGCATGCGTCCCTCCGCGGGCGGCCAGGCCCTCCAGCGCCGCCCGAGCAAGCCGCAAAGGCGCCCCTGCTGCAGCACAAGCGTGCCCCACCCCTTGGCGCGCGTGCGTGCGGGAGAGCGACGCGGTGAGGTGCGTCCGCGGCACGCGGTCGCCGGCAGGCCGCTGCGACGCCACTGTGGCGCCGCCGGTGCGGGCGTCTAGACGCGCCGTCATGAGGGAAGGCTGGCGCGATTGCGTCTGTGCGCGCTCGCCATCAGCGGCCAGCGGCAGCACAAGCGGCGACGAGATGACTGCGGCCGCAAGGACGGGCCCTTCGCTTGGCTTGTCGCTGCCTGCCAGTACCTGCTCTCCGCTCTTCGTTCAGCAGTCGTTGACTGCAATCAGGCTTTGCAACAGCTGTGTGTGCGCCACACACATGGCAGGCAAACGTCACGTGCAACACCGTTGACCTTGCCATGCATGACATGCAACATCTCTCCAACAACAGCATGCATATGTCTGTCTACATCTGTTCACATCTGCTCTGTGGAAGCGGCGCACCTGGCCGGCCGCGAGCGCCATTTCGCACATGGCCGCGCCGGGAGCAATCGCCCGCCCGCGCACTCGGTGGTGCAACAGAAAGCCCAGCGCCGCGCGTGTCAGCGGCGCCAGCATGATGACCGCCTCCGCAGCATCGCCGGGCGCGCGCGCAGCCAGCGCCGCCAGCAGCGGGTGCTCCGTGACCTAGCAAGCTCAGGGTCAGGGTACACGCTTCGCATGACTGCCATCGCCTCAGGGCGTGTTCACCCTGTTATGACCTCAACGGTGACATGCATGAGTAGACAATGGCATGCTGCGCTGCCTCACTTCACACGCCAGGTTGAGCGTACGCAGCATCGCGAGGCGCGCGCGTGCACGCGCCTGCCACCAGAAGCGCCGCCGGCGCCACGGCAGCACGGGCTGGACGGCCAGGCGTCGAGCTCCAGGCTCCGGCGCGCCCAGCACGGCGTGGGCATTGGTGCCCTGGTACGCAAATGCGGAGGCGCCCGCCGCGGCGCGCGCGCCCTGCAGCGCGGCGCCTCGCCCGCGCCGCGCCAGCAGGCGCCGCCCGCCCAACAAAGCGCCCTGGTGGCGCAAAGGCTTCAGCGATGGCTGAGTGAGGGAGCTTGATGCTGTGGGCGACATCCTTGCCAAAGCCTTGAGCGGCGCGTGTTGCCTAAAAGCTAGCTCCCCGTGCACCTGATCAAGCGACCTCGGCTACTGGCAGGTCGAGCAGCCGCCTTCGCTACGCCGCATGCAGACGTGCGGGGGCTGCATGGGAGTTCGCGGGCGCACAGCGCGCCCCAGCCACCGCTGCCCTAGCACAAGCGTGTTGGACGAAAGGTGCCAGAGCTACCCGGGCAACCCCCAGCACGCATGGAGTGACCCCTCTCCCTGGACCCTAGCCCCCCCGCGCGCCTGAAACACGGGCGCCAGGTTGGCGTTGAGCGCGCGCAGGTGCAGCATCGCCGGCCCGTCTGCCTGGCGCAGCCGCGCGGCCGCCGCGGCCAGGCCCAGCGCGCCAGCGGCCGGCTCGCCGTGCAGCAGCGCGCACTTGGCGGCCTGCAGCTCCAGCGGGCGGCGCGCCTTGGCGCCCGCGCTGCCGGCCAGCGCCTCCGCCGCCGCGCCCACCTGCGGTAGGTTAGGGTTAGGGCAGGGCGGAAGGGCAGGCTTCAGGCAGCATCCGCGCGTGGCAGCGCCTGCATGACTGCCCCCGAGCACCGCTAGCACCTGCGAGACTGTGTCGGAGCTGCAGGACGCAATGTCTGTGCATCGGCACTTACGGCTGCGACAGGGCGGCCAGGCAAGCGAGGCGACCAGGGGGCACGAGACAGACGTCACGGCGCAGGCCGCGGCATGGGCGGGCGTCGCGCGCGCCTCGATGGGGTCCCCCAGCGACGTCCCCGTGCCGTGCATCTCCAGCGCGTCCACGTCCTGCGCCGCCAGGTGCCCCGCCGCAAGCGCGGCCCGCAGCACCTGCTGCTGCGCGGGGCCGTTCGGCGCCTGCGCCCGCGTTCGACCCGCCCGTCAAACCTCCGCCAAACCATTCGCCTGTATAGCCAATGGCGCATTGCTGCAACCTGCTCATCAGTCACACGCCCTCATTATCAGGCTTGTGAGCTGGTCGCAAACGCACGCTCGGGGGCGCGCCGTGAGGCTGCTGGAGCGGCCGTCCTGGTTGACGCTGGTGCCGTGCACGACCAGCGCGTGCGCCTGCAGCGGCGCCGCGGCGAGCTCCCGCGCGCTGAAGGCCTCCAGCAGGTGCACGACGCACGCCTCGGCGCGCGCATACCCATCGCCGCGCGAGTCCAGCGTCTTGCAGCGCCCGTCCTGCGGGAGGCAGCCAGCTACAGAGGGTGCGCGCAGAGCAAGTAAGAGGCGCAAATTATGTGCCAGCATGACTTGAGGTGATAGCAGGCCGTGCTGCCTCTCAAACGTAACAAGCGTCATGCACGTTCACTGCGCCGGCCACAGAAACGCGCGGACGTGCAGCGCATGAGGTCTCACAGACCGCCTCGCGTGCAGGATAGCCTGTCACCAGGCTGGGACATCACCAATGATGAGCTGTGGAAGGGATGAGCTTTATCAATAGAAGCAAGGACGGGCCTGTGCCCACAGGAGGTGTGACATGGCGTCTGTAAGCTCACCGCAGCGAGCATGCCCGCGCGCGAGAGCACTGCGGTCGTCTCCGCGCGCAGCGTCAGGTTGACGCCCGCCACCAGCGCGCGCTTGCATGCGCCAGTCAGGAAGCTCGTGGCCGCCAAGTGCACCCCCTACATGCATGCAGCGACGCCCTTAGTTGCACAGCCACCGACATAGGTGCCACTGCTGCGCAGGAAGCGCTCTTGATTCCGGTGTGCTGGCAGCCTGTCTGCGCACAACGCAGTTTACATTCACAAGGTCTCAAGTACCAGGTACCGACTCTGTTATTTAGAGAACAACACAGCAGGTGAGAGAGACCGTTCAGCGCCAAAAAGCTGCATCATGGCTTGAGCGCCATGGCGATGGCAGGGCAGGGGCCGCGCCGCAAGCTAGGCGGCGCGCGCGGCGCGGCTGGGCACGCTGGGCCCCGAGCGCCTCGGGCGCTGCCAGGGGCGGCCGGGGCGCGCACCACGAGCGAGGACGAGCAGGCGGTGTCGACCGACACGCTCGGCCCCTTGAGGCCCAGCGCGAAGGACACGCGGCCGCATGCGACCGACAGCGTCCCGCTCGTTGCCGAGAAGGCGCTGGGCGGCGCATGCGCGGCGCAGTTGAGGAAGTACTCGGTGTAGGAGATGCCGACCGCCACGGCCACCCCGCGCGCGGCGTCCCCTGCGTGCGCAGGGCGCGCTTTGCTGCGCATCAGGCCAGCGGTGCGAGGCCCGCGATGATGTGCGTGAAGGTGCTGGCTGGAGCGCCCTGCGGGAAGAGTTAGGGTAGCCCTGCTGGCAGCCGGGCAAGCCGCGCGCGGCAGCCTCTATGTGCGGGGCAGAAGCGCTTTGTGAGGTGTGGAGCTCACGAACCGTCAGTGCAGAAGCTCACACAGTGCCTGTGGCGCAGCTTGCTGCAGACACCATGGGTTCCTGCATGCCAAGGCTGTGGCAGAGAGGCAGACCCGTCAGGTCTCGCGGTGCGCTGCCGGCCAGCGCCTCGTGCGCGGCCTCCAGCAGCAGCCGCTGCTGCGCGTCCATGGCGGCCGCCTCCGGCCGTGCGACGCCAAACGCGCGCGCGTCAAACAGCTCGGCGCCGTCCACGAACGCACCAAAGCGCTTGTTGAGGGCGTCGTGCTCGTGCCAGCCCACATCTGCGTCCCACCTGGTGCAGCGCGGGCACTCTTCATGCTCCCAGATCTCCCACCATGCTCTTGTAGACCTTTCACTTGCTGCAAAATATGTGCAGAGGCCAGCCACATTGGCAGAGCTTGCTTCAGCAATGTGCAAAGCTGCCTTGGTAAAGTGCTGGCAGTCAGCCACTCCTGGCACAATACGCATAAAGACATGAGGCAGCACAGTGCGCCTTGCACAAGGTCTGCTGCTCACACTTCGCCGCGGTGCGCACCGGCTGGGCGGCACCACCTGGCAAGCACCGCCGCCTGGCCCGACGCGCGGGCTCCGCCCCGCGCTGGAGGTCACGGCGTGCGTGGGCGGCGCCGGCGCGCGCCAAGCAATGCTGCGCCCAGGCCGCGGCCGGCCGCCGGACCCGCTAGACGAACTGTCATCGTCGCCGCCGCTGCTGACCAGCCACTCGTCGACCTCGCTCAGCGACAGCCCATATGTCACGGGCTCCGCAGGCGCGGGTGCAGCCTGCGCGCCCCGCGCAGGGCTGCCGCGCTGCGGCTGCGGCCGAAGCCGCTCCGGCGACGGCGACGAGTCCGGCCACCCGCTCGCCGCGCCGCCTTCCTCATCATCCCCGCCGCTGCTGTCGCCGTCGCCCAGCAGCGCAGCATTGCGCACCGACAGGTGCCGGGGCAAGATGCGCGGCCGGTCTGCGCCGGCGCTGGGATGGTACGAGCGCCCGCCGCGCCCGGCGAGTGCCCTGCGGCTGAGCGGCGGGCGCGTGTCAGGCGGCTCCTCCACCTGCGCAGGTACACACGGCGTGTCCCGGGTTGCCTGGTGCGCACCAGCGCTGCACTGGAGGGCGAGCATGGGAAGGCCAGCAGCTCTGCAGGAGTTGCATTGGCAAGGCCTCCGGTGCGCACAGAGCAGGACTATACACCGCGCTTGGCACTGCTTGAAATTGGACACAGCACGCCACTGCTGGCCGCTAGGTGATTAAGCGGAGGATCACCTCTGGCGGAGGAGCGGCCGACCTCAACGTCTTGTCCAGCTCTGCACAGCCGCTCGTTTGTATGACTTCGGCAACCGTGGGCAACCGTGCTGCAACGGGGTCGCCTCGTTTCACTGCACCGGAGGGTTCAGATAGCTTCCGCCTGATTGGTGACGAGGCCAGTGCTCAGGTTGTGCTGCACAGTGGCGTGCTGAGATCGCCGTGAAGACATACGCGTGGGCAGAGCTCGCTGGAGGCAGGTTCCTCCAGCGGTCAGGTGTTACACGGTAACCCACTACATGTGTAGGGCAGGGCTGCCCGCTTATGTTGGCTGCAAGGTTGGAGCCAGATGGGCACACTAATGTGTAGCTTCATGCGCGCTTTTCGCATCCCAAGCATCCTCAGGTTCGCCACTTGCGCGCCCCTGCTTGCGCGCCGCACTTGTCAGTACATAGTCATCTGGCAGGTGTACGCAAGCTGTGAGTGACACCTTATTTGCAACTGTACAGCGTGACAGAGGCTGTTCTAGAGGAGCTGGATGCGTGCCAGGCGCAGCCCCCTCAGAGTGCGCACCCCGGCAACCAGTTTTGTTTTGTATGTAACAGGCTTCGTCCATCCCGTCCTGTGCTGACGGGGCGCATCTGCGCAGGCGCGGCCACCGGTGACCTGCTGAGCAAGTGCGGCGCCCTGCGTTGTGCTGTCCCGCTGTTTTCGGCCGGCCCTGCTCTGCACCGTACAAGCAAGCTCGCGTGGCGCGCAGGCTGCACCACCTGTTCGACAAGAACCTCGAGCGCGCACTGCAGATCGTGGACAAGGGCGACGTCAAGTGCTACGCCGCAGAGAAGAGCGGCCGCACGCTGTTCCAGGTGAGGCGCAGGGCAGGCTGTCGGCATGGTCGCGCACCCTGGCAGCGCACGTATAACCCCGTGTGGCCTGCGGAGCAGGTGAAGGGCCAGACCGCAGCGGATCCCTACACCGTGCTCCCGCTGAGCTACTGCACCTGCCACGCCTTCTTCTTCGACGTGGTCGGCCACGGCGGCGCTGAGCAGGTCCTGGTGCGCGCGCTGGAGTGCTGCTGTCAGCGCAGCTCTGCTGTCCCTGGCCGGCTTTGCACGGCCGGCAGCGCCATGCCAGCGTGCAGCGTTGCCGGCGGTGTGCAGGGGCCACCAAGCTGCTTTGCAGCGGAATGCAGCGTAATTGCAGGACCCGAGACTCGTCGCGCGCGCAGTGCAAGCACCAGCTGGCGGCCCTGCTAGCGCGCGCGCTGCGCCGCTGCCCCGTCATCGTTGTGCCGGATGCCGCCCTCGCACAGCTGCTGCTAGCTGCGTGAAGCGCGCGCGGCGCACTGACAGCACGCGGAAAGCAACGCTGTGTCGAAAAGAGCACGCGACGCGCCCGGCGCACCGCACCTGCTGGAAGCGAAGCTTGCGCTGCGAAGTGAACTCTCACTGAGGTCGTATACGTTTGGGAGCTCGTTGGACGACCCGGCAACGCGTACCGGCGCTGCCGAGTGGCTCGAGGCGGGCTGGGGCGCTGGGGCCGGCGCGGGGCGCCCGCAGCGCTTGCGCATGGCGGCGCGGTGCTGGCGCAGGGCGCCTCGCGCGCGCTGCAGCAGCTCTCAGCAGCGCGCAGCGCAGCGGTAGCCAGGGGGGCGGCCGCCAGCTTTAGCGCCGCGCCGCCGCCGCCACCGCCGCCGCCGCTGCCGCTCAGTGCGCTGCAGGCAGCTCGTGGCGCTGCTGGCGCTCAGGCCGGCATCAGCCAGGTGCCGGCTCCCGCTTGGCCAGGCTTGCTGCAGTGCATCCAGTTGTGTGAGCGCTCCAGCCCTGGCGCGCACGCCGAGGTGGAGTATAGTGCTGAACGGCCGCACCGGTGCAGAGCTCATGCGCGCTCTTCAGCAGCGGCCCACCATGCGTCTTTCCTTCCATACGACTGCCGAGGCTGGCCATGCGCACAGGCTCTGCCGCATGTGGGAGTGCTGGCAGACGCCGCGGGCGCCGCGGCGGTGCAGCCGGCGCACCTGCCGGGCAGCACGCTGGTGCCCAGCCGCGGAACGGTCATCTTCATCCTGGTGGCCATCCACGTGGCCGCCCTGCTGTACTGGGCCTGGATCATGATCCGCGCGTACAGGCGCGAGCGTGCTCACGCGGGGCGCACGCGCTGGCAGCTGGCCGTGCCGTGCATTCTGACAGCATGCCGTGCGTGAGCAGCTGTGCCGGGGCTGGTAGCCGTAGCCGGGCTGGCAGACAGGTAGCAGGTTGGTTCAACACACACGTTGCTGCGCCGGCGGATAGCTAGCAGGTGGGGTGAGGCGCATCCTCGGGACGCGCGTATTTGGAGCCTGCCAGCGCGTGCGCGCGCAGGCCCGGCGACCCGGCGCTCGCCGCGCGCAGGAAAGCGGGCATTCCAAAGAGCCCGCGCGAGCCACCGCGCAAGGTCAACTGCATGTACGAGTGGAGCTCGCTGCCGCTGCCGCGCCTGGGCAGCGTGCGCTCGGTCAGCCTGGGCATCACGCGCAGCTAGGCCGCAGGCGCCTGCAGCGCCTGGGCGCGATGCAACGTGTGGATGGCCGCAGCTTGCTCAAAGATGTCAACTGCAACGTGTACTTGCAAACACGGCGTGGCTCGTTTTGCTCGGACTGGTGAGGAGCTCCGGACGACATGACTGATTTTTTTTTTTGGCGCTGGTGCATGCGGGCTGTGCGGTCTGGCGCACGTGAGGGTATGTAGACATGTGTCCTGGGAGGTCTGCATGTGCCACCATACAAGAGGCTGAATATGGTGTGGACAGCCAGCAACTCTTTTTCACTGGCTTGTGGTGACAGGGTGAAGGTTTGGACTGAGGCAGCTGCATGAGTCAGAAGCGCTTACCTGACGCCACATGCCATGCACTTCCATGCAGGGCGTGCTATGTACATCACTAGTCCAAGGCTGTGAGCATGCACAATTTTGCCCGACCGCCGAGGATGGCTCGTTCAAGTGAGTGGTCAGCAGCGTAGCCGGTCGTGTGGCCCTGGAGCACAATAATTTGACAGCCTCCTGAAGGGCTGGTGTGCGGCACATTCTGCCTTTCATGCATGGATTTGCAGACAGTTTTGGCCCTCAACTGGTGCACTGGCCAGCGCTGTCATCCTGTTCTGTGGCATCACGCTCGATGTGGGCGCAGTTCTTGAGCTGAGTATTTAATCTAGTGACCAGTGCCGTTCCTGTGGTTGAGCGCTCATGGCAGGCTCGCGTGCTTGTGACTAGCGCGCCTGAAGTCTTGCGTGCGCCTGTACAGTGTGAAGTGTAAGGGTTGCGCAGTACAGCAGCGCATGCGATGCATGGGCATGATGTCAGAGATTTGAGATGTGTGTCAGCAAGCCCTTGAACTCCACAACTTCATAGCTTCTGCTGTTTGTTCTTGACACCAACATGAATAAATTTGAGGCCAGCATGGTATGCGCGCGCGTCTGCTAGCGGGCATCACAGCAACCGCCTAGGTTGCCGAGCGGACACACGAACACCTACAGCAGGGATGGCACGCCGCCTGCGCTGGCCAGCGGCCCCGCGGCCGCCACGGGGAGGCCGCCCCCGGAGGCGCAGCCGCCCCGCGCCAGCACAGCCAGGTGGTCGCAGCCCGGCAGCAGCGCAGCAACAAGGCCGCCCACAAACTCGTCCACGCCGGTGCCCGGCTGCAGCAGGCCTGGCGCGGCGGCGAAGAAGGCCGCAAAGCGGCGGCCGCGCAGCGCCACGGCCGGCAGCGCGCGCAGGTCCTCCAGCGCGTCCAGTTCGGCGCGCGCCTCCAGCACCTGCGTGCGGCCACCCGCAGGTCAGTCCAACCCTAACCCTGTGTCACGATTTGCAGCGCGCTGCCCGCCTGCAGCTCGGGTGACCCCAGGTGCGCGGCCATGCTGACCACGCCACCGGCTGCTGTCCTGGCACTTGCACCAACCTGTACCTGTTCTTGCATGATCTCTCTTTTCGTGGGTGCCTGGGACGCACACGACATTAATGATAACCCGCATGCCGGGCATGCAGAGGTCGCAGCCTGCTCCCGCTAGCGACAGGCCTGGACAGCACGCCGCGCGCTGGCTTGGCGCAGGGCCGGGGCAGGGCCAGGCGTCGCGCCTGGTCCAGCTCATGCATCAGGTGGTCGTCGCTGCCGCCATGGCTGCGCAGGGAGCCCAGCGAGCGCAGCGAGGGCAGCGCGCGCGCCAGCGGGCCGCCCGCCAGCGCCGGCGCGCCCGCCAGGGCCTCCGCCGCACCCACCTGTTTGTCACACCTGTTTGTTACAAGTGCACTTCTGCCCGTACTCACTAGGGCATCACAAAACTCGTGGCTTCACACCGTTTGATTGGAAAATCACTCCTGGCTCACCATGAAACGGCAGCGGAGCCTGGCACTGGCACCAACGGAAAGCAAACACGTCCTCGCAGACAGTAATGTGATGAGAAGGTGTGGCGCGCCAGCGAGACCGTTGACACGCGCGGCGTGTATGCGGACAGCGCCGGGCACAGCACGCTCTTGACGAAGGCTGACACTGCAAACGCGGCCAGGCCCAGCGCAACGCCCGTCTCTGCTGTGGCCTCCGCTCTCGCCGCCGCTGCTGCCGCCGCCGCGTGTGCGTCGCCGGCCTCGCCGCGCGGCCCGCCGCCGATCAGCCGCCGCAAGCCCGCCATGCCCCCGGCCAATCTAGCAGGGCCCTGGCGCGCAATGCACACGTGTGAACAATGCGATGCAGGAGGCCAGACGCCCAGTGCTGGCACATCTCATCTATACGAGGTAACACTGCTAGCCAGCCAGAACGATTGAAGAAGCAATTTGGGCAATGATTCGCTAGCACAGGCTCCGATATGCCGGGGACATGCAGCATCTGAGTGTAAGTAATAAGTAGTTATAGTCACGTCGACTGAAGCGAGTGCTGCACCGCCTGCACGAGGAAGCGCGTGCAGTACAGGGCAGGATGTGCGCACCGTGCTGGTTGGCAGGAGCGGGCCCTCGTCGGCGGATGGCTGCATCAGGGCCTCCCCAGCCGCAGGCGATTCTGCATGGCCTGCACGCCGCAGCCGCTTCTGTGTCCATGTCATGACTTGCGCTGAGTGCACAGCAATGCACACGCATGCCAGCATGCCGCAGCATCACAGCATTGCCACGACCCGTTAATTTCTAACCCCCACACCCACTTCGCCATTCATACCTGGCAGAAAGGGCAGCGCAAGTCCGCCTGCGAGCTCTGCTGTGGCTGCTGATGCAGGCTGCGGCCTGGTAAGTAGGTTCCCAATGAATTCTTCCAGCGCGTGCATGACGCATGCATGTCCCGAGGCAGGCATGCGCGCTTTGAGGGGCCACCACCCCCCGCCGCGCCTGCGCTGCAGCCTTGGTGGGCATCGTCGCCAGTGCCGCGCGCGAGCAGCCCCCGCAGCCGCTGACCCAGCTTCTTCTCTGGCCCGCGTGCCGCACCTGCGCAGAGCAGATTGGTGTAAGGGCCACCTGTCAGTATATGTCAGGCAGGCTCTACGAACCGACCAACAAGCAGGAGAGACCGAACACGAAGACCACTCTATCACAGTCAGCATGGCAATGCATACCTGACTCGTCAGCAGCGGAGACGTCTCGGCGGCCAGCTGCTGATGCCTCGGCTGCATAGCCGCTCGGCGCCATGCCAGCCTCTTCCCGGGCCTTGGCCTGCCTGCTGCCACCGAATATGCGCGCTCGCAGGGACGCAGGCCGGCCGCCCGCGCCGGCCTGGCTCGCCTCTGGTGCTGGCTCAGCACCGGGTGCGGTCTGGCCTTGCGTGAGTACCGACGCTGCAGCGGCAGCCCCCGCCGCGACAGTGCTGTCGCCTGAGGGCGCGGGCACAACCGCGGGGGCGCTTGACGTATCAGGGTCAGGGTCATGCTCCCCGCGCGGCTTGCGCGGCAGCATGCGCCGCAGCCCCTGCGACAGCTTCCCCAGGCGGCTGCCGCGGTGATCCTGCGCAGCGCGCCACGTGCAGATTCATAGCACGCGGCTTGCACCTGGGGCTGATAAAACAGCTGAAAGACCGCTTTGCATTTATTGCGCAGGGTGATGCCATCCACTGGAAAAGTCAAATGGTATCTACCAACGGCAGGCGCAAAGGGTCGGCTGGAAGATGCATGTGAACCGTGTGGCATGGGTGCCTCTTAGTTTTGCGCGCCTGGTCAGAGTCTGTGGGTGCTGGCAGATGCACAGGCTCCCAGGCGCCGCCCTCGGCAGTCGAAGCGGGCTCTGCTTCGGACGCTTCCCCATGCGCCAGCGGCATGCCGAGCTCAGGCGCGCCATGTGCTTCCGAGGCCGGAGCACCATCCTCATGCTCAATAAAGCTGCTGCGCAGCAGCCGAGTGCCGGCATTATGCACGCTCGCGCCCATCGCAGCCAGGCGGTCCGTCGCTGCGGTGATGACTCCCGGCGGGCCGCCTGGTCAAGCGTGCTGAACAGTGTTGAGGCATGCGCTGCTTGCACATGAGCGTCGCACCAAGCATGAGCTTGCGATCTAACCAAAGTGCAGCATGCACAGCATCCTGCTGACTCAGCGCTGTCAAGTAGAGCGTCAGGTAGCATTAGACGATGCTGTTCCACTTGATTAATAGGCTGCATGGACGTATGCAGCCTGTATGAGCATGGGCCACACCGTGCAATGCATCATGTGAGGCATCTGGCTGCGAGCCGGCTGACACCTGCAGTAGCAAAAAGTGTCGTGCCAGCGCATCCAGCAGCGCCTCCAAGACCTGCATGCGGTGTGTGCGGTGTTTGATTAGTCTGGCATTCAATCTCTGCAAAGAGAATCAGATCATCAGCTCTGCAAATGCCCATCACATTAAGAAAGCACTTCTTGGAGATGGCAGACTGCCGAGAAAGAGTCCTGCATCAAGTTATCCACACCTCAGTGGGGGCGCTGGTGCGCAGCTTGCGCCAGCGGCTGTCCGCAAGCCAGGGTAGCGTGCTCAGCCAGGGCGCAAGGATGTGCAGCGGCGCGTCAGCTGGTGTCACAGCGGTTGCGGCCGCTTGCAGCACTTCTGCTCCCAAGCGACACCATGCCGTTATCATCCTACTGTAACCAGACACAGCAGCGCTCACTCCACTTGCAGCCTCAACTGTAGTGTAATGTGATAAATTCAAGTCCTTTATGGCATGCTGGATGGCTTGCACTTGGCTCTGGTTGTACAACATGCACACCTGTCACCGCCTGCCGCCAGGATGTGCGCTCCTGCACCACCGCGCGCTGCCGCAGGGCTTCGCTGGCCAACGCCTGTAGGCAGCAGAGATGGTCAGGTATCATGTCAGTGATCAGCAAAGCGTCTCATTGAGGAATGCTGTGGGCCTGCAATAATGTCCTGTGCTTCACACAAGTCAATGCGGCTCCCAGTGTCAGGCGCACCAGCGTCAGTGGAGCCCGTGCAGCAGCAGCATCCTCACAGGCACGCAGAAGCGTTGCATCTGGGACACCTGCGCAAGCACGCACAATATATGTGAGCAGCACGAGCACTACTCAATGTAATTCGCCTGAATGCTGAGCGGTCTGCGCAACACACTTTGCCAGCCCGTGAAGAGATCTGATGAAGGCATTGTCCATGCCAGCGCACCAGCTAGCGCTGTAAGCAGAAGGGCCTTGGGATCATTTGCAGACGCTTGTTGGCCGGACGTGAAAGGTGCATCTGTCGCCACTGTCACCTGATGAGGAACAAATGTAATTACTCTCAAGCCAGTCAGCTCCGTGACTCTGACATTGCATGCACAACAGTTGCGCGCCATTCTCTCCACTGACAAGCAACTCCTTGGCAAGTCGCACTTTGCAGTGCAGCATGCTTCAGAAACAGACGCAATCAAGAGCAACCCTTTTTTTTTTCTTGGCACCTACTGGTCAGCATCATGGCGTCTGAAAGAGTGTGCATACCTCCTCAGCCGCAGACTGCAGCACCTGCTCCTCACCACTTGCCTGCCGGTCAGCACGCAAGCCCCAGCCGCCGCCATGGCTGCCTGGTCCGGCCCTTGCAGGGCTCTTCGGGGCCGCAGGCGCGCGCTGCGCCAGCATCTGCAGCACAAGCGCCTCCACGAGCGCGGACGCCGCAGGCGCAGCGCGCAGGGTGGCCGACGTCAGTCCCACCCTGATAAGCGACAGCGGCAGCTCTGTGCTGCCGCCGCGGCACGCGTCCTGCATGCAGGCGCAGAAGTTTCGACAGCAGCAGTTACGCTGTGCATGACTACCTGCTCGTGCTTCTACACGCTTATAGGGTATGCAGCAAGATCACACTTGGGGTTCCAAGGCCTTACTTGCTGCTTGGGTACATCTTCGATGATGTAAATTAATGTATGGCAGCGTTAGGGCAAGGAAATGCATCTCTTGTCTTGATCATGGGTGCAGCGACTTCAGTGCAGCAGCAAGGCTATCAAGAGGTACTGCCCAAAACCTCCTGCTGCCTGACCCTGCTCTTTCCGACCGCACCTCTATGAGGCTGGCAAAGTGCGCCTGAATGGCGCGCGCGTCTGCAGGCGCATCTCTGCGACGCGCAGGCCCTGAGCGCTGGCGCCGCGTGAGGCGCTGGGCGGCTGCTCGCGCGCGCTTCAGCAGCGGCGTACCATCTTCAAGGCCTGCAATTGCAGGCGACGTGAGTGATGCATAAACACCAGGCTGAAGGCACAACAGAGCCGCGTGTCAGACGCGCACTGCAGGCAATACCATATCAGAGGCCTACAACCCCGACGAGCTTGCCTTGTAACAACCATGAGCTCATACATGCGGCAGAGCCATCAATGCAAGAGCCTGTTACTCGACAAGCACGTGCTGCATCAGCACACCCCTTTGTTCATGTAGTTTCAGAGCGAGCGGGTCATGTAGCTGCAGTAACGCCGCTCACAAAATTCTTTAAGTAATTAGAACGGACCGTAACCTGATGAGAAGGGCTTGAATCTTCTGGCCACCCTCATCTCTATTTACCTCGAGCGCACTCATATCATAGAAGCTGCTTGCTTACCAGGCGCTGCTGCTGGTAGGCTCAGAGCTGCTGCAGTGAGCGGCCCACCAGGCACATCGGCCAGCGACTCATCGGCCGGAGCCTCCAGCGGCGCCTCTTCATTGGCGAAGGGCAGCGGCTCGGGTGTCAGCACAACCTCTGCACGCATGGCAGAAGAGCGCCCTTAGGCCATGGGCAAGATGCCATGCAGCCGGACAGCAGTCAAGCAAAGCAACACGCCTGCAACACAGGTGTGTTTTCACAATACATAGAAGCAGGTTTCTGGTGCGAAGCTCGTGCATGTCTGCATGGATGCACTCACATGCCAGTTGGTTAACTCACAGGAGGGTTGTCTGCGCGCAGCGGCATTGGCTGCACAGGCATGCAGACCTGGAGCAGTGCACACGGAGCCAAGGAGCACGCGCAGTGGCACGGCCGCCGCATGGTACTGCCAAGCCGCCCCAGCCTGGCTGCTCGGGCTGCCTGGGGGCGCCTGCATAGCGGACAGCCTGCCATCACATCTTTAGAAGCCAAGCTGTGTCAAAATGCTTCCAAGCAATGTTCTGAGTATAAGTTGCGGATAGGGTTGCAACATTGGCGAGCAACTTGCTGCTCGTGTGATGGCATCTGTTTTCATTCTGAAGTTTTTTTGAGCAGAAACTCGTGTGCTGCACACTCACCTGGGTCTCTGACCCTGGCTGCGCGCCAGGCTCAGCATCCTCCTCCTGGGGCGCCTCCAAGTGCGTGAAGCCGCTGAGGCTGCCGCTGCCGCGCAGCGGCGGCCCCGGCGCGCCCAGCCGGTCCACCAGCTGCGACAGCTGCGGCGCGCGCCACTTTGCCGCAAACGCGCCTGCGCTAGTTCGACGTTCGCTACATCTTTGCGGAGCTCGTTTGGCTAGGTGCAGGACAGCTAGGTGTGTGAGATGCACCATCATGATGTGCCTCATGCACCCCCAGCAGATGCGGAAACTGCACAGAAAGAGCAGGTATGCCTATGTGACATTCACCACCTCCTAGTGAGTCACGTCACAAAAGGTCTCACACATCCACATGTTACTCTGTTTGGATGCCAACAAAAGGCACAGTGCTGCAGCGTGCCCTCGGGCGCTAGCAGGGGTCAGCGCCTGCGGCGGGGCGGGCAGGCGTGGCAGCGCTCGTCCCGGACGGCGCGGAGAGCACCGGCGCGTGCAGGGCGGCGCCGACGTGCGCGCATGCGAGGGGCAGCAGGCAGTCGCTGAGCAGCGCGCTGTGCTGCTCGGGCAACAGGTGCCAGCACTCGATCACCTCCACGGTGCTGCGCGTCGGCGGCGCATCAGAGCGTGGGGAGCCCTCGCTGCCTGCACACCACGCACTCGTGTGAGCATGCGCAAGGCTGGCAGCGACAGCAGGTCCCTGCAAACGGACTCATTCGCTGGGCCCTCGCAACAGACTGGACCTGCAAAACGGCACTCCCACCCAGTGACTGCAAGTCAAGGCGTCAAACTACCTGGAGGGCCTTGGTAATAAGCCACCGCTCGCATCATCTACACCAGGAAGATGCTTCCCTTCCTACAAGTGAGGGTGGCGCTCAGCTGGGGCGCGCCAGGGCGCGGCGTGCCCGCCGTGACAAATCCGCGGCAGACGGAGCTGAACGTCAGCCCCTGGATGGCTCGCGCTGCAACCGCTGCTGCCGTTGCGCTGCCGTTCAGCTGCGCGGCCTCGGTGAGCAGCGCAGCCATGCGCATCAGGCGCGGGCCTGGGTCGCCCTGCCGCACAGCAGGGGCTGCTTCTGTGCGGGGCGTTGCGGTGATCGTTGCCTTGCAGGCGCGCAGGTAACAGCCCAACCATGGATGCCTTGGCGTCGGACCATCATGGCAAAGAAGGCTTGGCGCGGCACGCGAGATGCACATGCACAGGAGCAGGTGCACGCACACTGAAGGTATGCATAATCATTGCAGTGTACTCAAATGATATGCATTATATTCACGGGCCAAAAATGTGTTATGCGATGCGAGAGCGCAAGCTCATTAGAGCTTGTGTTAAGCATTGCATAAGCTATTGAGAGAGCATGCACTCCCAGGGCAAGTGCTGGCCAACACATCACCTGCACGAGCGCAGGCGCGGCCACCAGCGCCTGCAGCAGAAACATGAGCCCGCCAGCGCGGTGGCAGAGCACGTCGCCCAGCGCCGCGAGGTCGCTCGCGGCCAGGACGGCCGCCAGGCGCAGCTGCCCCAGGGCCTCCTCGCCCATGATGCTTCTCTCTGCCCCTGTCACACGGAATTCCCCCTGTGAAAGCAATCTGTGGCCTACATTGGCAGCCAGTCGCCCCTGTGCCTCACCGTCTCACACAGGATGCGGTAGGGCAAGCGCAAAGGGGCCGTGCATGCACCAGCCAGTTTACGAGAACCGGCTTGCAACATGCAAGTATCTTTACTGTAATCACCAGGCCGTCCACAGGAGGAGTCGATAGTCTTAATCACACCTGAAAGGTTTTTTGGGGGCGCCTACCGTCAGACATCAAAATCATGTCGGCCGCCTCAGTGGCTGTTGGCGGCGCCCAGAGCAGCAGCTGCAGCCACGCGGGCAGCGCCTCGGGTGGCGCCAGCACGCCCGCGCCCAGCGCGAGCAGCGCCAGCTGCGTGGCCCATGCGCGGCCTCCAGCGTCGAGCTGCCCCATGCCTGCAGTGCAGGATTTGTACCTTAAGGACACCTGAAGTTGCCAGGGCCCGCATGGCTGAAGCCGTGGTTACACATAGAACGCGGTGTCGGTGCATTTCCATACCATCATCCATACTGGTTCGTGTCCATGGAGTACCACAGTGGGGCTGCATGCAATTGCATCGCTTTCTGAGATGACACTCAGGCTAAAAATACCGATTTACTGCAACCATACCTGGACGTACGAGCGGCGTGAGCTGCAGTAGGACAGGGTCCCAGGGCAGCGCGTGCAGCAGGTGCTGCACCGCGCGGTCAGGCGCTAAGAGGTACGCGCCCAGGCCCGCCAAGGCATCTGCGCAGCAACCGTCAGCTTTCAGATGCTACTCCTGCCATGCCTGCTAGACGCACTGAGATGTAACTTCTGAGAGCCACAGGTCCTCAGGTAGCTTCTGCACTGTCATGCTGCACGTAGCAGCCTCTTGTCACGCCTGCGCAGAATTGGAGCATGCCCTGCTCGCGACTTTATAATTTGCGGTGTGTCCTTTCTGCAAGCCGGCCCTCCATGCTCTATGCGTGCGGCATGCATCTGCGCGACCCTGACATCACACTCTGATCCGCGCAGTCCAAGGAGATGCAGGCGCAGCAATACCCCGCACGCAGGACGAGATGAAGAGGAAGGTGGCTGCGCGTTTGGGCTACCTGACAAGAACACTTTGACACATGCTATCTGGCGAGCTGCGGGCCAGCAGCGAGCGCGCGCCCGGCGAGATGCAGTGAAATGTGGCTGCTTGCATCTGGACAACCTTTACATACCTTTGATCCATGCTATCTGCCACGCGCGCCTGGCGAGATGCAGTGGAAGGTGGCGCGGTCCCAGGGCAGCCGTGCCCAGTGCTCGCGGAAGACGGCCAGCACGGATCCGCCATCAGCCGCGGGGCCCGCCGCCAGCACCAGGAAGGGCTGCAGCGCCTCGCAGTACAGGCGCCACAGCCAGTCGCAGAGCCAGGGCGCGGCCGCCGCCGGCGCGGTGAGCAGGTCCAGCAGCGACGCCAGCTCCGAAGCAAGGCCGCCGCCGTCGGCCGCACCGCCACACCTGCACAATTTCGAGACCGTTGCCGTAGGTATTAGGGCAGATGGACTGCAAGCGCACTGCACCCAATACGGCGTCGAATGCGAGCAAGCAACTAAAAGGCCATACAGCAAGACATATGCCCATCAGCACAGCCATCAAAGTTCACTCGCACATGTCCACGTTATACAGGCAGGGTCCAAGCAGCTCACATCCTGCATAGCCGGCATGCCAAGGATGCTGCACATTTGGGCATGCAGGCGGGCCGCGCACTCGCGCAGGATGTTCTGCAGGCAGGCGCCGACCAGCTGCTCAACAGCCTCCGCGGTCGGCCCATGCGCTGGAACTGGCATCACTGCCACGCAAGCCCTGCCAGCGCCCGGCGGAGCCCCAGCCTGATCCACGCTGTGTTTTTCTGGATCCGGCAACCCCGGACTGCTGCCCTCAGCGCCGCTGCCCTCCGCGGCGTCCGCGCATGCGCAGGCGCTGCTGCTCGTGCGCAAGGCGGCAGCCTCCTGCGCGGCCGTCGGCCCGACCCGTGCAGTCCAGTAGGCGCCGGCCCGGCTGGCGCGCTCATGGGCCCCTGCAGCACAGCGGGCGTCGCTCGCGGGGGGGCTATCGTCCCAGTGCAACATCCTGTTGGTGGAGGCAACCGGCAGAGTTCAAGTGCAAATATAATCTCTACTACAGGTCAGCGCAAGTTGCTGGGACTGGGGCCCGCGCGCCTGCGCCGCGGGCCACAAAGCCGCGCAGCTCTGCCATCACGACGGGCGAGTGGAGGAGCGCGCGCATGAGGCCGTACGGGACATCAGGCGCGGCCACCCGGCCGCTGTTCAGCGCGTCTGTGACCTGCGGCGCCGGCGCCCGCAGGTTGGTGAGCGGTACACATGACCGGACAGCTGAGCACTAAGGCGCCCACACAGGCTTGCATTGAGGGTAATAAGGGACCTATTGATTGGCCATCCTCCGCTGTGCCCTTTTTCCATCAGCCAAAATTTGTTCAACAGAGACGAGCGGGCAAGCAGCAACGGGTGCCCGGCAGCTGTGCCTGCGGCCACAAACTTTCTCTACAGTATTTCTTGACTTTTGGCTTGATAGACGGCGCAGGTCTCTTTGGCTCGCCTGCACAATGGCGTCCAGGGCAACCGGCAGCGGCAGCTCTGCAGCGCCCAGCGCCACCAGCAGCGCCTGCAGCAGGGCGCTGCGGGCCTGGCGCTCCTCCGCCAGCGCCCGTGGCTCCGCCCCAGCCGCGCCGCGCCCTGCGGGGGGCTCCTCCGCGGGTCCCCGCTTGTTCCCAGCGCGACCAAGGCCCTCCAGCTGCAGGCGCGGCGGCAGTCCCAGCCCTGGGTCCGGACCCGGCCCACCAGCGTCGCCGCGGCTACCGAGGGCGCCGCGGCAGTCCGCGAGCGCCACGGCAAGGGCGGCGCACAGCGCCGCGGCTGCGTCGGCGCGAACCAGCGCAGCGAGCAGCGCGCCGCCTAGCGCGCCGCCGCGCGGCGCCGACAGCGCATCCGCCGCCAGCGACAGCGCGGCCGCCAGGTGATGCGGCGGTGCGGCGGCCGCCTGGCGCGCGCGGCGCTCGCATGGGAGCCTCCTTGACAGGCAGAGCTCACAGTGCAGGGCTGCACATGTGGCCAGGCGTGTCAAGGAGTGCATGTGCTTGCAGCCAACCACTTGCTTGCACCAAACAATCAGCTCATGAGCGGTGGAGGCCGGGGCGCACCCCGCTGCGCGCTCCGCCGCCCTCTGCGGCGCCCGCGGCCAGCAGCGCGCTGATGTAGCCCGGCGCGTCGAAGCAGCGCAGCAGCGTGTCTGCGACCGGCGGCGCCGCGCGCGCGCTGCCGGCCAGCACCACACGCTGGCAGGCGTGGTACACGTCCACCTGCGCGGACAGGGTTAGGCTTAGGGTGGGTGTAACAGGCGTGGTACACATCCACCTGCGCGGACTGGAGGCGCGTCACTGGCTGCAGGCCGCGAGTGCGCAGCAATGTGCCAGCGGAAAAGGGTTTGCACGACCTGAGATGCTGGAGCGGGCGGCCGGCCGCTAACGGCCGCTCACGGCTAACAACTGCGCTGGCACGTCCGGGCTGCAGACAGCATGCCCGGTCGTGTCCAGCCTATGGGCCAGGTAGCAGCAGCGTGCGCCGTGTCCAGCCTGTGAGCCATACCCAGAACATGAGCCAGGAAGCAGCAGCACCCGTGCCAGCCACCAGTGCAGACCATGCTGTTTCACGGTGCTGCTAATGGCGTTTACACATAGGCAAATGGCAACGTTGATGGTCCTCGCGCGCCTGGCCCGCCGCCAGCAGCGCCGGCGAGTCGAGGACGGCCGACAGCAGTGCGGCCGCACTGGCCTCGCAGGGCGCGCCCCGCCCGCCCGCAGCTGCCGCGCGGACGACGCGCGCGACCAGCCGCGTCTGCCACAGGCGCACATGCAACCCGTATTGCTAGATGAATGATTGAAAGGGCTGCTGCAACATTGCAAGCTTGAAAAGTTACTTGTCCAGACCATGAGCGCGTTTTGTGCGCACCCGTGCGGACGCGTGCGCGGCGAGCACGGCAGGCGCGGCGCGCTGCACGAGCGCGGTCAGATACGGGGCGGCCACGGGCGCGGCCGAGCCGTCCAGCGCAGCCTCTGCCGCTGCGGCCAGCAGCTGCGCACGCGCGCCTCCCACGGCAGCATCTAGCCCTGCCACGCCCTGCCGCGAGCGGTCCTGGTCGTCAGGGCCCGTGGTCCTTGCACGGTGGCAAGCACGCTCAGATGGGCCCCTCTGCGCGCACAGAGTGCCGCGCTGCAGCTGCTGCTGCTTGCTTGGCCAAACATTCATGCACAACTTGGAGTCAGCGTCATTGCGCCGAGGCGCACCCTTGAAAAGCGCCATGCTCTACCAGCGCCCAGCGAGCACAAGACACGGAGTTTCAATGCCGGCAGCAGCGCCGCGCCTTGCCGCGGGCGTCAGCGGGCCGCGCGCGCCGCGGCAGCAGCGCCGCCTCCAGCGGCAGCAGCGCCGCGGCGGCGTCCGCCAGGCGCCCGGCAGTGCAGAAGTCCTCCACGGCCTCCAGCGCTGCTGACCTGAGCGCGCCGTCCACCGACATATATCACGTTAGACATTCAACAGGGTAGGATAGGCTTGGGCAAGATTGGGGCTGCCTAGCCCTACTCTCATTGCGCCTTCATGCATGCGCGCACCGGCTGCGCGCAAACGCGGCGGCGAAGGCGGGGTCCTCCGCAGCGCCGCCGGCGTCCTCGGCGTCCTCGGGCGGCGCGGGCGGCCGCGGCCGGAAGCGCCGCACGACCAGCTCGCGCGCGCGGCCGCTCATCTCGCCCAGGCGCTCCAGCCAGGGCGCCGTCGCGTCCCACAGCCGCGCCTGCGCCTGCAGCGTGCGGCAGGCGCGCGCGTTAGTGGGCGCTGCTCACAGACGTGAGCCGTGACGACATTCTCATACTGGGGATAACATGCAGGCAGCTGCTGTGGTCAGGCTGAAGTGCAATCGTACCAACATTGCCCACATGTAGGAGTCGCTCATGCAGACACAGCAACCCTGTGTGGATTTAAACGAGTCAACAGCTTTCAAGGTGCGCGCGCACCTTGGAGAGCTGCTCGGGAGAGCCAGCATCCCCCCGTATCCTGACAGTGGCAGCCGCCACCAGCCGCTCGGCGGCAATCTCTAGGTCTCCTGTAAACCCTGCGCTCTGCCCGCTCCCGCCCCGGCCCTCCGCTCCCATTGCAGGCGCCTCCGCGTCGCTGTCGCTGTCCGCCTGCCGCCCGCTGTCCGCCGCGCCGCTGTCGCTGGCGAGCGCCCTGCTGTCCGATCGCGATCTGGCGGCCGCGGCCTGCGTGGCGCGCTCCGCCCGGAGCGCCCACGCGGTCAGGCCATCCACGGCCTCCGCGAGTTCGGCCTCGGCGGCCACCTGCGATCGGCCCACACGCGTCGGAAAGCCACCGGGCAGAGCCCCAGTGCTGCCGCGCCGTCCAAAAAGAGCCAGGGGTCGTTATGCATGCACGCAGTGTGATGAGAGTAGGAGACGCACGACAAGTACGCCGTTCTATGCCGAACCTCTGCGCCCAGGCGTGCGTGACACACCATGCTACCATGCTAAGAATGGCTAGAGCCAAACTGACAATAGGCATAGCCCCTGACCCCTCTGTGGAGCGCGCCTGCTGAGCCTGCAGGGCGTCAGCGGCGGCGGCGGCGATCGGCGGCTGCTGAGCGAGCGCGCCGAGCGCGCCCGCAGGCGCTGGCGCTAGCCCTGATTCATCGGCAGTCTGTGCTGCGCCCCCCGCCGCCCCACCGCGCTCGCTCGCGGCCCCAGGCCCTCCTGCAGCACAGAGCCGGTCCACCGCTTCCATGCACTGATAAGTACGAGCGATGAGCGAAATATATGCATCGCCACTTGCATGTCAGCATGTCTGCCCATGCATTCACTCTGACACATCTACATGTGCGCCGCGCTCGCAGTGCACATTCAAAGATGTCGCACAGGCGCAGCACAGGCGCAGCATATGAAGACACCGAACTGCTTTTCAAAGAAGGGGCAGCGCACCGCGAGGCGCCCCAGGCTCAGCGCCCTGCCGCCAGGGCCCGGGCCCTGTGTCGGGGTCGGCGGCCAGCAGGCGCGCAGGGTGCAGCCGCGCCAGCGCACGCACGGCGGCAGGGTCCCCTGAGATGGGCCCCTCCCAGCACGCCGGCCCCGGCCCCGCCTGCGCTGCCGCGGCCCCATCGCCGCCCTCGAGGGGCGCAAACGTTGCGCACGCGGCCTCCAGCGTCGGCGACGCGCGGTGGTAGAGCGCGGCCAGCTGCGCCAGGTGCGCTGACACGTCCGCTCGCGGCACCTGGCCCCAGCGCTCGGGGATCGCAATGCAGTGGCGCAGGCACAGCCTGGGCGGCGCGCTGTGCTGCAGGCACTGGCTCACCTGAGCTGCCCGGTCCGGTCCAGACAGGGACCTGCGCACAGGGCAGTAAAATACACAACAAACATGCACCGCTTCCGGACAGGTTCTTGCACAAATGCTTGCACTGCAATGCACTGCTCTCAGTTTGCTCCCTACAGTGCACCCAGTTCTCTTGCAACTCAGCAGCCCTCTCTCCAGCCTGCAGAGAGCTGCAGAGCCATACCGATGACCCGCCGCCTGTGGCAGCACAGCCAGCCAGGTTATGAGAGCGAGGGAGCTGTAACGCCCCTGGCAACGCCCGCACCAGGTCCGCAACGGCCGGGCTGGCCGCGCAGTGGCGCGCAAAGGCCTCCCACAGCGGCAGAGCGGCGCCGCCGTACCCTGCCGCGACGGCCAGCTCCTGCCCGACCGGCAGCACGCTCTCGACCGCTGAGCGTGCGCCAGGTGCGCACGAGCATCCAGGACACCATACTCGCACGCATGCATGCGCAAGGTCAGTGCACAGTATCCCCGCACTCCACACCAGACTCTGAAAGTGGCGGAACAAGAGTGTGATAGGTACCTGCTGCCGCGCAGCCACAGTGCTGCCCACACGTTTGACCTGTTGGGCCCGGGCCAGCATCAGCGCGCAGGCCTTGAAGCACTCTCCCAGACCCCACATGCACAGCAGGTCACCTCCCATCTGGGCCGTCCTACTTGGGGCCTGCGCCGCCGCCGATGAGACGCCTCACCTGGAGCTGCAGCACCTCCTCCGCCACGCCGTCCACATCACGTGCATACCCAGCGCCGGCGTCGTCCCGCGGCCGCTGCCGCGCAGGGCCCTCCTCGGCCGCCGACGCATCGCCGGGAGCTGCCTGGTCCGGGCCGGCCGGCGGCCAGGCGCCAGGTGGCCAGCCTCCGGCAGGCAGGCCACGCTGCGGGCTCCTGGCGGCATCGCTCAGCCTGCAACACCCAGTGCACAACGCTTCATCAGCATAAGCGCTGCCTGTCTTGCACACAAGCCCACGGGTTTGTTAATGTTCAGATGCTGGTTCATTATATCTACGTCCCCCGGCCTTTTTCTCGGCGTAACCCATGGTGTCAAATAGCGATTTGGCAGAGCGCGCCGCAACCCAAGCATGCAGCCTCTAACCCCTTCACACAACATACATTTCTTCTTGATTTCTTCAGACCAGCAGCAGCGCACTGAACGACGTGGCACGAGCGCGCAACAGGGCGCTGCGCACCAGCAGGCGAGCACAGCCAGCCACTGCAGCTCGCCAGGCTTGGCCGCGGCGGCGCTCATAAGGGTGCCCCACAGCCGCCGCACGTCCCGCAGGCCCAGCGCTTCCACCGCCATTGCCGTCGCCGCCTGCAGGCCCCGCTGCATTTGAGCTGATGTCCTGCTGTACTGCTAAGGCGACATGCACGACATGCACTGTCCAACGCCAGTGAGCAGCTGTTCTATGCCGCACCAGGCAATGGGCCGAGTCAGTCACTGAGCACCATGGCACGAGACATCCGTGCGAACAGATCACACAGGAAGCAATCTCTTGCGCAGCACACATGGCTGGACGTCATGCAAGCACTAGCCTCCACAGGCGCGAGCACATGCAGCAAGCGGCAGCCGCACCGCCGCAAGGTTGGGCCCCGCGCCCGCGGCCGGCCCCGCGCAGTAGAACAGCAGCTGCGCCAGATCGGCGAGCAGGGCGAGGCCCTGGGGTGGCAGGGGCGCGCGCGCAGCCGCGGCCGTCAGCAGCGCCAGCCACTGCGCCGCCGCGCTCAGCGCCTCCGCCGGCACGGCGGCGTCCTCTGGGGCGTGCGCGGAGCTCGGGGCTTCCTTGGGGTCACACGGGTCCGCCGGCGCGCTCCCGGGGCTGTGCTCAGCAGGCGACTTGCCCGGCGGGTCTGGCGCGCGCGCAGCGCCCCGGCGCATCGCCAGCACGGCCAGGTGCCCGCGCGCGGCCCGCCAGGCGGCGGGGCAGCCGCCGTCGTGCGCGGCGCCAAGCGGCGCCGGCGCGGCGCCGGCCGCGAGCAGCGCGGCTGCCAGCGCCTGCAGGTGCTGCCTGCCGTGGAAGGCTGCCGTCCATCAGTATTGCCTTGAAGCTAGGGCAGCTGTGGCGGTGCCCGCCATGACCGGTCGCACTCTGCCACGCTCTCGAGGTATTGCGGGAGCATGCGACCTTGCGTCAGGCACGTGTGATCTCCCCGGCAGGTCGCAGGAGGCTGGGCACAAAATACTCCGCCTCACGCATGTAGGTCGGGCGACGCAACAGATTCTAAGGTTGGTGATACGCTGACGAGCGTGTCATATTCGCATGGCACAGGTAGCTACACCAGGGTATCACGTGCGTGGCATGGCTGCGCTTGCCCGAGAGACGCGCCGCCCAGGGCGGCGACGGCGGGCAGCAGCTGCTGCAGCGCCGCGACCGCCTCCGGCCGCCGCCCGGCGTCCGCCATGCCGCCCGCCAGCTCGCCCGGCTGCACGCCCTCCAGCAGCGCGCTCGCGCGCCCCTGCGCCACCATGCGCTGGTTCTTGACAGGCACTCACGCCCGCTCACTGGCGGGAGCACCCGCATCGGGCGCGTGAGCAGTCCGCCGCGCTTGAGGTTCCCTGGGGCGCTACACATGCGCGGCCAGGTCCGCTTCTTGCAGGGCCAGGTCCGCGTCCGCAGGGCCAGCATGCACACAGCAAACTGTAAGATTTGCATTGTGCAGCGCAAGTAGGCGAAAATAGCAAGGCCTCACAGAGCTTGTACCAATGTATTGGTTTCGCACCAGGCAAGCATAAAAGCATAGCTGGCAGCGCAGAGATGCCTGCAGCAGTGCAGCAAGTGCATGGGCGCGCGCAGCAGGCAAAGGCAAGCTGCCGCTGTTGTGACAACCTTCAAGCGCAATGAGCTAGCTTGCCTGCATGGCTGGCCGCCGAGCCCAGGCGCGCAGCAGCGAGGCCGCCAGCTGCAGCCGCGCACACGCCCACAGCGCCCGCGGCTCCGGCGCGGCGTCGGGCGCCTCCGTCATGCACAGCGCGTGCGCCTCGTCCGCCCAGTCGTGCTCCCCAAGCGCATCAATATCTGCCGGGTCTGCTGCGGGGTCTGACGCAGGGTCTGAGCCGGGCGCCGCATCGTTCGCAGGGGCGCCGCTGCTGGCTGGCTGCTGGTGTGCGGCATCGGGGCTCTCCGCGCAGGGAGCCCATGCCTGGCATAGCGCCTGGCCGACCGGGCCGGTCATCAGCACCCAGCCCCAGCTCGGCCGGGCTTCGGCTGCAGGCAGCGGCGCATGCTCCTCCGCGCCGGGGTCGTCAGGCGCCGCCTTTGCCACGGCGAGCAGTGACAGCAGCGCGCGCAGCCGCAGCGGGCCTGCCGCCGCTCCCGCCGCACCCTCACCGCGCCCGCACTTACAGGAACCCATGCACTCACGCCCACTGCTCGATGACAGCATCATGGGCCCACCACCGTTAGCTACACCAGCCACATGCTCTGCAGCACACTGGTGATGGCCTTAAGCGCCAAGCCCCTTTTGAAGCGCACAACACTGACAACCTACGGCATGCCGCGCCTTTTCTCAATATACGTCTTTTGCAACATACATATAACGAGACATTGAATACCGCAAGGCGAGCATGGCTGAGGGCAGCACCTGACAAGCGCGGCAGCGCCGCCCAGGGCAGCCGCTGCAGCGCCGCGGCTGCCGTGTAGGCGCCGTGCCCGCCGGCGGCCGCCCACGACAGCTGCGCCCACTCCAAGATGCCGCCCATGCCGCCGGCGCGGCGGGCGTCTGCAGCTGGCGCGCCCTCTGGCAGGCCCGCCGCGCGCGCAACCTCCTGCGCCGCACTCCATGCTTGCGCAGCCAAAACAGAACTTCCATCTGAGCAGTGTACACTGATGCACACCGCGAGCTGAGGCTCTACGCGCATGTGCAGCAGGGCGCGGGCCATGCTGACAAAGCCCCTGTGTCCACAGCGCAGAGTGAAAGGAGCGTGCTTGCGCACTGACAGCATCTCCAGCGCCCTTCGCATCCCGCGCATCTGTGATGTGATGCACTGTGGCAGGCACTCACCTGCACGCAGGTCCCTCGCAAGACGGCCAGCAGCGCCAACAGCAGCAGGACGCCGGCATCGTCTGCGGCCCTGCCTCCCGCCAGCGCCATCGCCGCGCAGGCCTGAGGGCAGCCGAGTCCGCCTCATCGCCCGCTGCCATTGAGATAGCATGTGCTCAACATTCACATCAGCTCAGTCTTGCAATTGGAGGCCCGTCAGGCTGGGCAGAAGGTCACACACCTGCAGCGCTGCATGCATTGTGAGCAACCATACCTCAGATGGCATACCCAGCAGTAAGGGGAGCCGCTCACCCCAAGTAGCGTGTCCAGAGCGGCCGTCGCGTCCGGAGCCTGGGCGCCGCCGGCCCCGGTGCGCAGTGCTGCCGCGTCAGCCAGCGCAGCCAGGGCTGCCAGCACGCTGCTGCGCGGCTGCACGGCATGCCACGGCATCTGGGCGAGCAGCGGCGCGCGCGCGCACAGCTCGGCCGCCCACGCGGCGCTCGCGCCCTCGGAGCCGCCATCGCGTCCCTCCGCCGGCGCGCCTTGACGTGGCAACAGCGCCGTGAGCAGGGCGTCCTCGCCGCCTGCAGCCTGTGGGCGCCTTGGGGAGCACAAAGCATGCACTCACACTTCCATCGCCAGGCGCCACCACGCACTGTCAGCACCAGCTGACCCCAGCACTGTCTATGCATCACAGCGCTCGCGGCGCACCATCGTCGGGCGCTGCGCAGGGCCGCGGCGGCAGGAGGACCGACAGCAGCGCCGGGACTTCGTCCGCGCGCGGCTGCAGCAGCGCGGCCGCCCAGGTGGCGGCTGGGTGCCGCATGAGCGCGCCTAGCAGCGCCGTGTCTGGCCGGCCTGCGTGCAGGTTTGCATGCAGACTTGTGGTGCCGCATGGCCCCGCTGCACCGGTCACGTAGGTCCTCGTGCTGCAACACTTGCACACTTGCAGCACATGTTGGCCAGTTAAGCGGAGCCAATTAGCAGGAAGCCCTGTGCTTGTGGAGTGTACTTGAGCAGCGCACGACCTCCAGATGCAAGCGTGCAAGCTTGCGAACTTGTCAGTTTGTGGCATCATGCTCAGGGGCAGACGAGGATGGGCGTGCACCGCCCACGGCATCAAGGTAATGCTGGCCAGCCTGTAAGGCCAGCGCGCGCAGCAGCGGCGCGATCGTGGGCCAGGCTGCTGCGTCGTCAGCCAGGTTGCCGGCGGCCTCGAGCAGTGCCTCGAGCGCAGCGAGGGCCGCGGCCGGCGCGGGCGCTCCCGCAAGTTCCCTGTTCCCACAAAGGGCCTGTTTTGGACTTGTGCTCAGGAACTTGGCGTGCTGAGGACAAGTGGCCTGTAAGGAAGGCATGCGAGCATCATTGCCGGCAGCGCATGGTTGTGTCACTGGGCTGACTTGTGACAGCTGCTGCCAACCCTGCACTCACAACGGCGGCGCGTACGCGTCTGCCAGACCATCACAGGCAGCGATATTGTCACTTTGCGGACGCAACCATGCAATGCAGATGGCTGGGACACTCCATTTCCAGATTGTCAGAGAAACTGGTAAGGGGCTGGCGACATCAGTGAGACTGCAGACGGCACATGCGCTGCGCAACCCAGCATACCAGACGTTGAGCAGCGCCTGGCAGGCCAAGCCTTGCGAGTATCCAATGCCATGTCAGGCCAGCAGCAGGGTGGTGAGCGCCGGACAAGCGCCTGCTACAGGTTCTACCAAGCCAGGCGCGCCTGGCCGCGGCCAGCAGCAGTCGGCGCTCGGCGAGGTGCACCTCGACCGCAGATGCTGCCACAGCCTCGGCGCTGACCTGCCACTGCACGAGCGCCCCCCCGAGCAGGCCGGCCTCTGCCTCCTGGATGAGGGCCGCCTCGCGCCGCCGCGCTGGCCGCCGCTGTCCGAAGGGGGCAGCTTTCACCTGTCAAGAGGCATTCTTGTTTTAGTGTGTGAGTTGCTTGCTTGTCATTGTTCAGCACAGCTTAAAAGGCATTGAGCTAGCTAGGTGCATCAAGACATGATCACGTCTGGGACAGCGCTCAGCTGATGAGCTGATGTGAGACAGACAGCCGGCCTGAGAATATGCATTTGGCACACGTGGCAAGCTTGCCTCCAGCCATACAGGCACAACTCTCTTGTGCAGCATGGACAAGGCTTGGGCCAGAAACAAGCGCTTGGATGCCTTAAGACAGTGCCCCAACACAGCTGCACCTGCACTGTGCGCTCAGTGAACGTCCAGCAAGCGGCAGCAGCTTCACTGACTTCCAACTCCAGTGGCCCGCGCAAGGCGGACACTGCGCTTGCAGACAGCGAGTTGGATTACTCGCTGCACCGCGAGAGTGTGTGCGGAAAAGAACAGCATACTGGCATCAACCAAGTCTGGCAGCTTGATAGTCGCTCCAGCAACGCAGGCATATAGCAGAGCGATGCTGATACACACCTGCGCACAGCAGTTTGCGCACCTCCCGACACATAGTTCTCCACAGAGGCAACGGCACCACTGACTGCCTCTTGCAGCGCCTCATCAGGCAACGACATGTACCAAGATGTGTAGCCTTACACACACATGTGGCAAATGCAAGCGGGCACGCAGAGGCAAGTCATGTAGAATGGGACTACTGATGCATACTGACGACCTGCGTGTATGTCATCTGTTTGATGAACGCTGCACATGTTGTGTCTGACTCTGCAGGCTTCCCTAGAAAATATCATAATTACCAAGGAGACTGGTGGGAGTTCAGCCTATTGCTGACTCATTAATATATGAAGGTGTCCTGTGCATGCATAAAAGTGTAGCTAAATTGCACGTGCAAAAAGGCACCGTCCACCTGACATAGCTAGACAAAGCAGATACCTCGAGCAGGCATGGAGGGGCAGGCATGAAGCATTTGCTCCTGGCCATGTCACGAGTCCCTGCAGCGACAGGGCAGCTGTGGCACGTCCACAATGCCCACACGCATCATACCCCGGTCTCCGCAGTGAAGTAGGCCGCGTTCACAGGGACCAGGCCCTCCTGCGCTCCAAAAGTGGCTGCGTGGAAGTTGGCGCGCGACTCCGGCTTGGTCACCTGCAATTAGCGTGCCATTGCTCTAGTGTGCGCGTTGCCCATGGCACGTAGCTTTGACTCTTCACACATACTTGACTTGCTGGGCAGGCAGGCATTCTCAGACAGGAAGCACCTGATGATGCTGGCAAGCCTGACGGGAGCTGCGTGACAAGTGCCAACCTTGCCAAGAATGGGTATAAGGATAACAGGGCAGCAGCTGGCAGACGTGGGCATGCATGCATGCGCTGCATGCGGGCGCACGTTGACGCGGTCGCCAGCAGGCTGGGAGTACAGTGTGAATATGTATCGGTGCACGCCGCCCGGCGGCGCCGGCGCATTGTAATCGTAGAGCGCCTGTGCAGGACGTGCAGTCAGCCATGCATATAAGTGGACGTGTTTTGCTGTCAGACAACATCTTGTATGGCAGTTGCACTCAAGCTCAGCTTATGCACCGGGGCATGTGCACACGAGCGCATGTCCCAGGCAGCGACGCGCTATCATGTTGGCATCGCCCGCTCGGGATGCACCTCGCCGCTGCCGAGGTCGTCTGCCGGCGCGTTCACAACCAGCCAGTGCAGCCACTCCCGGGCGGTGGGGTTGGTGGGGACTGGTGCGTCCGGGTCGCTGAGCGCCAGGGAGTACAGCGCGTTGTTCGGTCCCCCGACGGCCTGCTCGGGACGCTCTGCTCAGCACACTAGCTGCATACGCCCTTGGTTCGGTTGAGCCTGGTACAATACCTTAGCCCGAACGCGCTGCAGCTCATCAAGGCACAAGACAGGGGAAGGCTGCAGGCGCGCACCCGCACGGTGGGTGTGTTTGCAGTCTGTGCCAGTGTCAGGTGGCCCGCGCTGGTGTGGAAGTTTACGCCGGGGCCATATGTGACATTGAGCGTCACACCGGCAGACTGGTCTATGCTGGTCAGCATGTCGGGCACAACGCTGGCGCCATGCAGGTCCGCGAGGTCCTCCCTGCGCACGTCAAAGGTCCTCAACTTTTTGAAGGCAGGCCAGTCCTCGCACTCCGCCGTGCCTGGGAAGGCAACAGCACTCGTGTGCAGTGCAGATTAGGCTGTGCTCCCTGCGCAGTGTAGCCGCCAAGGCAGGCTGTTTGGCCGCCAAAGAGTGTTGAGTGCCCTTGTTGCCTGTATGGTGCATCACACCGTACAGTGTGCAGGAGGGGAAAGAATGTGCAGCTACACGGGGGCCGCACGCATTGTTCTGTGTCGACAAGGTCACCAGGCTGGCCAGGACCAGTCCCGCGAGGAAGCAGCTTCGTGGCACGTGGCGCATTGTGCCCTGTGTACCAAGCACGTGCGGGCTTCTTGTCCTGTGCTGCAGGGACGCGTTACAATCTCTGTGCTGTCTTTGTGCCTGCTTAAGAGCTGTACTGGAGGCTGGCTGTGCCAGCAAAAGGCCTGTCTGCGCAAGCGCGCCAACGTTGGTGCAACCAACTCTAAATAGCGGTTCCGAGGTTCCACCCTGCGCTCTGCCCAGCAGGAGCCTGAGAGGCACCGACAGAGCACCCGCGTCTGTGACACCTGCGGCTGTCTCGGACCGCGTCGTTGATTTCTGTTAAAAGACGGCTTTGTTTAGCCGGTGCACGTGAGCAGCAAGCGCATGTTGTCAGCTTCTCCAGCCACAGAGCAGTCTCTGCTGATCGGGTCGCACAGGGGGTCCAGGCCTCACGTGAGGCCCAGGCTGCGACAGCGTGCACGCTGCTGCGCAAGGCGCGCCCTGATGCATGCCACCCGCAGCGGCCAGGAGTCTGCTTCTGCGCACTCAGGCTCCTGCTACGTGCGCAGGGCGAGCAGTGGGGGGCAGTGCATTGCTGTTCGCAACGCAGGCAAGCCAGATGTGCCCGGGATGTGCCGCGTCGCAGAGGCCTGTGGTGCAGCCTGGTCTCACCAGCAGCTGGAGGTGCGCTTATCGTCCCGCGCACTTGTACAAGCGTGTTTACACACAGGCCTCCACACACCATGTGCACGTGGTGCGCCTTGCCATCTGTGCAGCAGTGCGGCGCAGGACGAGCTGGTGCGTGACATGTCAGGCGTGCTAGTTGCCGTGCGTGACGCGGACGTGCAAGGCTTTGCCGTGGGCTGGAGGGTTGCCGACGAGCTGCAGGCGCGCCCTGCTGCCAGTAACCCTCCGTCTGGAGCCTCACACGCTCAACTTAAGCGGTGGAGCGCACTGAAGCCAGGTAGCCTGTTCAGTCGTCTGCACACGCCGCACCACGCTCTGCACCCCCCAGTGAACTCGTGAGGGCGCTCCCGAGGCCGGTGCGGTGTCGCAGAGGGTAATGCCTGCTGCTGCACGGGCAGGTGCTGGACGTGGCAGTGCTACCAGCCTGCCAACAGCAGGGCGTGGGCACACGGCTGGTCCGTGAGCTCATGCAGGGCAGCACCACGTGAGCTGCCTTGGTAGGCCGTAGTGCGCCCATGCATGTGTTGGATAATCACTGGCTCATGTCACAGGCCATGCCCAGCCGCAGAGGACATGCTCACCTCTTGGGAACGATGCCCTCGTACTTATAGCAGCCTCGCGCGCGCTCCTGGATGATTTGCTCATGTGCATGCTGCTGCGCATGCAAGTGCGTTTGCAGCCCATGCTGCCATGCGGCGCCGTGCGCGCGCAGAGCTGGTGTGCTCGCCTGGCGCAGGGCGACGAGGGTGCTGCTGGAGGTGCGCGCCAGCAATGCACCGGCCATTGCGATGTACGAGCACCGATTGGGCTTTGCATCCGTCGGGCGGCGGCGCGGGTACTATGCAGACGGAGAGGATGCGCTGCTCATGGCCCTCGCTCTGCCGGAGCGGTAGCACGGCGTGAGCTGGAGGCGGACATGGGCAGGGACAGGGCATGTGCGAGCCCGCTCTGTTATTCCGCCGCCGCGCTGGCGCATGCCCTTCACGTCCTTGCCTGTCCCCTGTACGCACCCTGTATGCACGCCCATATTGTCAAGACTTTGTTGGCAGCGTATGTGACCGTCACACATCCTGTGGGCCGGGCCATATGAAGCTGTGCCGCTGTTATTATGGAGTTGATTTTGCATCAGCCTGTGCTAACTTGTGTGCGGGTCTGTGCTGTGGCACGTGTGTGTGAAAGGATCAGGAAGGGCGTACATGCAAGCGTTTGGGCAGCGCAGCCCCCCCCTCCCCCTCGCAATGGCCTTGTTTGCAGCGAGCCTTTCCCGATCCTTTCCCGCGTGCGCACCGTGGCACGCTGGCGCTTGTGCGGAATGTTGTGGGGCATGCTTGCAACCTTTCGTAGTGACAGCGCTGCGCGCCGGCGAGGGCTTGGGGGCTTTACCTGGTGTTATCTTCAAATTTCAAGAAGCCTTTACTGAGGTGTCTTCTCGACAGTTGAAGATAAGTGCGCACAGTCTGCATGGCTGTCTGTGTGCCCCGCACCAAGAACACTCGGCTAGGTCATGCCTTTGTGCAGGCCCATCATCCCATGCCGTTGCACTTAACTTGGAAAGGCATGCAGGTGCAAACTATTCCGGGCATGGCCATGCGTAGTAAGCTTGTGCCTGTGTGCTGTATGGCTTCCGGGATGTCTGAGAGCGCATCTAGAGGGGACTTGTGCGTACTAACCTGGCAACTTGGAGGGGCGAGTGAAAAGGTGATGTCTGAGAGCGCTTCCAGGTGAATATGTGTGTTTACTGGGCAGCTCGGAGGATGGGGTGAACAGGCCTGCATTCGTCTTGTACATCACTTTCCCTGGCGATGATTCTTTCTTCGCAATGCGAAGTTCGCATGCAAGTGCTAAATGTGATGTGTGATGTCAACACAAGCGAGGCCATCCGCCGCCACACTTGCACCACCAGCTGCCAATCTTCTGTTCATAAGCGCGTTGTCAAGTACCAGTGATGCCTGCGATGACCTGACTTGGGCGCTGCTGCCGTTACAGTTGCTTGCACGCATGCAGACATGCAGGCCACGCGCGGCGTTCAGCACTAAGTTTCCTAAAGTTATCTCAGTCAGATATCATTCAGGTACAAACAGAACACGCCAGGGACAATAAGGTCTGCACACATAGTTGCACTCCTTGCACATACCCATATAACTGCAATGGTGCACTGTATAGTTTGCGCATCCCAGCGGTGACTAACGCATATTGAAGACGTGACATGTACATCCAGCCCGGTGCTTCAGAAGTACACCAAGCAGAGACGCACAGCCCTGCAAAGTTTGCAGACCCTGGGACACTCAGGGCGCAACAGAAAAGCTGGGGCCACGCACTAGCGGTCGCAAAAGAGCTGCATAGCAGTGCTGTAACCTACCTCACATCTAGCACACATTGTCTCACCATCTCAAACAGGACCAGCGCTCGCAGCAATGCACAGGGAAAGCTGCCTGTTTTCCCGCCAGTCACATCGTCAACTCACAAGCCCGTGCATGGCGGAGCGGCAGCATGCTTTGTATACACAAGATGGCAAGCCCTTGCACGACCCCAGTCACACGCCGAGCGGGGATGTCGCAAGCGACCCCACCAGACGGCCTGCGCCAATCCTGGGCCCAACGCAAAGCACCACCCAATAGCCTGACGTCCAGCCCGCCGCCGCGCGCAGCGCGCATGTACGGAGCCGAGCGCACCGCTCCACCATGCGCCTATCGATACTTCCAAATCTCCCAGGGTTGTCATGCTGCGCCAGCCGGGATGACCGGGAAGCACCCCAGGTGGAAAGCAGCGCCCACAAAACGCGTCATGAAACATCGACGCACCGGGCAATCAAATGCCAGCAGGCAAGCAGGCTATCCCGCAGCAAAGCGACATCCACAGCAGGTGCACACAGCTGCTCGCACTCCGCGCAGCCGAGCAGCTGCTGGCGCGGATGGAACAACAAAATAATCCGGAAAACAGTGCCATGCTGCCATGCAAGCAGCAGCATCCGCGCCTGGATGCCACGCATGTCAGTGCAGCCGGGCATCATACCATGTGGATTGTGCGGGTCCCTCCACACAGACACTGCCACAAGTGGGCCTCCTTACAACCCTCCACAATATGCCGGCTGTCTGCAGCCAGATCAACTGAATTCTGGATCGCCTGACCTACTCCTGCATGAAATAAACATTTGATGACACAGGCGCCCTCGCGCAGCGGGCAAATGCGGCACTAGCCCTGTATATAGATGTCACGCGCGCGTGCTGCCTGGCGGCGCTCGCGGCGGACGCCGGACCGAGCGCCGCAGCCTGCCGCAAACGGCGCTGGCAGGCCGCACGCTGCGGTGCTAGTGGCTAGGCGCGGCCGTCTCAGGGCTTCTGGGCCGGGCCGCATGCCGCGGCAGGGTACGCAGAGGTCATGCTGCTCCCGCTCACCGCAGGCGCCTCGCCGCTCGGGCGCGCCTTCTTGAGGCAGGGCGCGCCGGCTGCGGCGCGCTTCTCAGGCGCGTCGTTGGACCCTCCGTCAAGGTTGGGGTCATCGCCCTCGTCCCCGCCCGCCGGCGCCGGCGCCGGGCCCGGCCAGGCGGCCACGGGCAGCGCGTCGCGGCGCGAGCCAGAGCTGGGCGGCGAGGGCAGGCCCGGCGCGGCGCCCTGCCCCGGCCCCCGCTCACCGTCCGCCGATAGGCGCGAGCCCGCGCTGAGGCCGCCACCGCCGGCGCCGCCGCCGGCCGGCTCGCCGGCAGCCACGCAGCCGGCGAGCGCGAGCGCGTCGGGCAGGTACGGGAACGACGCGACCAGCGCCTGGGCGTACTGCCGCGGCGTGAGCACGCGGCAGGTGACGCGCGCGCAGAAGTCGCGCATCAGGCCGTGGTCCGCTTCCAGGTTGGCCGCCAGGCGCTCCGCCTGGTGCGCGCAGCGCAGGTAGTCCACCGACAGCGCGGCGACCGTGTCGGCGCCCGCGTCGACGCCGCCGCCGGCGGCCGCGCCGGCGCCGGCGGCCGCGCCGGCGCCGTCCGCCAGCGCCGCGCGCTCGCGCAGCAGCGGCTCCAGGCGCGGCAGCAGCTCGGCGCGCAGGCGCACCAGCTCCTGCGGGCGAGCGAGCCACATCAGGCACGCTGTCAAGACGAGAGGAGGGACTGGAGTGGGTTTTTGGTAGCAGCTTAGCTCACCCAGGACTGTAGGAATGGGCAACCAGCAGGAGCAACCTTTCTCCCCTTCAGCGGCCACGCCTGCAAATTCCGCACACCCTGGATGCCACCCAACGACAAGAGCGCGCACAGCGTCTGCGCTGGGACAGCCACAGGCTGGCTGTGGCGGCGCAGACAGGGAGCGCTCGCGCACGCAGGGCCTGCCGTGGCAGCCACAGTGCCACGCAGCTGACTGGCAGGGAGCGGGCCAGGCGCGCGCACCCGCGTCTGCGCGGGCGCCAGGCCCAGGAACTGCGCAACGCGCGCCCAGGCAGCCTGCGGCGGCGGCGCGGGGTCGGCCGGCTGCGTGCTGTCCAGGCGCAGGCTGAACGCGGTGCGCGCATGCTTCGGGTTGCCGCCCGCGACCGCCGCCACCAGCAGCGCGGTGGAGCGCCCGATGTCGGACGCGCGCTGCGCCGCAGCGCCCGCGCCATCCGCCTGCTTCGACGCCTCCGCCAGCGCGCCGGCCGCGCCGTACACGCACTCCTGCGGCGCAGGCCCGCAGCGTTGGCCCAGGCCAGGCCTCGGGCCACATGCCGCCCACTCACATAGGATTGAGTATGTCGCAAAGCTGCAAGCCTCAGGATAGGCATGCTTGGTGGTGCAGTACCCTAACCCCGATACATCAAACATGGACATCGTTTCAGCATGCGCTGGTCGAGCATGTGCGACCACGCCACCACAGGCAGCCGGCGCAGGTGAGAGTGGGAACCAGGCAGCGGGTGCGATGACTGCTCGCTGCTCTGGGCATGCAGGGCCAGGCGCAGGGCGCCGCGGGGCGAGCACCTTCATGAGCGTGACGAACTTGCTCCAGGGCAGCTCGGCGACCTCGGCGGCGGTCGTGACGAGGTTGTCGCAGGCGGCCACCACGATGCGCGCCTCGCCGTTAAAGGGCTGCATCGCGTCGAACATCAGCGGCACCGCGGACTCCTGCGCGCGCGTGGCCCGCCCGTTCACAAAGCTGCGGCGGCTGGGCGCACGGCCACGCTGCTCGACGCCCCGGCTTACCCTGGGGCCTGCTGCCTTCAGCAAAACGGCAGTGCAGGCACGGCCTTCGGCGGCTGCCAGGCGACGCCCCGGCATGGACATGGAAACACACCGAGCGCGTCATAATAAGGGCAGGCCTGCATGTGCGCTGACACGGGGCGCGGAAACTTGACATACCGGGTATTTCATGTCACGTGGTGCCGGGGCACAAACCTGTCGCCGGCGCGGCGCGGCGGGCGAGGACGCCGGGCGCGCCAGCTGCGCCGCCGGCGCCGGCGCCGGCGGCGGGCGCGCCTGCAGGTGCACCGCCTCCACCAGCGCCTGCTCCAGCACGCTGACGTGCCCCTCGATGCTCAGCTTCTCGGCCTGCGGCCGCGCGCCGCCGCTGAAGGCTGGTGCAGGGATCCAGGGCTTTTAAGGCTACCCTTAAAGGACAAGATCAAGTTGCCCCTGAAACCCTTGTTTCCAGCACTTTAGAAGTCCAGGTTCCTCTTCAAGAGGATTCTCAAAAACCTGCGACTCAAAGCCCATCCCTGCCTTGCTGTTGACGATCTGTTACAAGTGGGTGGATCCTATCGTCACTGCCGCCATATGGCTGAAACCATGGCGGCACACTCGGGCTGGTCAGCAGCGCATGCGTCGCTCGCCGCACAGGTCGAGAGCGCTGCAAGACAAGAGCAGCGGCATGCACAGCACCTGGCAGGCATGCGGGTGGGCATGGCGCCCGGAGCTGGCTGGGTGGAGCCGGGAGACCCCGGCACGCACCTGCAGGTCCGCCACCTGCTGTATGAGGTAGGCGCGTTCCTCGTCGGCGTCCACCTGGGCGCCCACCTGCGCGTCAAGCTAGCTCCAGTGGGCGCTGGGCATGCAGTTTCCGCATGGTTGTCACTTACGCTGTCTACATCCTATGCAGGTTATGCTTGCAAGCTCAGACCTGCTGACCGTTGCAAGCTCAGACCTGCCAAGCGCCAACCGCGAGGTTGCCTATCCGCCTCTGTTTGCATGTGGCAGCATGTGGGCGCTGCATGCGTGCGGGCGCGCACCGGGTGCTGGCACTTGCGCTTGCCGCTGCGCCCGCCCTTGGCTGCCGCCTTGCGGTCGCCGGCGCTCCAGGCGCGCCGCGGCGGCGTCGGGACGCCGGCCGGTGCGCCGCCTGCGGGCGCGCAGGTCCCGCTGCTCGCTGGGCCTGCGCGATCAGCATGAAGTAAGCCAAAAGCGCGCTGCAAGCGCTGTATTTGAGCCAGGGGAGCAGGGGCACGCTATGCTGCTGGGCTCGCGGCGCTTTCGCACGCGCATCTGGCGTCTCTGGCGGTGCCTGCTGGCGCTCGAGCAGGATTGTGTCCAACTCACACGCATGCATGCATGCGGGGCCAGCCTGAGGGAGGGCGTGTGGGGGCAGGGGCGCACTGCCGCGCTGCAGGGCCAGCGGCGCGCCGGGGCCGCTGCGCGCGTGGCGCAGCTCGCGCCGCGGCACAGATCCCTCGCTGGCGCACTGGCGCTCCAGCCAGCCGCCCGCGGCGGGCGCGCCGAAGCACGTGCTGACCGTGCTCGCGCTGCCGGAGCGGCGCACAAGCTCCTCCTGCGAGCCGTGCGCGGGCGGCTGCGGCGGCGGCGGCATCAGCGCGCGCAGCGCGGCTGCGGCGCCGCCAGCGCCGGCGCCGGGCCGGCGGCGCGGCGCCCACGCGCCGGTCACGGTGCGGCTGCTGTCGTCGCAGCCGCGCGAGGCGTCCAGCAGCTCCTTCGCCAGAGCTTCCATCGCGCACGCGTCCACCAGCCCCGCCGAGCCCAGGCCCGGGAGCTGCGGCAAGGCAGCTTCGTACGGCGCGGCCGCCCGCAGCGGCCCGAACGTGTGCGTGCCGGGCTGCAGCGGCCGCGGGCCGGCCGTGAGCGCGAACGGCGACTGCGGCATGCAGGGCTCGCCCCAGCTGGCCGCCTGCCCGCCCAGGCTGTTGAGCAGCAGCTCTGACGGGTCCAGCGGCGCGAACTGGTCCGCCAGCCAGTCCTGCACGGCGCGCGCGGCGTCAGCGCCACTAGCAAGGTGCACGCACTTACTAGCTGCCGCCAGTGCCGGCTCCCGCGGCAGCTCCCGCCCGCGGGCGCAGCTCTATCCCTGTACAAATATCTACACACAGCGCAGGCAGGAGGCCGGGCGCTGGTGCGGCTGCCGCAGGGACGTGCCTGGCTAGGGGTGCCCCGATCGTTGCCGAGGCTCGAGTTGCCCGCGAGCAGGTCGTCCGGCGTAAACATTACAGCTGTATGGCTCGCAATGCTTTTTGATTATCAGTCCTTCTGGCCGACGTGATCAGATCGCTGGACGGTTAACGTCAACAATATCCCCGCTGCTGAGGCCTGCCTCGCTCGTCCGCGCGCCCGCTGCCACCTGTGTACGCTGACGGGCGGTGCCTCACAACCGGCGCTGTGCTAGGTCAGGCTATCACTGTGTAGCTGTGTATATAGGGCGGCTGCACCTACTTTGCTGCACGGCTGTACTCGCCAGATGGTGCGTCCGTGCAACATCGGAGGTGCTCACCGCTAGCAAAAAGGGCGCCATAAGTCGACGAGTCACTGATCTTCCGCGCGTAGTAATTTTCAATGGCCCGGTGTAGGGTTTGATAACCTCAACGGGTATCAGCATGCCAGTCATCCCTAGCCAACTGCTACATGCAAGTTGCTCAACTGGCACTCCAAGTTGCTCTAATTGGCACTCCTCGCAAGATCGCCCATGTCGACGGGTCGAGCGCCGTGGGACGCGCGTTGCTGCCTGCTCACGGCAGCGCTGTGGTGCTGGCGCCATGGCCGGCAGTGTAGAGCGCGAGCGCGCCGTCACCCACGCTCAGCCACCCCTGCGCTGCAGGCGCGGCCGCGGCGGCGTCGGGTGTCCCCGGCTGCGCGGCCGCCGCAGCTGTGTTGGACCCAGGCGCTAGTGCGGCTTGGGGAAGCAAGTGGGTCACCCCCGCTGCACGCCCGGTGGCATGCAGGGCCTGACCGGGGGATCAGCTCTGCATGCATGGATTTCTTAAAGTGGCGCATAGCGTACTAGTACGGACTCCCAGGTCCATGCACTCAACCATACCAAGGAAAGCACCGTCGTCAGTCCGCCTGCCGCCGCATCCGGGCTGGGCCGCCTTGCCTCGTACGGCCCCGCATGGGCGCTGCTGCCGCTGCTGGCCAGGGAGCAAGCAATGTGCAGCTGGTGCATGGATGTAGCTCACTCACGCTCGACACATTCATGCCTGCATATCTTGCCTCGTATAGCATCGCCTCACATCCATTTCTGCCTACAGCCGACAGCAACGAGATGCGCTGCCAACTTGGGCACTCGCTGATGCCTGCCTGACACCCCATCGCCTGAGCAGCCCCAGCTGGCTCCACCAAGCATGCAAGCCCTAGCTGGCTGCACCAAGCATGCAGCACCCACCCACTTGTAGGCGCTGTGCCACGCAGGCCATGCACGCGCACGCTGGGCCGCCTCGGTTAGCAGAGCGGGTCTTTGGTTGTGATGCAGTTGGCTGGGTCCGAGGTGCATGCGCACAGGCTGGGGCGTGTCGATCTGCTTGCACTCCTTAGCTACCTGCAGCCTCTCTGCTCCACAAGCCTGTGCTTCACAGCGCTTAACACATGTCGAGGCGAGCTTGCCGGTATCCCTGAACAGTGAGGTAGGCGCGCTGCACCGAGCCTGTGTGTCCCGAAGGATCGGCTTGGGTACGCTGGTTACACCCCCAAACATGTACTGACTCGACGCTCACTTGATCCTGACCAGCAACAGCACAGGGCCCGGCGGCGCCCAGCGCAGCTACACAAACGCTGCCACACATGTAACACCCGCCTGCTGCAGCGCCTCGCCCAGATGAAAGGACATGTTTGTTGAGGACATGAGTAGCCAGCTTGAAAATCAACTTTTGGCACATATTCTTTGCACTGCTGCTTGTGTTACGCAGACACCCGAAGCGTTCCTGGATGCACAGGCGGCGCGTCAGCAGGGCGCATCAGCGCGGCAGCATGACCGCTTGCCGCGTGGGGTCCACCCGGAAGCCCGCGCGCGCGAACGCCTGGCTGCCGAGCAGCGGCGCCAGGTCGGTGATGTTGTACTCGCGCGCGCGCTCCTCCAGCGCCCTGCGCCGCGTGCGGCCGCCGCTCAGCCTGGCTGTGGACCCTGCCCTGGCACCCTACCCTAGCCCTACGGCTGTGCCACATCCCCATGACGCTGCTAGAAAGCTGTACCGTCAGCACAAGCCATGATCCGCGCGCAGCCGCCCTCGCACGGGGGCGGCGCGGCCGCCGCAATTACCAAAATTGCGTCCAGGCGGCGGGCGCGGGACCTGCAGGCGGGCGCGCGCGCGCACCGCAGCGGCACGACCACCGCGTCGCCGGCCGGCGCGCCCTGGATGGCCTCCAGCTGCAGCTGCTCGCGCACCAGGCCCTGCAGCGCGGCCATGAGCAGCTCCAGGAAGTCGGCCTTGAAGGCCATGAAGCGGCCGAACTTGCGCCCCAGCATCTTCTGCACGCTCAGCTTCTGCGTGCTGATGAAGCTCTCCAGCATCACCCTGGCGCCGCGCGGCACGCCGCGTCAGCGCCCGCCGCTGCACCTTGCCACCCATGCTCTTGGCTCTGCTCAGTGCACAATGAGGGCCAGCCGGCCGGCCGACGCGCTCCGCCTGCCCGCAGCTGGTCGAGCGATGTATGGCCGGCGTGCTGGTGCTGTGAACCTGTGTGGCAGGGCCGCTGTTGTCAAAGCACGAGGCCCAGGTGGCAGGGAGCGGCGAGCGTCCGCGGCAGCGCCCGCAGCGCGCCGCCGTCGGCAGGGCCGCGCGCCGCAAGCGAGCCGCACCGGATGGCCGTGTCCACGTCGTCGTCGTTGACGTACTGGCGCAGGTGCATCGCCGCGTGCGCCTCGCTCATGCGGATGATGCTCTCCAGGTGGCGCACCGCGATCGGCATGCCGTGGCTCACCGCGCTCTCCTTGCGCAGCTCCGCATACACCTGCGCGGCGCGCAAGCGGCTCAGGCGCGCAGTTCAGCAGCGCGCGCGGCGCCAGGGCCGCCCGCAGCTGCTGGCCGCAGGCGGGTCCTATGCCAGGTGCCCTGCTTGCGGTGAGGACGAGAATTCCTTTGGTGTGTAGTGCTTGCATGAATGGTAGGGCATAAGCCCTTGCAGCATGTACGCAAGCGGATGGGCCCTTTTGCACCAGCGGTTTGTATGTTCTGCCCTCTTGGGGCGATGCTGACTTCAGATGAAGGTGCGCATACCATGCCAAGCAAGCGACCCCGGCGTCTGAGAGCCCACAGCTGGCAGAGCGCGCGCCGGCGGCGCCGGGGGCTCGGGCGCGCGCCGCCGCGATCTTGTCGTAGTCGGCGTTCTGCAGCTTGGGCCGGCAGTGGTGCTTGGCGTAGGTGATGTACTTGCGCAGCGTCTCCTGCGGCAGGATGTCCGGGTCCGCGTGCGCCGGCGGCTCCGCCTGCGCGCCCCGGCACATGACAAAAATCTGGCCGTGCGCGGCAGTGTCTGCCAGTGAGCGCGGCGCCGGCGTGGGCGGGGTGCAGGCCCCACTGCCAGGACAGCGCGCGTGTGCGGCGCTGCGCTGGTGCCCTGGGCCGGGTATCTGGCTACGCCCTGGCAGCAGACCACGCCGTCACCAACGACACTGTCGCGGAGGCGAGCGCGGCCTTGATGATTTAGGACGGATCTGTGACGGGGTGCATGCACCCTGCTGACACCCTGACGAGCCCTGAGCGCGGGCGCGCGCCGCAGGCTCCCGCCCGGCGGCCTCAGCGGCGGCGGCGCGCTCCGCGGCGCGCTCGGCGACCGCCGGGTGCGCGCGCATGTGCGAGGCCGTGACAAACTCGGCCAGCCGCGCGTCCGCGACCGGGTCGACCACGTCCTTGACCACGCACAGCACGTCGAACCTGCGCCCGCGCCATGCGGCGATCGGCCGCGCTGCTGGGGCTTGCCTGTGGGGGGCGTTGCTGCATGCGCGCGCAGCGGTTGAAGTCAGCGTGGCCAGAGTACGCAGCCTTGGGCGTGATCCCGATAGGCCTGCAACAGCATCGGCGAGACCGCACGTCGCTGGTTGTTAAGCGCTTGGGGGCGCCTGCCGTCGACGAAAGCGGTGCAGCAACACGTCCATGCAACGTTCATCACCTTCATGACGCGGCCAGGCCGCGGCGCCAGTGCAGCCAAAGCAGGCGCCGGCCGGAGACGGAGCTGGTAAGGCGTGGAGTAGGGTACGCGGGCGCACCGCGACAGGATGGGGTCGGTCAGCTCCACGTTCTCGGCGAACGCACCCTACCGTACTCTACCCCGGTCAGCGCGCTGCCGGGCGGGCGCGCGGGCGCACCGCGACAGGATGGGGTCGGTGTTTCTGGCAAACCTACCCTACCCAACCCTACCCAGCCAAAGGGGTGTGCGGGCGCACCGCGACAGGATGGGGTCGGTGAGCTCCACGTTCTCGGCGAAGGTGCGCGAGGAGTCGTAGCGCCCGCCGACCGGGTTGGCGGCCGCCATCACGCTGCAGCGCGCCTGCAGCGACGTCACGATGCCGGCCTTGGAGATGGAGATGCTCTGCTGCTCCATCGCCTGCGCGCCCGCGCCCGGCGCCGCTGCTCGCCTGCTGCTCGCTTGCTCGCTGCCGCATGCTGCCCGGCTGGGCGGCACATGCGTGCGTCGGGTCATGCGGCGCAAGCCATTGCCCCTGTTATGCATGAACCAGATGCATGCAGAGTGAGGTGCACATGAGCCGCCTCCATGGGCGCTGCGCATGGCGGCTGCACACCCTGGCACCCTGACAAGCCCAGTCCATGCTCTGGGCGGCTGCACGCGAGCCAGGGGCAGCCTATATATCAAGGCGGAGGGGCGGAGCGGCGGGGCACGGGCCCGAGGCGAAGGGGCAGGGCGGCGGCTTATGGTCAGGTTTGGGGCGCGCGCCTCGTGGATGGACACGCGGTCCTGGTCGTTCATCTTGTCGAACTCGTCGATGAGGCAGATGCCGCGGTCGGCCAGCACGAGCGCGCCGCCCTCCAGCGTCCACTCGCGCGTCACCGGGTCCTTCTGCACCGCGGCCGTCAGGCCGACCGCGCTCGCGCCCTTGCCTGCGCCGCGGCGCGCCGGGCGCCCGCTCGGGCGCAACCAAGGTGCACCCTGCCCTAACCCTGCGTGCTGTGCCAGGCCGGCGCCCGCGCGCTGGCGTTCTGGCTCGCCTCTGGAGGCGCCGCCCGCATGCAGGCGCGCTGCCGCAGGCAAGGCACGCGTGGCACCCAGCGCATCCCCTCGCGCTCTCTGCTGGAACGCTGGCGATGCGGTGAGTAGAGCGCTGCATGTACTCCCCGCCTGCCGCCCCGGCCAGACTGAACCCAACCGCGCGCAGCGGTGCACGCGCCGCAGGGCCACGTCACTGCGCGCGCGCCGCACCTGTGCCAAGATCCTAACGTACCATACCCTACACCGCGCACAGCGGCGCAGGTTTTACATGACCCCTCGCGCGCGCTGCACCGGTGGTTTACACGGCGCGCTCGGCCACCTTCTCCACGTAATTGAGGAACTGGCTCTTGGCGATGCCTTACCCTAATCTACCCTACCCTAGACGCGCACAGCGGCGCGCGCGCCGCACCGGTAGTGTACACGGCGCGCTCGGCGACCTTCTCCACGTACTTGAGGAACTGGCTCTTGGCGGTGCCGGGGTCGCCCAGCAGCAGCAGGTTAATGTCGCCGCGCAGGCGGTGCGAGCCGGACGGGTGCTTCTCCTGGCCGCCGAACAGCGCGAGCGCAATGCCGGTCTTGATGTTCAGGTGGCCGTAGATGGACGGCGCGATGCTCTTGCAGATGCGCGCGCCTGCCGCGCCGCGCGCCCCGACACGCTCACGCACCATGCCCGCGCACGGCGGGCAGCTGGTTAAGCCATGGTTAGTGCCCCAATGGTGCGAGCGTAATGCCGGAGTAGGACAGTGCGATGCTCCCCCCGCGACGGACGTCCTCGCCTTGGTCATACCTTGAGTTGGTTCGCATGCATCTCACTGCGGCTCTAGGCCAGGCCAGGCACCCCTTGTTGAAGGTGACGCCAAGCTTGTCACAGCATGCGTGTGCACACTGTCAATCACTCCATCTCATAAGTCAAGGGGTCAGGGGCAGCTCATAAGACAGGCACTCTCACGCACAGCTTGCCATAGCACCAGAGGAGCCTGCCGGGGCAGGCCCCTGGGAGTGCAAGCACAAACGCCGCCCGCAGGACAGTACGCAATGCGACCCACGGCGCCCGAGGCCGGCGCGCCGATGCGCGCGTCGCGCGCCAGCCGGTGGATCTCCGCCTTGTCCTCGTCGGTCAGCTTGAAGGGCGCGTACGCGTCCTCGTGCTTGCGCACGTAGTTGGCCTCCAGCGCGGTGCTGAACACCGGGAAGCCGTTGCGCACGTTCAGGAACGCGTCGTACGAGTTTGTGTACACGCCTGCGCGCGCCCTGACCCTGCCTTATGGCCGTACCCCGGGGCGCGTTTGCGTCATGTGCCGCGCGCGCCGCGCATGGTCGGCCGTGCTCGCAGTGGGCAGCAGCCGGTGGGGGGTGCATTTGGCGGGGTGAGCCAGGATGGGCTCACCCCATCCTGGCAGACATGCGCCTGCAGGCACGCCGCAGGCGCGGCGCGCGCAGGGCTTGCACAAGGTTTCTGGGCGCTGGGCGCGCACCGGTGACGTCGATGTGCTCGCCCGGGCGCGCCTTGTCGATCAGGTCGAACAGCAGCACGACCTCCTTGTGCCGCGGCAGCCGCCCGGCCGGCACAGTGCCCGGGCTCTCCTGCAGCGTCAGCTTCTGGTAGTTGCGGTAGATGGTCTCCTGCACGTTCACCTGCGCGCGCGCGGCCGCGGATGCTGCGGCCTAGGCAAAGGGTTTGGGTACCTTAACCCATCATAAGAGAGACCACGCGCTGCTGCACAACGTCAGACTGGACTCGCCGTGCAGCTCGGCCTGCCGCGTACATGGCCCACGCTTATTCTATCAGCGCTGTCGCTTGCCCATGGCGGCGCGAGCGAAGGGCGCGGCCCGTAGCGGCGCAGGCGGGTTGCTCGTGGCGGCGGGAGGACCGGCTTGCCTGCCATGGCTGCGTGGCGGCGAGCGGCCGAGCCGGGCATGCGCGGACGAGGACCTGTGCGGCCAGCTGAGCGGGCCGCGAGCACAGAGGCTCCCTGTAGCTGGGGCACCCTGAAGGCGGAGGAGACAGAGGGAGCCCTAGGCTTTCAGGCGCGCACCGTGAAGGGCCCGTGCGACTGGCAGGACGGGCACGTGTTGGGCGTGACCTCGCGCTCGCCGGCCTGAAAGTAGGGCCCCAGCACGAAGCCGCACTTGCTGCAGTCGTACTTGACCTGCTGCAGCTGCGGGAACACGCCCGTGCGCCGCGTGACCACGCCCGACACGCGCACCAGCTTGTTCAGGTGCTCCTGCCTGCGCGCGGCGCGCGCGGCGCGCGCTGGGCCGCGCCTGCTTTGCAGCAGGGCACGCAGCGGGAGTGCATGGCGCCGGCAGCCGGCGCTCCCAGCAGCCCGGGGATGACAGGCAGCCCTCTGCCTCTGTGCGCGCCCGGCCACCACAGCCGCTGCAGCGCGAGCCCCGCCTGGCAGTGCTATGCGAGGGCATAACCACGTCAGGGCGCGGCGTCACAGTGCCTGTGTCTTTGAGCACACGACCGCACCGCAGCTCTGGAGCCCCGCCTGGCAGTGCTATGCAAGAGCGCGGACGCATGAGGGCGCAACGTCGCGGCGCTTTTTCCGCGCACGGCCGCACCGCAGCTCGCGGATGGAGTCCTCGACCGGCAGCTCGGTGATGCGCACGAAGACCTCCTCGTGGATGCCGCGGTACTCCGGGAAGTCGGCCAGCACGGCGTCGCGCGCGGTCTTGTGGAACAGCGGTAGCAGCGCCTGCGGGCAGTCCGGCACGAGCACCGCGAGGTCCAGGTACGCCTGGCTGAGGTGCAGGTAGCTGACGTGCAGGCTCTGCTGGTTGCCTGCGCGCGGCCGCCCGGGGCGCTCCGCTCTGCTCCGTGCGTCGCGGGACGGCTCGCGGAGTGCCGGTTGCAGGTTGGGGTGCCGTGTCTGGGAGCACAGATTGTCGTGGGAGACAGCTTGCGCAGTGCGCGCGCGCGCTAGATTTTGCATGGCGGTGCGCGCCACCGAGACACTCAGCCAAGCGCCGGGCATCGGCGGCCGCGCGCCGGCGCGCCCGCCGCGCGGGCGCTGGCGGCGGGCGCTGACTCTTGGGCGGCGCGCGCGCAGGGCGGCGCGCAGGGCGGAGCGGGGCGCGGGGCGGCGCGCACTGGTGACCATGTCGCGCATGCGCTGGCGGTAGACATACTCGCCGCCCGCGTCGCGGAAGTCGCGCAGGAACTTGCGGAAGACGGCGCTGATCTTGCGCTGCACCGGCTCCTGCGCCACCCACTCGCGCGCCGGCCCGCGCTGCATGTCCAGCTCCAGCGCCACCTCCGGCTGCGCCCCGTCCAAACCAGTCAGCGCCGCCACCGCCGTCACGGCATAGGGTGAGGGTGCAGGCAACCCTACCCTCTCTGCTGCAGCTGCAGGGCCCGGCCAGTGCTGCCTCCGGCTGCGCTGCCCTGAGCCGCAGCGCCGGCCCGGCGCCGGCCCGGCTGCCCTGCAGGCCTGCCGGCGCAGGCTGCGCGTCCAGCCCCCACGCCAACCCAACCACTTGGCTTGGACATCGCCGTCACAGCTCTTGCTATGGCCGCCCGCCCAGCTCCCGTGCCGCCGCCGGTTGTAGCAACAGGACCATGCTCAGGCGCCTGCGCCCTCTGCCGCAGCTGTCTGTGGGCCTGCATGCCCAGCTCCAGCGCCGCCCACGGCTGCACCCAGCTGCATGCAGCAACTGCATAGGCTGCAGTGGTCGCCACAATGGGGTTACTGCCACAATCCTACCTATGCAGCGACTGCGGCGGGGCGCTGGCAGCAACACACCCCGGCAGCAGCATAGCTTAGTGTGATGGCGGCAGGGCATCACTGTGGGTCAGACCCACAGCCAGCGCAGCTGCGGCGCACCATGGGCTCGTCGTCGTCAAAGCCGTGGCCCTGCGCCTGCTCGATGCGCCGCCGCTGCGTCGGCCGCCGGTCCTCCTCGTCCAGGTCCTCTGAGCGCCAGCAGTGCCCCTTCAGGGGACGCCATGCCAGAGCTCGCCTGAGCCCATCCTTGCTACTGCTTTTGCAAGGGTGTGTGTTCGCGCTGCTTAGCCCCATGCCCAACTTAGGAGCGGGCAGAGCAAGCACCCTCAGGCACCCTCACTCATAGCTCGGGACAGGGCAGCTCGAAGGACGCCGCTCCAGGGCTGGCAGACCCCTTCGGCATGCACTGCTGGCCGCCAGCACGCCCCGCGCGGCGCCCAGCGGTCCGAGAGGCGGGTTGCAGCCGAGCGGCGCTGCTGTGTATCCTAGAAGCTGCTGCAACGCAACGTGTCAGGGTCCGTCCGGAGCCGGGCGTGCCAGCGCAAGGCTGCGAGCTCTCGGGCGCGCGGGCGCGCACCCTCCAGCGCGCCCGGCAGGCGCCGCCGGCCGCCGGCGCGCCCCATGCGCTCATCCTCGCGGTCCAGCGCGGCCTCGGCGCGCAGGCGGGCGGCCTCGCGCTGCTCAAACGTCTCCTCCGGCAGCTCGCCGTCGTCGACGTCGTCCGCGTCGTAGTTGTCCAGGCGCGGCATCGGCCGGTAATCCCTATGCGCGTCAAGCGCGGTTACGGCGCCGCGGCACGCGCGCCGCTCGGCCGCTCTCGGTCATATCATACTCGGCGCGTTCAGTCTGGTATCTCTGTGAGCGAGCGGCGCTGGATGTGCGCCACATCTTGTTCCATACGCGTGCGGGGGGGCCGGGGCGAGGTGCGGCAAGCGTGAGCGCACCCCTCCATCCCCTCCAGCAGGTCCTCGCCCTCATCATTGCTGCCCTCCGGCCGCCGCACTTCCTCCTCATCATCAACGTCTGAGTGCACGCGCGAGTCTGCTTCAGCGCCGCTGCGCGCGGGTGCATCGGGCAACTGCCCGCCGTCGTCCTGCACGCCACGCGCACAAGCGTCAGGCAGACCTCAGGCGCATGCGCTGGTCACTGGCGGACGTCGCAGCCGACAGCGCTTACCATGGCGTCAGGCGACGCGCGGCTCTAGCTCTGTCCACTGGCCTGGCTGCTGTGCGCTGTCTCGACAGGCCCTGTTTGAAACAGATCTCGGTACAGACCCTGCAAGCCTCGGGTTTTTTTGTGCCTGCCCCGCAGGTGTCCAGAGGGAGATCAGACTGCATCGGCGCTATCCCAACCTCTGTGCAATGGCGGCACACGTGTGTGACCTGTCGCTGCAGCGCAGGTTGGCTTCGTCCAGTGCGCACTGCAGGTGTAGCCTCTTCCCTCTGCATGCTTCACGAGCGCAGCTGGGATGGTCTCCAGAGCTTGCGTAAAGCGCACACCTAACACGCTGCACACTTATCACGAGCCTTTCAAACGGATATGTGTTCCGCAGGGCGACCTGCAGCCCGAGAGCGCTCTCTGTGCCAGAGAGCGTGCCGCCACATCGTGCCGTGAGCGCTGAGAGCGGCTGTTCCGCAGCAGGGTGCGCTGACCGTGTCTATATGTATCAGCGGGGCACTGCACACTGCTCCTGCAAGTGACGCCTGCAGCTCAGTGCAGCGGCTGCTCAGGCAGCGTCTGGCTGCCCAGGCAGCTGCTTGCCGGTGCGGTTGCGGGCATCTACGTCAAGGGAAGACAGCGAGCTAGCTGTGCCTGTGCGGGCCTCGCAGCGTGCTCCGCAGGCAAGCGCTGCTCGGCGCCGCGGCGGCGGGCGCGGCGCTGCTGGCGCACGCGCCGCCCGCGGGCGCCGAGGTCAAGGGCTACGAGCCCATGTCCGCACTCAAAGGCAAGGACTACGGGAAGGAGCGGCAGAGGCGAGCTGCCCTGCCGACCACGGCCTGAGCGCGGCGCTCGCACTGTCGGGCCTGGCCGCGCCGCCCCAGGCCTGCGTGTGGCCGCCTATGCGGTGCTGGTTGGGAGCCTGCTCATGCCGAGCCTGGTGGCGCCGGGCCGGCCTGAGGCTGTGCGTGGCATCCAAGCGTCGCAGCCACAGTGATACACAAAGTCTGAGGGCTCATGCGCAAGCCCTCAGCGCTCACACGCCGGCCGCGGGCTGGCAGGTACTCGGACTACGTGCGCACGCCCTCAGGCCTGCAGTACCAGGACCTGCGGCCGGGCGCGGGGCCCTCGCCTGCGCCGGGCGCGTCGGTGACCGTCGACTGGGACGGCTACACCATCGGGCGCGCTGGGCCCCGCCTGGATGCATGCGTCTAATGAGCTGCGTCTAACGCGTGCTATAGCAGGGGCTGACAGGCCTCCTGCGAGCAGGTACTATGGGCGCCCGTTTGAAGCGCGCAACAAGGTGCGGGGCCGGCCTTTGAGCAGGCCGGGCAGCGCGAGTGCCGTCGTCACCCCCCGCCCGAGCGCGCTGGGCCGTCGCCGACAGTGCTGCCTGCTGTGCGCGCACGTGTGCTCGCGTACGCGCGCCAGGGCTGCACGAGCACACACGCGCCGCGGACAATGTAATACCACGGCCGGGCAAGGCGTGCGGGGCGCGCGCGTGCAGGCCAAGGGCGGGTCGTTCGTGGGCGACAACAAGGACTTTTATAGGTTTCGGCTGGGCGAGCGGGCGGTCATCCCGGCCTTTGAGGAGGCCGTGCAGACCATGAAGGTCTGCACCCAGCGCGCCGCTCCCGCCGGGTGACTGCACGGAGAGCTTTAAGCTGTGTGTGAGCATGCGCCAGCGGCGCCTGGCGTGCAGGTGGGCGGCATCCGGCGCATCATTGTGCCCGTGGAGCTGGGCTACCCGAACAACGACATGAACGCGCTGGGGCCCCGGCCGCTGACGTTCTCGGTGCGGGTCGTGTCTGCTGTCTGCCCGAACAGCGCCTGCGCTCCCACGCTGGCAGCCACGCGCTGCCGTGCTGACGTCGGCATGCTCGGGGGCGCCAGGGCCAGCGCGCGCTGGACTTTGTGCTGCGAAACCAGGGGCTGATTGACAAGACCCTCTTGTTTGACATCGAGCTGATCAACATTCAGCCTTGAGAAGGCGTTGCTAAGCAGTGTCACAACGAATGAACGCGGTGTGACAGAGAATGAACGGCCTCGCACTCATTGCTTAGCTGATTCAAAACAGAGTTTTACAGCTGCGGCCTGTACAGGCATCGTGACGCATACCCATGAAAAAATTCAACCGCCTTTGGATATCCGTGGCTAGGCGAAGAGTAAAGCCGGCAAGGCCGGCCAGCTACACTGGTGACCAGCTCCAGGTATGGTGCTGTGCCACGATAAGGGCAGGCGAGCATGGAGAGCGGCAGAAGAGCAATGAGACAGCTTGTGAGCTTGCTGTTCGGCACCCTCCTGGTGCTGGCAGGCGCAGGCGCTGCGGCGGCCGACACAGGCTCGCCCGACGCTGCAGCCGCCAGCCCAGCGGGCGACCAGCCAGCCTCCTCTGTTTCGCAGTACCTGGCCGCGTCGAGCGGGTCCGCCGCGAACAGCGTCCCCGTCACGAACGCGGCGCCCGTGCTGTCCAGCAGCGACGGCACAGACAGCTCCAGCTCGGACGCCGGGACTGTCAGCCTAAACTTGGACAACGCGCCAACGACCTCCGGCGCGACCGTGTCATCCAACCCCGGTGGCAGCAGCAGCACAGCGGTGCCCGCTACTAGCGCTGCGGACAGCGGCAGCGGCACTGCGCCGCACCTCGTTGCGCCCTCGAACACCTATGGCATAGACGCGGGCGGCTCAGCGCGGAAGGAGGTGGTGAGCCTGGTGGACACCCAGAGCGGCGTCAACCGGCTGGGCACCTCCGGTGAGCAGCAAGCCTGCCGCTGGCGTGCTGGCGAGGCGGACCCGCTGTAGCGCGCGCTGGGCTGAACTGGCCGGCGGCGTGCAGGCGTGGGGGACCCCGTCTTCACCGGCTTTGATGGCGTCAAGTTCGAGTTCCAGGGCGAGACAGACAAGTTCTACAACCTCATTGCCGCACCGGAGCACCAGGTGCGGCAACGCGCTGCGTATGTGAGCTGCACGCGGCACAGCAGAGCATCAGCTGCCGCGGCAGCTGCTCGGCGTGCGCGGCCAGGCTGGCGCGGCGCTGAGAGCGCCCTGCGTGCAGGTCACGACGCGGCTGAAGCCGGGCAAGATGTGGGACCATGTCGGCACCTACATGGGCGGCATCGGGTTCAAGTACCGCGGGCACGTCGTGGTGTGCGAGGTCTCCGACGGCGGCGAGCTGGCCTGTGCGCCGCCCCGCCCCAGCCATGCTGGTGGCCAGCCTTGTGATCTGCCGCATGCATGGATGCTGGCCAATTCTGCCCCTGAGTGGGCCACCAGTCAGGTGCCAGGCTCGCTGCCAGCCTGGGCTGCTATCACATGGCAGGTCTTGGCCGGGCCGCTGCTGGGCACCGGCAGGCGCCAAGCGCTGGAAATTACGACCAGGTCTGCTGCAGCGCTTGATGTGACGGTATTGTGGACTCTGCGCGGGCCTTGAAATGCGCCGCATGCCTCAACCAGGCAGCACCCCATGCTGCTATGGTCATGCAGGCTTGTGCTTGACGCGCGCGCCGCATGCTGCGCCAGTGTGGGTGGACGGCGGCCGGCTGATCATGCCGGAGGGCGAGAACGAGCAGGAGCACCGCTGGCAGGGCGAGGACGGCAAGTCGTTCCGCATGATGTGGCAGCTCTTCCGCCCAGGCTATGGCAACACCGTCGAGCTGACCACTGGTGGGCGCTCTTGCGGCTGACCTCTTAAAATGTGGCTGTGGCTAGGTTCGGATAGATAACGACGCCTGGGTGCAGGCTTGCGGGGAGTGCACTGACCGGAACGTGATTGAGGTCATGCGCACTTGCACAAGCCACGAGCGCCATGTTTGCATGACAGCCGCCCATTGCGGGCGGCGTTGCAGGAGCCGCCACGCCCCCATGTGAGCCCGCCAGGCCCCACGCTTTGACGCACACGTCTGCTCACGCAGCCGGCGCCGCGCGCGCGCAGAGCTGATGTCCATCACGTTCTGGATGACGGCGGCGGGCACGCTGGACGAGGGCGGCGTGCCGCAGCCGGCGTACCTCAACTTCCGCCAGGCGCTGCTGCAGGAGCCGGACGACGCGAGCGCGTTCAAGGTGCGCCCGCGCGCCGCGCGCCCCAGCCAGCTCACAAAGAGGGCGGCCGCAGCCTGAATGTGACACGCCTGTGTTGGGCTCGCGGTGGTGATGTGCGAGTGGTTGGCGCGTCTGCGTGCTCCGTGTATACAGTCTGAATCTGGTCCACACATTCTCGCCATACAGTGTGGAAGCAAACAGAGCGCGGCGGTCGCAGGGCGTGCTGGGCGAGACGCTGGCGCGCCGGCGCAGCCTGCTCTCGCTGGGCGGCGAGGTGCCGGACGCCGCCGCCGCGCTGCCAACCACGGCGGCCGGGAGCGCCGTGGCGTATGAGGTCGCCGGCTACTTTGGCGCGGGCGTCCAGTCTGGGGGCTCGCGCGCCATGCGCGCAGGTAGCGCGTAGCGTGAGCCTGTTAGCGCGGCGGGGTCCATGATGCGGTTACACTGCCCTCAAGTGGACGTGTTTCATGCGGACCATGCGCCATGCGTGATGGATTGCCGCGAGCGGCGCTGGGAGCCTGGGAGCCATCACATGCCTCTCCGGCCCGGGCGCGCTCGCCTTGGCCAAGTACCAGCCTCTGCACTGGCAGCAGATGACTGTGCCCCAGCTGTGGGGTGTGGCTCCTTTCATCACCTGCCAGCGCCGACGCAAGAGCGCTCTGGGTGACCTGGCCAGCCTGAAGGGAATACGGTGCAGGAGGTGCCGGGCTAAGCAGGGGCTCGCGCGGGACTTGGCATGTGCATCAGCACCCGGCGCATGTTGCAGGGGGCAGCAGCGTTCGGCCGAGTGTTCACGTCTTCAGCCCATGTACGTCACGGCGCTGGAGCGCTTATATGTCAGCAGTCAGCGTGCTGTACTCGTGCAGCGCGCTGCTGTCGGGATGCGAGGTGTGCCAGGCTGAATTGAAGCGCACGGAACGGGCTTAGGGCGTTGATGAATCACAGCCTTCAACCAGGGGCCTTCACAAGGTGCCATGAGCATGTGGCTCAGGGCTCATGGTTGGCAGTCTGGCTTTGATAAGATGCCATGTCAGCACAAGGATGCCTTCAGTGGTCAGGCATGTGCGTTTTGAGACCGCTTTTTGGCTCGGCAGTGTATCAATACGGCTTTTGCGTGTTTTGACACGCGCGGGTGACTACCGTGTTCTGTGTGGTTCATGCGAGTTGCGTCCTTGACTCCTGGCTTTGGTCATTTCACCTTTGCCTTGCATCTTTGCCACCATTGGACATGGATTTCACTACCCGCCGCCACAATGTATGCAATGACGGGTGAGCCTCGGCCTCTTGCAGGCTTCCTTCGCGGGCGAAACAGGAGTGAGTCGCTTTGATGGTCAGCTGTGTAACCAACTTGTGTATGGTGTCTCATTCACAAAGGCATGCGTCCTGCCGGGGCAGCACAGCTTACCTGTGCAACCTGTCTTGTTGGTGGAGCATCGTCGGCCACTGCCTCACTCACCTCAACCATGTTTGTCTGCATCCCAGGTAATTTGTCATGCCTGAATCAATAGCTCATGAGCTGTCGGCATCAAGCAGCTCACTAGTGGTACAGTCCATAGGCGCGCCACAGGGGCATCTATGCTAACGTTGTGACAGAGGCACCAGGTAGGCAATTGTGCATGTGGCGCTACCTCCCTTGCTGCAGGCAATGATACACGCGTATACATGCAAAGGCATCATGAGCTCACCAGTCTCCTGATCACATTCAGGACCTTTCCTACGTCACATTTGTTATTTTGCAGTGTTCTGCGCTTGTGCATCTCCTTTTGCCGTGCGGGGCTGCTGTCGCACCGCATACATGCTCATGCTGAACGCCGTCAAGCATCATGCTAACATAGACTGTGTCAACGTTCGAACCTGGCAAGGCAGGTGATTGGCATATGGCTCAATGTGCAGGTGGCTGATGCGGGAGTTGCCAGATACATGGCATGTCCCGAAGAGGAGATGTGCTCGCGTAAAATCACACGAGCTGACCTTACAGCATAGATTCATGAGCGGATCCCATCCCAGCAAAAGCTGCATAAGCGACCCGCCTGTCGTGTCTGAAAGCGGCTGCCAGCAGTGGCCCGCAAGTGTGATCCAGATGAGTCGCAGACTTCATGCAATGCCTCCCACGCAGGCTCACCCATGTAGCAGCCACTGAAGGAGTACGGTGTATACAGGGGAGGGCAAATGAGGGAAAGAAACCTGAGCTCAACACACTGCTGCTGCGGCCATTCCCCCGACGTTTCCCATGCCCCACTCTGTAATGGTGAGCTTCACAAACTGCGCAATACTGCCGTTCACAGGGTCCGCCGGTGCTGGCTGCTGCGGGGCGCATAGGGGCGCACCGCGCAGGTCCGCGAGAGGCAACAGGCATAAACGAGGAGGCTCAGTTCCGGTCCTGGGAAATTCATTGGCCTGTCGAGGGGCGCAGACCTGACGGCCAAGCAAGCCGCCAGGCGCCCCGGAAAACACGCACGGGCACAGCTCGCGCACGCCCGACCCTACCCTAGCCGCACCGAGCTGGCTCACCACGCCCTGACGGGTGCCGCTCAGCCCTGCAAGGGCAGCGCGCCACTGAACGCTCAGGGCCGGCCACTCTGCATACATCACACTTTCTGGTTTTTCGGAGTACCTTGCCCTCGCGACACCCCTCCTCACCCTGGCCAAGGAGCCCCCGCCAGCCAGAAAACTGCCGTAACAATAGTCTAGCAGCCCTATAAGACTCAGACGGCCCCGGCATGCACTCAGCTAGGAGGCCTGCGCTGCTCAGCAGGCCCACCTAGGGCCACACACAGGACAATGTGTTGATGATAGCGGGGGATAGCTCGGTCCACCATGGGGGCAGCATGTCTGTTGGAAGAGGTAGCCAATGGCTCATACTGCGAGCCGCTCTGCCTTTTATGCCTGCCCCTCAACCCTAGCCCTGCCCAACGCGCCCGCTGTCGACGCGGTGGCGCCTGTGCCAAAGGAGCAGCCGTGACGTGGACCTCTAGAAACGCGCCTCTAGCCCTCAATGCCCTAGATGACCTGCCCCTCAGCATGCGCACGACGCCGCCGCAGAGATGTCCACCGAGGCCGCCGAAGGCGCGGACTTGAGCTCGGGCGCCAGTAGGTTGGCGCGAATGGCGCGCACCTGCGCCGTGGCGCACCCGCATCAGGCCTTGCTTGCGAGCCAGCCGGCATATGACTGAGGCTTTGGTTGTGCGCAGGTGTGCCAGAGCCGCGGCATATGCAACACATACCGCCGCGCTGCCACAGCACTACTATGTGACGGCAGGACATGCACCACCGTGGACTTGCAGCACGTTGGTTGTCCATACAAGAATCAAGGCATGCGGCCTGTGCCCGGCTGTGCACAACGCAGAGAGAGGATCAGGGGAGATGGATGTCACAAGCTTTGCTGCCTGGCTTCAAGACCATCCGGGTGCTCCCAACAGCGTTGTAACCACACCTCGCCGTCGCTGAGCCCGAGCGAGCGCGCGTAGCCGCGAGCGCCGCCATACTTCTGCGCCAGGTACGCCAGCGTGCCCGCCGCGGTCTCCGCCTCGGACGCGATCATCTCGTCGCTGATTAGGAAGTCTACGCGCAGCAGTTCTTTGGCGTGTCAGACCCTGCCCTGGTCGCTGCTGCTCTGCCGAGCGCACACTGCGGGGAGCAGGCGCGTTGTGCCCCGGAAGAGTCACCCGCACGCTTCACAGGTCGGACAAGCCGCCAGGCGCGCGCCCGGACGAGAGCACGGCTGTCAGGCGCGCGGCGCGGCAGGGCCAGCAAATCGCATGGGCCACAGCGGGCCGCATGGTATGCCTGCCCCTCAACCTTGCCCTGCCCACACGGGGCCGGGGCGCGCGCCGTGCAGCGTGCGCAGCTCGCCCTTGGCGCGCGCCGCGTGCAGCAGCGCCTCCGATGCGACGTAGTCGTTGATCACATCCGCCTCCGCCACGCCGCACAGCAGCAGCAGCAGCATCATGACCAGGCCGGTGCGGTCCTTGCCGATGACGCAGTGCACCAGCACGGGGAAGTTGGCGGCGTCCGCGAACAGGCGCAGCGCGCGCGCGATCGGCACGCCCGCCTGCCGCCCGGCCGGCGCGTCAGCCCCCTGGGCGTTCGGCGCATGCAGGCGAAGAGATTGCACCCTAGCAAGCAGCTGCGGCATGAGCGCAGTGGTCCACACTGAAGTTTGACAAGCGCGCATGAAATGTGGGCCGCATGTAGGGGAGCAGCTAAGCCGTTGGGCGGGCCGCAGTTTGAGCTTGCAAGCTCGCAGTGCCGGCTGGTGTATTGTTTTGCGGTGGAACCAGGGACTGCGGCCCTGTGAGACCTATGTCGGGCGCGCACCGTGTCCAGCAGCAGCCGGTACATGCCGGAGAGCCCGAGGCGGCCGGGCGCGAACATCGCGCGCGCGATCGTCTCCTGCGCGCTGCGCCCCAGGCAGAGCGCGGCCACCACGGACGTCTGCGTCGCCGGCGGCATCTCCAGGAAGATGCGCCGCTTGAACGTCCACGGGTGCAGGTCCGCTGCGCAGGCGCCCGCGCATCAGCGCCCTGCAAGATAATATCGCCACGCATGACCTGCTCGGCACCAGCTGCGCCCGATGGCGTGCTGCACGCCCCATGGCGCTACTCCTTTGCGCTGAGCGCGGCCGTCTACCAGGCGGCACGCCTCACATACCGGCCAGCGCTGCCCAGGACAAGATGACCCTGCCAAGGCAGCACCGGCCTCCGCTGCCCCGCGCCTGCAGCCGGGAGGCGCGGCGGCGCGGGCGCACCATGGTACACGGCGGCCGCCACGCCGTGGCGCGCCTGGAAGCCGGCGGAGCACGCCGCGCAGGGCGGGTTCTCCTGGCGCTGCAGGGTGTGCAGCGAGCGCTCAAAGCGCTTGCCGGCCACCTGCGGCCGGCGCCCCGCCCCTATCAGAGTCGCGCCGCGCCAGCGCAGGCTCCGCGCGAGCGCCGCGCGGCCGGCCGGAGCTTCCGCAGAGCGGCTGCACAGCAGCCTCGCACGCTTGCAGCCTTTCTAATGTCTGTAAACCGTTAGTGGGATGCACCGCACAGCCTGTGACGCCTGTCACAGACCAGGTCTAGTACGAAGACTCAGCGACAGCTGGCTCCGGCCCCAACCCAGCCGCGCTGGCACACGCGCAGTCCGAGCGCCCGCGCGCCTGCTCCATGGACGAGGCGGAGTCGGGCGTGAAGGGCTCCGGCGCGGCGACGCGCAGGCTCTCCGTCTCGCGCGCCGCGCGCCGCCGCTCGCGCCCGGCCCGGCAGCACGCCTTGGCCTCCTTGCGCAGGTCCACCACCGTCTGCGAGACGCCGGCGCGCAGCCCTTCAGCCCCCGGCGCCAGGCGCGGCTCCAAGTCCACGGGCGCGCGCTCCCCCGCGACCGCCGCGCACCCGCTCAGGGTGACCAGAGCTGTTCTGTCGTGCAATGCATGTACACGATCTCTTTCAAACGAGGGCATTGCTGAATAGCAGGGCAGCTGACGCGCGCAGCGGGGGTTGAGCCGGGTCAGGCTCACCCTCACTCCAATGCGCTCCATCTCCGTCGGGCTGCGCACACGCGCGCACGCCCGTCAGGCTCTGTGCGTCAGTGCAAGCACAAGGTGCTGTGAGAAAAAAAAAAGGTGACATGCGCACTGCCAAGTGCGGGATTAAGCAGGCCGCACCTGAGGACCTGCGACCCACGGTAGACGGCGCCCTTCCGCAGCGAGGAGCACACAGCGCCAACATCCCGCAGGTTCACGCACGGCGGCGCAACCACCTCGTCGGGCTCTGCGCCCCCCGGAACAGCATCTCGCACGGCGTACGTGAAATTTTGCGTGTGGCCGCGCGGCGCTGCGTGTGTGCGCGGCGCCAGGTGCGCCAGGCACCTGACAGCGTGCACGCTGCCGCCAAAGGCGCCATTGCGCCCACAGGGAACAGGCGCGCTCAAGTAAATTTCAAGCGCTCGGCGCTGGAGCACAGCGCCACGCTGGGCCGAGCGCCCTCGCGCACCTTGCATGGCAGGCTGGCCGTGGCGGGTCTTGGCGAAGCAGGGCCCCATTTTGTGCGAGGCGGGCGGCAGCGGGAAGCGCTGCCGTGTGTGCGGCGCGCACGTGCGCCTCCCCAGCTAGCACAGCCCCGCGCTGCCTGCCACGGCGGCGGGCGCGTCGCAGGCCGTGCAGTATGACATCCACGCCTCTCGCCGCCCCTCTGTGAACAGGGTCCCTGTGTGCAGGCTCAACACGGCCTCTCGGGCGTGCCCCAGTGAGCCCGCCTCCTCCGCAGCCCCGCTCGCCGCCTGCTGTCAAGAGCAATACTGCATGAGTCCGGCAGTCCTCCTCCGCACGCACCAGCTGCTTAACGAGCCCGGACTGCCTGCGGTCGCCTTGTTTCCCCTGAGACCCCCTGAGACCACGACGCTTGAAAATATTGTTGCAAGAGTCCCACACGCCTGGCTACAAAGTCAAGGGCGTCCAACGCGATGACAACTTCAGCAACAACCGGCTGCTTTCGAAGCACTCGCACGGGACCCTACCCCCCAAGGGTTGGATGACTCCACAGACGCCGAGCCCAGCATGTCCAGCATGCATATGCAGAACCCCACCCAAGCTACCCGTTATACAGGCGACGCACGCGCGTAGCCTCCTAGCGCAGTACATGCAGAAAAAACTATACTAGCAGCCTATGTTCCCTGAGCTATGCATTCGCCCGTTCACTTCCTGTTCAGTGCACAGCCTGCCTACACAAAATATGAATTGAGTTTGCTGCTCTATCCTACTCAAACCACGTCATGTGTCTATCCTCTGACGGCAGCCAACTCAGACCTCGCGGCTCGCGCTCGTTCTCGGCCTCAGGCACAAAGCTGCACAGCTCTCTTTCTACACGCTGCGCCGGAGCCATGCAGCCCTGACAGTGTCAGGCTGACACCACTGGACTATGCCGTGCATGCCAATGCATGCGTGCAGTCATACATGCCTGTCCAGGCAGGCAGCATGCAAGGCGGGCGAACAGTCGCCTGACAGCGCTGCTTGGCCAGCTGCCGCGCTCGTCGAGTCCGCGCCGCTGCGCATGCCCGGGCCACGCTCACTGCTGCTGCACCGCGCGCCTCCTCGAGGCACGCTCCAGTGCCTCGGGGTGCGCCAAAACCGTCCACAACTTTACATCGTCGCCCCCGCCCGCTCATGCGGCCGCGCCGCACAGGCTGTAGTAGAGCATGTAGGCGTCGGGGCTCCGCGCGACCGCCTCGCCCACCTCCACAACCGCCGCGTCGTCGCACTGGTACCATGCAGCGCCGCACCGGATGTACGCTATGTAGTGCCCGCCCTGCGCGCACACCAGCGCCCCGGCGCTCGCCCACACGGCGCGCCGCCGCGGCGGCGCTGCCAAGCAGTCGCGCGCGCAGCGAGCTGTGCTCGGCGAGCGACAAGCGGGCTACGCCGCAAGCATGGTCACGGGTGCGCTGTCACAACTGCCACACCTGTTACGCTACCTACAAGGTTGCGAGCGGGTCATGTGCAGCACAACACAATCTCCTGAGCGCATGAGAGTCCAGGGCAGGGAACCCAGGCTGCCATGGCATGCATGCAACAGGCCCGGCATCGTTTGGCCAAGACGGGTATTTTCTTTTCCACAGTCCCACTTGGCCTTATCCAAGTCGTGCTGGGCATGCGCACGCCGTTTTCCGGCCTGTCCGGCAAGCAGCACAGGAATGCGGTCACCATTGACCTCTGCATCAACCCCTGTCGGACTTGATCGGGCCGGACCAGCAGCGCAACCTCTAGCCCTTGGAACCAAGCACTGACCGGACGCGCCTGCAGGCTGCCCCGGTGACACACGACGGCGTAGAGCTCATACGCAGCGCCCGCGCCCTCCTCCGGCGGCGGGCCCAGCTCGGCCGCCGCCGCGGCGCGCGGGCGCCCGGCGAAGCGGTGCCGCAGCACGGTCGCGCTCAGGAACGGGCGCGCGTCCAGGCGGCCCGGGAACAGCAGCGGCGTGTTCAGCTTGCGCCCGACGCCCTGCGCCCGGGCTCCCGACGCGTGAGCTCCCGCATGTTGTGTAACGCAGTGCAGTGACTGTGACATTCCCTTGGCGTGAACCCCCCGCATGCAGTGCAAAGGGATATGTCACAGTCAGTGACCCGTGACAACTCTGTTTCCTGAGCTTGTGCCGGGGGCCCTGCTGTGCCACCCAGGACCTGCTCCTGGTGAGACAAAGCGCGTCGGTCGGCGCGGAGGAGTCTGCACGGAAGTTGCCAAAGGGTGAGCGCGCGGCCGCGCGCGCGCCACACCGTGTGCTCAAAGCGCTTGACGTGCAGGCAGAGCACAGGCGGCAGGCGCCGCAGCGACATCTGCTTCACGGCGCGCCGCTCCGCCTGGCAGCGGCCGCATGTCCACCGCTCGCCGGGCCCGAGGCTCTCCGGCCGCACAAAGCGGTGCAGGCAGCCCAGCAGCGTGGCAGCGCCGTACGGCGCGTGCGGCCCCGCGCCCGGCTGCCCGGCCGTGGCGCCGCCGCCGCTCGGGGCGCGCGCGGGCGTGCTGGGCACCCGGCCGGCGTCGAGCTTGCGCTCGCCGCGCGCGCCGCCGCCCGCGCTGCCGTCCGCGGCGGCAGCCGCCGCAGGCGCGACCCGCAGGCTGACACCGCCGCTGTCGGTGCCCGCCGACGAGGGACCCGCCGGGCCGGTCGCACTTACTGGGGGCGTTGCCGCGGGTGCGGCCAGCGCGGCGCTGGCCCAAGCCTCAGGCCTGCTGCCCTGGAGCAATAGTTCGGGCTCTGCGCTGCCGCTGGCAAGCCATGGGCCGGCCGCGCCGCCCGCCGCCAGGCGGCCGGCAGCGCTCTCTGCGGCCCAGCCAACGACCGGCTCGCCCGCGGCAGCGGCGCCCGCGTCCCACCCCGCGGCCGGCGCCGGCCACTGCGCGGCGGCCGCGCCGGACAGGCGCAGCGCGCGGTTGCGCACGCACGCCTGCGCGCACCGGCCGCCATGACACATGGGTCTGGCAGTTGCCAGCTGCTGGCTGCCTGGCACCGCATCAAACGATGTTAAAAAAAAAAAAATCGCCCGAAAAAAAAAAGTGCAGCTGGAGGGGGCTGGCTGTGCAATCGGCACGGGCGACCGCGCCCCTGCCCGGGGCCTGGGTTATGCGCGAGGGGCTGGGGCTGCCGGCGCCGGGCGCGGGCGCCGTGGGCGCGCCTTCTTCAGCTGCGGCTTGACGCAGGTGACGCAGCGCCCGCAGCGTGCCGCGCGCGGCGGCTTCCTGCCCGCGCCGGCGCTCCCTGGGCGCGCCGACTGGCGCGCGCGCGCGCCGCGCGCCACGCGTCAGCAACTGCTGTGAGCAAGCTGGCAGGTCTGCGCACGCGCTCCCCGCCATCGCAAGCCGCTGACCAGTGCCACTGCTGATCAGCACTTCGCATTGCGAGGTTTGACGACCCAAAAAGAAGAATCGCTCTACAATCGCCCATGCCTGCAGTCAGGTACGCGCGCCAACATGCAGGTCGCGAAAGGAACATGACAGCACTCTGATCAACATGGTCTGGCTGATGCGCATGTCACCTGCAGGGGAGCGCGCTGATATGCATGCGGAGGCGTCAGAAGCAGCCCCACATGCCCCAGCTCTGCCAGCTCTCTGTGACAGGGACAGGGCAGCTCGCGGGCGAGGGGCGCATACCGCGGGCCGGGCGGACGGCGGCGGCGGCGCGGGCGAGGCCGGCGGCGGCGGCGGCGGCGACGTGTGCACCTCCTCGCGGCCGCGCTCGGCCGCGCCGGCCACGCTGCTGCTGGCGCCGGCCGAGCTTCCCGCGGCTGCGCGGGGCCGCTATGCACAGCAGGGCGTGAGGCCAGGTTTGGACTCCCGCGCAGGGTGTCATGCACACCCCTGTGTAAGGCTGGGTGCGGGCCTGGCGGGCGAGCGCTGCAGGCCGGCGCTGCGCGTCACAGGCAGGCAAGGCCGACAGTGCGAACGCGCCGCACAGGGTGGAGTTTGCAGCACGTCGGCAGAGTGGAGCAGAAGTTTCCGTCATGATTGCCCGCAGGCGCGCTTCGCAAATGCAAAGAGTTGGCCCATGCCGCCGCCGAACCTGGTGGCCCGGCAGGCAGGCAGGCGCCCCTGGCGCCGCCGCCAGCCCGCAGCCGCGTGCAAGGCGGGCGCGCCTCGCATGGCCTCGCACATGGCCTCGGTCATGCCCTATCGGCTTAGGGTAGGGCACTCGCACCGTCCGTGGTGCTGGTCGGCGGCGCGGACGCGTCGGGCGCGTTGCTGCGGTGCCCCTCGCCCGCCTCGCCGCTGCTGCCGCGCCCGCGCCCCGCGCTGTCGGAGGCGTCGGCGCCGCCGCTGACGCCGGCCTCCGGCGGCGCAGGTCCTCTTCCAGGTCCGGCCGCCGCCCCGCCGGCACGCCCGCTCGCAGCCGCCCCGCCGCCGCAGTCCACGGGCTCGGCCGAGAGCGCGCTCGCGTGCGGCGCAGGCCCGCGCGCGGTGTCAGCAACGGCTGCGAGCTCGGCCGCGGCGAGGCCGGGGGCGCCCGCGCGCGCGCCAGGGCCGCAGACATCGCCGGAGTCGCCGGAGCCTGCCGTCCCGCCGCCCGCGCTCCCTGGCGTGCGGGCGCCGGGCGGATGCGCCGCAGGGCGGGCGCCGCCGCCGCAGCCCGCGGCGCCGATGTGGCCGGCGGGCGGCCGCGACGCGCCGCCGGCCGCTGACGCGCCGGACAGCCGCCCGGTGAGGCCGGCCGCGCCGTGGGAGACCTGCGGCGAGGGCGACGCGTCCTCGCCCGTGCTCGCAGGTGTGGGCGGGCCGAGCTCGGGTCCCTCGGCGTCGGCCGCCGCGCTGGCACGGCCCGCGCTGTGGTCGGCAAAGCCGTTGCACGCGGCGGCCGCGCGCGGCGGCGCCCCGCTCTCGCCGACGCCGCCCGCGTCCGCTGCGGCGGCCGCGGCGGCTGCCTTGCGCGCGCGCGCCAGCCCCGCATGCGCCGCGCTCATGCGCTGCTTCGGGCTGGGCCTGCCGCGCGCGGCGCGCCACATGAGCGCGCCTGGCCCAGCCCCTGTCTGCCGCATGATGCGCCCGGCCCGCAAGACGGCCGGCCCGGCAAGCGCTGCTTGCAAGCGCACTGGCCGCACAGGCGCACTGGCCGCACAGGCAGGCGGCAGCAAGCGAGCGCGCGATGGCCGGGCCGCCGGCGAGCAGGGTCAGGCGACGCTGGGTGCGCCGTGACGCGCGCGCGGGTGTCCTGATCTTGCCATGCGCCGGCACTTGCAGCGGGCCACAGGCACGCATGCTGTCGAAAGGCGCAGGCCAATGAAGAGGCAGGAGCGCACTTCTGTAGCTGCGGCGGCGCGGGCGGGCGCAGCAGCGGCGGCGGGCGCGGCGGCGGCGCCTGCAGGTCCAGGCTGATGTCGAGGAAGGGGTCGTGCGCGGTGGACGTGAAGCCGCACTCGCAGCACGTGACGTCGGAGCGCAGCAGCCCGCCAAACACGGCCTGCACCACGCTGGCGCCCTCCGCAGCGGCCGACGGCCGCGCGCCGGCCGCGTCCGCCGGTGGCGCCCGCTCCCCCGCGCCGGCGCCTGCGGGCGCCGCCGCCAAGGGCACCGCGCGCGCTGCCTCGGCTGGCCGCGGCGGCTGGCCGCGATCCCCGCGGGCCTGCTCCGCCAGGGCCGGGCAGCCAGAGCCGCCAGGGATCCCTGAGCCAACGCCGCCGCCAACGCCCCCCCGCAAGCTGTTTTGTGCGGGAGCCGCGCCCTGAAAGCACGCGGCCACATCAGGCTGCTCGTGCGCGCCCATCTGCAAATCTCTGCAGCAGCTGCCGTCGCCGCCGCCGCCGCCGCCGGCCGCCCCGCCGCCGCCTGCCGCGCCGAAGCCGCCGGCCCCAGCGCTGGCCACAGACCCATTGCCATGGCCGGCGGGCGACCACGCAGCCACGCTGGCGGCGCGGGGCCGCGGCGGGCTGGCAAAGCGCCCGCCGGCGCTGCCGGCCAGGCCGGTAGGCGCGCCGCGCTCGCAGCCAAGGGTGAGCCCGCCCAGCGGCGGCGGGCTGCCCCAGGCGGGCCGGGCGGGCGCCGTGCCGGCGCGCGCGGCGCCCGGCGCGGGCGCGCCTGCCAGCGCGCCTGCACAGAGCAGCGCTGGTCAGGCGGGGAGCGCCGTGCCAGGGTGCAACACGCGCAGCCCCCAGCGCCAGCCCAAGGTCCAGGTTCGAATTGCAGCATCACCCTAGAATTGCTATTTAACCTGCCGCACGCCGGGACCACTGTGCTTTGAGGACGGCAATACCCTCTGACGAGTCACGTACGGATGCTGCCGGTCCACACCTAAGGATATGCAGCCGATCAAGCCAGCACACACAAGAAAAATGATCACCAACAGCAGTGAGGGGCCAGGCTGGTCGCTGTGCACATTGTGGCCGCAGCCTCAAGTGCATCGCGGGCAGGCCCCCAGGCGCACCAAGCAGCAGCCCAGGCAGCGGCCAGGCGCGCGCCATACGCGCGGACGCGGGCCAGCCGCCAGGCGCGCCCGGAGTCCCCTCCCGCGCCAACACGCACACCACGCCGCCGCTGTCGCTGTCGGCGCACGCGAGCACACCTCGCGCCCGCCCGCTCGCAGGAGAGCCCGCTCCAACCCCGCTGCTGCCCGGCGCCAGCGCAACCACTCCGGCAGCCGCCTGCGCTGCGTGCGCGTGCGGACCGGGCGCAGCGCCGGAGCACGAGTCCTGCCCGGGTCCCGGCGAGGGTCCCATACATGCCGGGCCTGGCGCCTGCTGGTGCAGCGCCGCGTGGCCCATGCATGAGCCATTCGCCGCCGGCGCCCGCGGCCACGCGCCAGCGCAAGCGCCCACGTCCCCCGTTGCAGCGCCTGCTGGGCACTGCCCCGCGCCCGCAACCCCTCCGCACGGCGCTGCTGCCGGCGCGTCCGCGGGCCTCGCAGGCTCAGCGCCCGCCGCCGCCGGCGCCGCCGCGGCGGCGCCGGGCGCCGCCGCGTCGCTCCGGCCGGCGGCCGGCGCCGGCAGGCGCGAGTACGAGAGCCCCGCCAGCGCGTAGAGGTAGAACTCGTGCGCGTCCTGCTGCTGGTAGCCGGCCAGGTGGTGCTCCGCGTGGCGCCACCACGCGTACAGGAACGCCGCGGGGCTGTACGGCGCGCGCGCGCCCGAGTACGCCGCCGAGAAGACAACATCCTGGCCGCCCCCGCGCAGCCGATGAGCAGCAGAAAGTCCCTTCCCAAGCTTCTACCCATGCAGACAGACCCAGGCGCAGGTGTTTGGTCGCAGACAGCTGCACAGAGATGCTGCAGGAGCGGAAGGCGGGCCCGCCTGCGCCGCGAACCACAACGACAGGGCCGCCCCACACTGACACTCCTTCACGGCGCATGCCTTGCGCGCATATCACGCCGTCGGCAGGCTACAAATCATTGAGAGCGATGCGTCCACAGCGTCGGCGCATGTTGCACGCCGCCGACGGTGAAGCGCACGACAGAAAGAGAGGGGCACTTCGGGGCTCGGGCCGCTCGTTGCGCTCCGGCAGGGTGGCGCTTCTGAGGGGGCTGCTAGCGCGCGCACCAGCTCGCAGGACAGGCAGGGCTTCTGCGGGCGGCTGGGGCACAGCGCCGGCGGGTGCCCGCCGCCCAGGTAGAAGTTGCGCAGCAGCGGCGCATGCAGCAGCGCCTGCGCGCCCGCCCCGGCCGAGCCCGCTCAGTCCCGGACCTGGCGCCCCTGCGCACGTGCAGCCCCCTCGCAGCGTCCGGAGCGACAAGCAGGGCCTGCCTCCCCAGACGGCGCAACGCCTGCAGGATCAGGAAGCACCGGCGCTCCGGCGCGCACGGGGCATGGCCCGGCTGCAAAGGACCAAGCGCGCCGCCTCGGCCTGCCAGGGGCGCCGGGTGCTCAGCAGCTTGGCGCCGAGCGGGGGGCAGGCACTTCCCCTGGCCCTGACCTACCCTAGGCCGTGCGCTCGGCGCGCCTGCAGGACGCTGTTCATGAAGCAGGTGTTGCCCAGGTTGGCGAGCCCGCGCAGCCCGGGCGGCTGGCCGTCCGCGGCGGCCACCGCCGACGCGCCCGACGCCAGCGCCGCGCGCTCGCTGCCGCCCGGCTCCCACGCGGCGCCTGCCCGGCGGGGGGCTGCGGGGCTCAGGGGCGGGCACGGGTTTGAAGCGCACCACGCAGCCTGAGCCAAGCCCGCTAGGTGAGGTGCACGACGCAGCCTGAGCTCAGACAGCTCATCGGGATGCAAGCGCTTATCATGCATGCGCGCGCCGCCCAAGCAGTGGCGAAGTGCCGTTGCCTAACGACGATGACAAACATGTCGCCAGCCAGCACAGAGCACACAGCACAGGGCACCATACCCTAACCCTACATGTAGCCAGCACTGGGGTGCGCCCGGGCGCCCACCCGCGGCGCGCAGCTTCCGCTTGGTGCCGCACGCGGGCGCGGCCGGCGCGCCGGCAGCGCGGCGGGGCTCCCCGCCAGCGCTGTGCACCCCCGCGGTCTCTGCGCTCGCCGACCCGGCCGCGCCGCCCCGCTGAGCCGCCGCCGCGGCGGCGCCCTGGCGCGCGTCGGCCGCAAGCCCAGTATTAACTTGTAGAACCCAGCTCGGCCTGCAGGCCGCTACAAAGCACACGGCGCTGAGCAGGAGGGACGGCGTCACAGCGCATGAGCTCGCAGGGGAGCTGCACAGCCGCCCCCTTGGCAGCAGAGCGGGCGGGTCGGGAAGCGAACCGTGGCGGCCCTGTCAAAGTCCTCATCGTATACATAGTCGCCGCAGGCGCAGCAGAAGAGCTCGGTGCGCGTGAGGTCCAGCGCCAGGTGGTGGCCTGCGCAGGCGCACCAACAGCGGTGAGGCTGGGACCCAGGTCAGTGGTAGCTCGGCGCCACGAGGTGCGGAGGACGATGCTTGGCGGTGCGCTGCAGTGTGTGGTCGCTGCGGTTGTGACGGTGCGCTACAGGTGCGCTGAGAGGCACAGCGGTGCGCAGGCGGACAGAGAAGCTGCCTGGCGTGCAGGCGGAGCGGTTGCCGGCGCACCCGGCAGCGCCGCGGCGTGGCCCTGGCAGTGCTGCCGCAGCGACTTGGCTGTGGCCGCGCAGTGCAGGCACACCGTGGCAGGCGCCGCTCCGCTCAGCTGCCGCTCCACAAGTGCGCAGTGAGCCTAGCAACGGTGCTGTCATAGCACAGCAGGTTGCCTGAGCAACATGGGCCAACAAACGGCAGGCACGTGCTCGAACGTGCGGAGCGACAGCTCTGCAAAAGTGTCAGGGACTGGCTTTGGGTAGCACCCGCGACCGCCAGAGCAGCAGCAGCGTGCGCTGCAGCGCCCGGAACGCCTCTCCGCCGCCCCCGCGGGCCTCCTTGTAGGCACGCACGTGCGGGCAGCCCACGGCTGTTGCCGAGCACATCCCGTCCCCACGCGCTTGCTCAGGCAGCGGTCAGCGCTGGAGCTGCCCCACGCTGCAAGCTGACCAGCGGCTGGCCACCTGCAGCGTCCCCGCCCGCTGGCACTGGCGAACTGCCACCAGTTCTAGGCGCCAGCTGTGGCCTCCCCGCCGAGATATTAGAGCAAGCGGAGGACTTACAAGGCTACGGGCCCGGGCCTTGCGATGGGATGCGACATGACCCTCTTCTTCTTCTCTCCATGCGAAAGTCCAAGGTGGCTTGCCCGGCAGCCTCAACCTGACTTGCCAGGTTGCTTGACAAGCGCTTGCCCACCGTGCGAGCTAGCAGAGCAGTGCTGCAGGCGACAGCAGGATGCTGTTGAACACGCGCGCCCCCCTGGCGGGCGCGCAGAGCTGCTTCCGCTGCGGCAGCGCGGCGCGCCTGGCGCAGCGCGCACGGCTCCCGCCCGCGCCCGCGCGGCAAGGCATGGCTGTGCTGGCGATGGCCAAGCCGACCAAGGCGGGCGACCTGCGGGGGCTGTCCGACGAGGAGCTGGGCGCGGAGGTGTACAAGAGCAAGCGCGCCCTGTTCGACCTGCGCGTCGCGCAGAAGACGCGCCAGGCGCGCCGCAGCGCCGCCTGCGGCCTGCGTGCGGGCGGCTGCAGCGCGAATGGTGGCCGGCCAGGGCCCTTGCTGTGCCGGGGCGCCGCTGACAGGGCCGCCTGGCGCCGCAGGCGTACAAGTCGCACGAGTTTGGCTGGCACGCGCGGAAGGTGCGCGCCGGGACTGCGGCCGCGTGCACGGCGCCCGCGCATGTTGCTCTTGCACCGTTTGCTGTCGCGCGCCTGGCACCCCAGCCGCTGACGGCATGTTGCCGCCTGCGCCTGCGCAGATTGCGCAGTTGCTGACCATCAAGCGGGAGCGCGAGATTACAGAGGGCATGGGCAAGCGGGCGTCACGGCAGAAGGACAAGTGCGCAGCCCGCGGCCCCTCTCTGCGCCTGGGGCTTGTAGCCGGCAGGGCTGTCGCAGTAGCTGCAGCTTTCTGCCCCAGTTATCTCTGCCGTTCCTCAGCACTGCACGGCTCAAGTGCACGTCCTCCAGCAGGCATACGAGCGCTTTAGCTGCTCCTCAGGCAGAAGCGCCACGCCGTTGTGCCTGGGTGTTTGCAGTGGGCGCAACATGGCGTAGGAGATAACATAGTGCCTGCTGCTTGAGCCCTGCCGGTGGCTGTGTATTGTGTGCGCTTTGCATTGCTCAGCTGACCCTGGCAGGCTGCACAAACTTGGCACGGCCCCCATCACCCAGACGCTCCTGAGGGCCGAGCGCTATCCTGGCGTGCATGTACTAGCAGCGTGGGGCCTTCAGGCCGCTGGGCCCCTATTACGCGGTATCGTAGGCCCGAGCAAGCCCGAGCAACCCCTGTATAGCAACCAACGGCTCTGACACTCTGCATAGCAGTGCGGCACACCAGGGACGGAAGGCTCTGAGTGCGCGCACCTTGTCGCGCACCCAGGCGCATTAGGTTTTTTTCTTCTCTTGTCGCAGCCATCTAGGGCTGCTTAGGCAACAGGTGTCCTGCACTGAAGGGGGTCCTGGCCGCCGCGCAGGAAGGAGAAGCTTGCGGCAGGGTTTGGCCAGTTCTGAGCGAGGGGTGTGGAGCGTGGCGGGGAGGCGCCGGGGGTTGAGCACGGCAGCCCCTTGGCTGGTCAGCGTGGGCCGGCGCTGCCCAGGTGTCGGCGCGGGGCTGGTGCGTGCAGGCCGCAAAATATCTGGGCGTGCAGAAATTCTGCCGCAGTGCTTTTGTCTGTGGGGTGCCTGGGAGTCCAGACCGTGTGCAGGGCGTCTGACGGCCTGATGGTCAGAAGTGTAGTCGTCCCACGTCTCTGTCATTTTCGTCGTGGATTGGACTCTGATGGACTTGGTGCGTCTGGTCTGCTTGACTGCTGGACCAGCGGACCGCTGACATGCACTGGAATGCTATGGTGTGGACTGGAGTGGACTGGACATTTGCACACCAAGGCCTTGCACGTCCTGCTGGGCCCACTTTCCATTACAAATCTGGATTTGTAACTGGTTACAAACCCTGGCTGATGGGACCCCGTCCTACTTCAAGAAGTTGATTCTGAAAGTTCCAGGTCAGGAAGTGCTTGGGATAGGGCTCGCCAGGAGGCTGCCAACGTCCGCTCAACACGCAACTTGCACCGAGTCCACAGGCCGGACGAGAGATGTGTAAGCCGCGCGACGGTCGGCGCTGCCGCGGCTGCTAGGCAGGACCAGGCACTGTGCTGTCCCACTCGGAGAACACGATGGCAGCGCAAGTTGGGCACAGCCTGGGCCTGCAGTCCCTGCCGCAGGCCATGGGAGGAGACTTCAACTACAGCCAGCTCGCAATGCACTTCCAGTCGAGCATAGCGAATATGACGGAAAGGCAAGCCAACCCCGCGCTCCACGCGTCAAGGTGCGCTGGCTGCTCACTGAGGCAGCTCGAGACAGGCTGCCTGCTGCCCTTTGCTCTGCTCTGCACTGGGAGGGGGCCAGCGCGATCGCGTGATGTGGGGCGTCACCGCATGTGTGTGCTTGGGTCCGCCTGTGCACTGGCCTGCCTGCCGGCTATTGATATTGTGCTTGCGGAGCAGAGCACTTCCCATGTTCCCGGAAGGGGGCCGGCCTGTCAGCGGAAGCAGGCAGAAGCTCGGCGGTTGGGAAACCCACGGGCGTCTTGTCTCCACGCGCAGCATGGAGCAGTACCTGCAGCAGGCGGGCTGCTCGTCGGACGCGTCAGTGGAGGACATATCCGAGAACGTCGGCGCCGACGGACGCGGTGTGCGCGAGGACGAGCAGGTTCGCTGCCGCCTGGCATAAACCCAGCTCTGCTGACGGACGTCTCCCTGCTCTGACGTCCGTCCCAAGTAGTTGGTGCTGGCCGAGGTGGAGCTGGAGCCAAGGAGTGGGCCCAAGGAGTGGCGCACGCGTGCTTTATCTGGCAAGATGCGCTGCTGACAACACAAAGTGCGCTGCTGCGCAGGCCAGCGATGGCAGCAAGCGCAGCGTGGACGACGAGTGCAACGTGGCTGCAGGCGCGCCGGCGGACAGCGAGGCCGCCGGTGCCGCTGGCGCGAACGGCAAGCGCATCAAAGTGCAACATAGCCGCGCGCTGACGGAGGACGAGAAGGCGCAGCGCAGGCGCGCAGGCCCCTCCTTGCAGCCCCGGGCTGCCACCCGTCGCCAGGGGCCCTGGCCCAGGGCGGACAGGCTCGCTGTGCAGCCGTCCCGAAGACACAGGCCTGTTCAACGCCCCAGTGCCCTGCTCCCGTGAGCGCGCTCCTGGCTCACGCACGCGGCTGTGGCGCAGGCGCGAGGGCAACCGCAAGGCCGCGCAGCGGCTGCGGCAGCGGCGCATGGAGACCGTGGCCAAGCTGGAGGAGGAGGTGGCCAAGCTGGAGCAGGAGCGCCTGGTGTACCTGAACCACATGTACCAGCTGGCCGCCTCCGCGCGCTCCGTGGTGGAGGAGAACCGCGCGCTGCGCGCGCGCCTGGAGGTCCTCGCCGCCGGCCCGGCCGCCCCGCTGGTGCGCGGCGCGGCGTAGCGCGACCCTGACTGCTGGACGTCCCCTGTCATTTTATCAACACCCTATCACTTGCCTGATGCGGCAGTCGCAGGCTAATACGGCCAGCCGCATGGGGCATGCTTGCTAAACTTCAACACAAATCGCTGTATGCACCACTTCTGATGATGATACAGCAACCATTGGAGGCCAAGCAGCTGCAATGCTGACGCGCTGGGACGCTGAACATGCACCGGCATGCACTTGAGCAGGCCCTGCATCCTCGCCTACCCTTGCCGTGCATGGGGCTGCATTGGCAAGCCCGCTAACGCAGAGCGCCGCAGGCCAACCTGCCGATGCCGGCGCCGTCCAAGCACGCGGCTTCGCCGCCGCCGCCGCACGCGCCCGCGCCGCAGCTGCCATCGATGGCGTCCGTCAACTCAGCATGTATGGACTTTGAGGCTGTGCGCCGCGAGCTCTTTTCCAGCTCCAATGGCGCCGCTGTGTGGCCCGGTCCGGTGCGCGCCTTTCTACCCAGGTTGCAAGCATGCATGTTCATGATGTGTGCATGCTTAGCGACGCTTTGCATCGCAACATGCACTCCTGTGTCATGCATGCATTGCAAGCAGAGAGCCGACACTCGCCTGTGGGCACCCTTGCATGCTCACGCCCACGTGTGGTAGAGTTTATCGAGTTTGCTTGTCGGCGCAGCCATGGCCTGTGCATGCATGCCTGTCCCCCGTCTCAACACCACAGTTGCATGCTTGCATGTCCTGTCAAAGACAGTGTTCTGGTAGTGGAGGGTAAAGCAGCTGTGTGCGCTTGTGCAGGGTCTGTGAATGAGCAGCGGTGAAACCTCCAAATAAGGGCCGGGACGGCGGGGGGCGGGACGCGGACCCAGACTGAAATAGACTGTGTACCAACAGCCGCCGTGTGCTCTCTATTCGCTGAATACGGGCGCGGTGGCGCAATACGGTCAGCAACGCATGCGGGATTGGTATTCATTTGATCCATTCGGGCCGGGCTTGCATGCCTGCAGCTGCAGAGCTCTTGAAGGGGAGAGACAGCATGCAAGGGGGTTGGCCGCGCTTCTGCTCATTGGAGGACTGGCTCTGCACCTTCCCAGCATTCATTATAGCCTATGACCGCCCCCTCGCTCCACCCTCTCTCGCGCAGGTGCAATTGGCGCATCGGGGTGAGCTGGTCCTGGTGCAGAACTTTTTGCGTTTGGTGGTCTAGCCATGTGCCGTCGGTACTGAGCATTGGTTGGGTGTATTGGAGCGGCACTTGTTTGGTGCCCTGACACGCTCATGGCCCACGGCGGCGCTGTTGCTTCCGCCAGGCTGAAGCAGCAGACTGCTCGGGGGGCCCGATGGCGCGTGTCGGGCTGGCTAGGTTGCTGAGGGTGTTGCTTCCGCTTGGTGCGTCCACTCTGTGGGCCCGGCCTGGCCCCATTTCATGGCAGCACTTCATTGTCATGGCCAGTTTGGAAGCTCGTATTCTGGTTCATCAGCACGGCACATAGCACATAGGCTGCCGGGAATGTCACGCGATCTTGTTTTCAGGCACTGTAACGTGACGAGCTGTACTGACGAGCTGTGCGCGCGTCCTTGCAAGAGAGAGGTGCCTGCAGCCCATCTGCCAGCTCATGAGGCCAGAAGCATACCACGTGCATCAGTGTCATTGCTTGTTAGGTCAGTGCTTGTACTTCATCACATACTGTGACAAACTTGTGCAATGTTTGCACTCCAGCAGAAGCAGAAATAGGCCGCCATCTTCAGCAAGCCTGATCGACGTGTAGAACACGTCCTGGCACAAATCCTTCACGCCTGCAAACCCACATGCCACGAGGAGCGCCGAATTGCGCTTGCCTGCGGCACAGCAGACATTGTATGTCTGCTGTGCCACCACATGCGTATTGCTCGTATATCACAACTGTTGTGACACAACACATGCATACTGAAAATGGCAAATCACAACATCCCGTGCGCACTGTTAGCAGGCATGCTGGCTTGATGCAACCCCAGACATGAACACCCGCGCCCCGTACAAACCGTATCACTTTTGTCACATTGGTGTGAGGTGCTTGAACTAGAGCTGCTGCAGACGGCACGCAAGGGCCTTGCACCTTTCAACATAGGCAAGCCTCAAGCACAGCCCAAAACATTTGAAAGCCCCCCGGGGACCCATCATCATGCTAAAACAACAGCGGTCAAATAGCTCTCATGCGAAATGCAATGTCATGGAGAACCTGCCTCCAAAGCGAGTACAATAGACGGCCTTGGGCACGGCCAGACCCTGCGCTCAGTGCTCGCTCATGCCAACGCGCTTCACAGTGCAACGAGGCGCGCCGGGGCTAGTGTGCCGTCACCGACGGCGGCCCCGCAGGGCTGGCGGACGCGCGACTCGCCGACGGCCGGCGCTCTACGCTCGATGAGAGCGAGCTCTGCGAGGGCCGGCGCAGGCTGCTGGACGCCGAGAGCACTGGCTGCAGCAGGTTCTTGAGCGGCGCGAGCACGTCGCGCTTGCCCTCCGCGGCCAGCGCCTCGTCGTCCGGGCCGGCCTGCTTGAGCAGGTTGACGCGGATGCGTGCCAGCTCCCACGCCTCCATGCCGCACTGCGCCGCGCTCTCCCTCGTTGCTCCCTGCTTCCTCGGGCTTCCAGGGGCGTGCTGTGCGACGGGACCAGCAGAGTGCGCGGAGGCAGGCCTCTCAGAAACAATCAGCCGCGAGGCACAGCAGAGCTGTCGTGGCCAGCCTCGGGCGTAGTGAAGGGCTTTGTCTGATACTGCCTAACAGTCACGTGGCAGGGCCAGGCCCCTGGAGGGTTCCCCGTGTGCTGCGCAGCTGCAGTCGCTGCAGCATACAAGGCTAGAGCCCCACGTCTGCGACCCAGGCTAACAGCCGCGCTTGCCGGGCGGCTGGTGAGCGAGCTTGCAGGGCGCGCGCCTCACGGGCGTAGTTATCGATATCGCCATATTTCTGCGCCAGGTAGTCCAGCGTGGCCTCCATGGTGTCGCGCGTGGCCGCGATGACGTCGTCGGCGGTAAGGTACACTGCGGCGCGCGCGTGCGCGGCGTCACGCACCGCGCTGACACCGCACTGCACCGCCGCTACATGCACCGCGACTGTGCACGTGCGGCTCCAGGCGCTGCTGACACCCCCGACAACCAAAGTGCATGGCGCCATGGTGGTCGCGAGCTTGGGATCTCCAGCTGCCCTAACCCCAGCCCTACGCCAAGCCCTGCGCCAAGCTCAGGACCGCCAGCCACATGCACGCCACAAACCGTTGTGCAACCTGCACCTGAAACGCTTACAAGCAGGGCCAGCCGCGCAAGGTCATGAGGGCCAGCCTGCTGCGCAAGGTCATGAGGACAGGAACCCTGGCGCGCACCGTCCAGGTCGAGCTCGTCGTGCATGCGGCTCTGCTTCAGCACCTGCTCGGACATCATGTAGTCCTCCACGATGGCCTCCCGCTTCACGCCGCACAGCAGCAGCAGGACCATGACGACGATCCCTGCACCGCAGACCCCGGCCAACCTGGCATCCAGGCTGCGCACTCCGCGTATCAGACGTATCAGACGGACAACTGTTTTCACATACAGCTGCCGTGTGAAGGCAGTGTATATATGCATGTTCCTTGGGCACAAGGCAGCCAGCAAGCTGGTGCAGACAGGATATCTGCTTGCCGGACAGCGGCGACCTCAACACCCCTGTCGCTGTCGTTGCGCGACGACCGGCGAGCTCTGCAACCCCACACGCACGAGGCCAGGGCCAGGAGCACCTGTGCGGTCCTTGCCATGGATGCAATGGATCAGGATCGGGTAGTTCTCGGCCTCTACAAACACGCGCAGCGCCTGCGCACCCACCCAACCGTCAACAGTCCAGGTATGAGACACCGGCTGAGCAACAAAGCACGCTCGTGGCTGAGCATGCGACTGGGGAGGCAGCTGTTGAGCGCAGCGCGCTAGCGTACAGCGAAGAGAGGCTAAATGCAGGCTCGAGCGCACCGTGGCGATCCCCCGCTTGGAGTCCTCCAGCATCGTCTTGTACAGAACCTGGAGCACCAGGGAAGTCACATCAACGAGCTTCACGCGTGCACAGCTCCTGCTTGTGCACACACGGCGTGCCATACCATGCGCTATGCTCTGCCACCGTTTGGAGACAGCCACTGTATAGGCAGGCGCGATGCCGCACCGTATACCCCATGTAGAGCGGGTTCGCCACCGCTGGCGCCATCACAGACGAGGCGCCTGCCGCAGCGCATTCCTATTTTAGTATAAATACATCCTCCTTCATGTGTCACTGCACCCGGCGCGTGCCTCCGGGCCAGCGCATGTAGGTCACTCAACACCAGAAAACGCCCAGCACACTGACATTGCCGCTTATGCAAGCAAAGACATGCAGCACTGGGTACGGAGCCAGGCTCAGCAAGATTCATGGCGTGGCCGCAGCGCCGCACCTTTGCCGCGGAAGGCCGCCATGACCGCGCGCATGCGCACGCGCTGCGGCATGGCGGCAAAGATGCGCAGGCCGACGAAGGTCGGGATGAGGTCCGCGTGCACCACCGACTGCGCACGGAAGCCGATGGTCTCCTCCAGGTGCTGCTGGCTGCGCGGGCGCGCGCGCACACCCGGCCGAATAAGCGCCCCACGGCCTCCATGGTGCCACGGTCGAAACTAGAAAGGTGAACAGCTGGGCATGCTGCCGGTGCTGGGCACGCGCAGGGTCAGCACGGGGCCAGCAGGGGATAGGGTTAGGGCCCGCACCAGGGTAGGCAGGGCTTGGGCTGGCCCCGCGTGGCGTACACCTTGGCCTTCTCCGGGTAGATGAGGTCCGGGCCCTGCCCGCGCGCCAACTCAGGCCGGTCAGGGGCGGTCTGACTCGAGTGCAGTACAGCCAGGACTTGTGGGCGCTGCGCATCGCGCCCTTGTGCGCAGACCTGTGTCCAGGGGCCTGTCTGGCCGGTGGCGCATGGAGCCGGCTGCGCTCGCGCCGGTCAATGACCATGCGCGATGATGCAGGGGCACTCTGTTGCATGGATACCGTCATTACTTCACATCGCGCCCGGGCACTGCAGGCGGGCGCGCGTGCTGACCATGCAGCCGCGCGTCACGGGCGGCGCCGGACCTTGCTCAGCACGGTGCCAATGCGGCGCAGGCGGGCCTCGTGCTTGTTTGCCGCGGCCTGCTTGCACGGGCGGTCCATGCGCCGCAGGTCCAGGATGGTGCGCACGCCGTACCGCCGCATCTCGTCCGCGCTGCAGGGCGGCGGGCACGGGTGACACAGCGCTGGGCATGCAGGTGAGGAGCCTGCCCAAAGGGCGCCTTGTCGCTTGCGACCTGTGTGACACCCTGGCAGCATGGTCAAACAAGCGCAAAGCGCTGCAGTCCACGACTTGCAGTAAAAGAGGGGCTATGGACTGCAGATCCCAACAGCAAGCAAAAGACCTGGAAGCGGCTAAGCACAGGTGCCGATCTTGCAGCACAGACATGGAGCTGAAAGGCAGGCGCTGTCTGGGCCAGCGGAGCGCGCCTGAGGATCTGCGACGCGCGGAACATCACGCCCTCCCGCAGGTTGGCCTTGTGGCCGGCGCCCGCGCCAACGTCCCGCAGGTTGACCGACACGGAGGGGTTGCGCGCGGATTTTGTGCCAGGCAGCACACCCGCCGCCTGCGCGCACGCGAACTGTCAGCCGCACGCCGCCCGCACGGCCTTGCAGCACGCCCGCGAGCAGGCTCGTAGGCAACAGACACCACCTGCCCGCGCGTCCAGCTACAAGTGACGCTCCCCGTCTGGCCACCAGCCGCAACCGACGCGTCAGGACATGCAGCTGTGCCGCGGCAGGCGGCACGGGGCCGCCTGCCTTCTCTGCGGGGGCGGCGGCGGAGGCCGCCGCGAGCGCCTGGCCGGGCGATCCGGCCCGAGCGGCCACGCTGTCCTTGCTCAGCACGTCAACGACCGACGCCCTGGCCGCGTCCTCAGACGCGGCCGGCGGGCTCGCGCTGTACTGGCTCTGCGCCTGCGCCAGGCCCGGCGCGGCGGGCACGCCGGGCGTGCCCCCGGCGCCGAGCGCCGCGCCGGGCGCGCCGGGAGCTGAGAGAGCGCCGCCGGCCGCGCCGGGGCCGCCAGCAGCCGCAGGGACGCCCCCCAGTGCTTCAGGGCCGCCGTGCGCGTTTGCGCCGTTCTGAGCAGCGCCTGACTCGGCTGGCTGTGCTGCTCCGGGAAGGTCTGGTCCTGCAGCAGCTGGCGGCGGGGCGTGGCCGTTCGGTGCCATGGTGCGGACATCAGTGCCGGCCTGCATGCTGCAAGCGGCCTCCGCGGGTTGCCGCTTTGTGTCCTGCGCAGCAGCAAAATGCCAAAAGTGAGCCAAGGGACAGGAGCGGTGCGGCTTGCCGGACCCGCCCTCGCTGCAGGGCAACCCAAGTGCGCTGTCTGGCCACGTGAGCCCTGCATTCCTGTAAGGCAGTCCCGTGACAGCACCCACCTAGCAGCAAATGCAAATGGAAAGAGTTCCCCGCTTGGCAGCCTTGGCTGCAGTTGGGGGAGCCACCTTACAAGAAACTGCTCAAAGGGGGACTTGGCCCTAGGCCTCGCCGTCACTCAACAGAGCTATCAATGCTCCTCACAAGCTCCTACGAGTCGCTGGGTGCGCCTGCAGCTGTTCACGGCGATGACCACAAGCTCACGGACTGCATCGACTGCAGCTAGTTGCCGGGCGTAAACGGCAGGCAGCACTGCGTGAGGTATATGTCACTGGCCAGCCTGCAACACCTGTGTACTTGGTGAGACGCCCAAACGGTCTGTTATGACTCAGTGCAGCCCTAAGTGGGTCCTGCGCCAACCCTTCCAATTTGCTTTGGCAAGCGCAGCTGGAGGAGAGGGTGGCCACCAGGAGCAGGGGGCTGAGACACTGCTGTACTGCTGCGTGTACTGCATACGCTAGCTCAACCACACAGCGGCACTGCGGGCGTGCGCAGAACTGCAAGCTTGCGCCAAGGTGGCAGCCCCCAAACCTTTTGCACACAAGCTGCTACTGCTGAGGGACAACAGGGAGTGCTGGGCAGTGGCGGCTCCTTAGGGAGCGGCCCCTGCAGGGCATGGGGGAAGAGATGCAAGGCCCAGGACCCTCCCTGCGAGCAATGGACATGGAGGCTCAGATCCCCTCGGCAGCAGCGGCGGAGGCAACGCAGCCTGGAACATCCGTGAGGTTCACCGTCCGGCACCAGACGCGGGATACGCTGGACGGCGATGTGCTGCCACAGACATCTGGCGAGGGGGAGCAGCGTGCTTTCCGGGAGGCAGGCTTCCTGAACTGCACCTTTAAGGTGCGGAGTGCGCGCATGCTCAGCATGCCCGCGCGGCGTGCAGCCGGGCGGGCGGCAGCGCAGAGCGCGTACCCTGACTTGAAACGCGCGATGCGGGCGGCGCGGGCGCGCCGCTGATGCGCGGGGCGCGTTCGGCGCAGGACCTCACGTACCGCGTGACGAACAACGCGAACAAGAAGGAGAAGATAGTGCTGCTCAACAAGGTGACTGGCTTCCTGCTGCCCGGCCACCTCTCCGCGCTGGTGCGCTCCCGCCGCGCTCTCTGCCTGACGCGCTGGATCGCAGCCCCGCCAAGCGCTTGCTGCAAAGCTGCTTCCTCTTCAAAGCGAGCTTGGGCAGACGCCTCACCAAGCGGTGCGGTGCGCGGCGCGCAGATGGGCCCGAGCGGCAGCAGCAAGACCACCCTGCTGGGTGCGCGCCTGTGCTGACGGTGCTGCAGATGACAGCGCGTGCGTGGCCACTGCGCGCCTCGCAAGCTTTGGCGCGCCTGACGCCCCCCGCGCGCCGCAGACGTGCTGGCGGGGCGGAAGACGGTGGGGGCGATCAGCGGCAAGGTGCTGTACGGCGGGCACCACGCCAGCAAGAATTTCCTGCGGCGCTACACCGGCTACGTCGAGCAGTTCGGTGCGCCGCGCGCCTTGCGCCGCCCGGCGCGCGCCCGCCCTCGCGCGCCGGCGCGGGCCGGCGCTCCCTTCGCGGGCCGGCGCTCGTCGCGGCCGCGGCGGCCCGACGCGCGCGCGCGCAAAGACGCGCACGGCGAAAATATCGCCGTCTTCGAGGTTCATGCGCGCGCGCGCGCAGACGCGCTGGTCGAGAACCTGACCGTGTTCGAGATGCTGCTGTACACGGCGGAGATGAAGGTGGACATGCGCGTGCCCTTCCGCGCAAAGTGCCGCAAGGTGCAGGCGGTCGTGGACCAGCTCGCGCTCAACACCTGCCGCGACACGCGCATCGGCTCCCAGGTCGCGCGCGGCATCTCGGGCGCGCGCCCGTGCCGCCGCCCGGCCGCCGCCCGGCCGCCCTGCCTGAGCTGGCAGCCGACCTGCTCCAGCCGGAGGCTAGGCGCGGCCCGTGCGCGCTGCAGCTGCCGGGCAGTGCAAAAGAGCAGCCGGCCGGCGGCGGCGCGGGCGCAGAGAGGCATGGGCGGGCAGGCAGAGCAGCGCGGGGCGCCCGCCCGTGCGGGCCGGGCGACGCGGCGCCGGCGACGCTGCGCGCTGCCGGCCGGCCTGCCGGCCACTCCCGGCCTCGGAGCGGCCGCCCGGGAGCTGCCGGGGTGCCTGCCTCGCCGTGGCTGGACCGCGCGCCAGGCTCGGGTCAGGGTAGGGCTGACGCGCGCCGCGCCGCGCCAGGCGGCCAGTGCAAGCGCACGAACATTGGCATCGCGCTGGTGGCCAACCCGCGCGTGCTGTTCCTGGACGAGCCGACGTCCGGCCTGGACTCGTACACCGCGAACGAGGTGCGCCGCCCGCAGCGGCGCGGTCCCTGCCCACCTTGTGTCACACCGTCGCCAACAGCAGAGCAGCGGTCTGCGGACTCACCCACTGCAAGTCGCACTCATTCAGGAAAGCTATGAAAGAAGATTCAGCAGCTGCTCAGGCGCAACCCGGTCATGACCACCACATGTTTCTATGGCTGTCGGCGCGTGGCAGCGCTGTCCCCGGCGCGATGCGGCCGCGGGCGCGGCGCAGGTGATGACGGTGGTGAAGTCGCTGGTCAAGAGCGGGATGACCATCTGCGCGACCATCCACTCGCCCACGCCCTACTGCTTCAACCTGTTCGACACGCTGATGATCCTGCTGCGCGGCAACGTGGTGTACTTCGGCGAGAACGGTGCGCCCCGGCAGAATGTGTCAGGGTAGGGGTATGGTATTATGAGCGCGCGCTGCCCGAGCGCGCCAACCTGGGGACTCCGCGTGAGCGAGGCGCGGGCGCGCGGGCCGCGCGCAGGGCCGAGCGCGATCCACTACTTCGAGGAGGCGTGCCCGGACGCGACGCCGTTCGGGAGCAAGGGCCTCTACCACAACAAGGCCGAGTGGATCGTGGACCTGACCACCAAGGCGCGCCGGGGTTGGGGGCCGGGGCTGCCATGCACAAAACCCTGCAAGCCGCTGGCGCATGTGTTCCTACTGCGGTGCACCACGCTCCGCTTCATGCAACACTAGGGCATCAACGCGTTTGCCTGCTGCTCTCTCACGGCTGACTCAGTGCCGCGCACGCGCGCCGCACAGGCCGACCGCGACGGCAAGCACATGGACTTTGCGGCGCGGTATGAGGGCAGCGAGCTGCGCGTGCGCAACGCGCTGCTACTGTCGGAGCTCATGGAGGCCGACGCGGCGGCACCGTCGCCGGAGGTGCAGGCCGAGCTGGCCATCAAGCGCGAGACCGCCAACCCCATGGTCTGGGGCGTGTGGACGCTGCTGCGCGTGCGCGCCCGCCTCCCGCAGGGGTGGCCAGATGTCAAGGGCAGAAGGGACGAGAGGGGCTGCCGATCGCCCATGGTCTGGGGCGTGTGGACCCTGCTGCGCGCATGCGCTTGCTCTATGAGAAGGACAGCTCGTCAACTCCGTTTAATCAGCTGACATGCACTGGCGCCCTGGCTGCAGCGGCCCGAGCTAAGGATCGAGGAACGCATGCGTGCACCGTGCTGCGGCCCCGAAACGCGGGGCGCGCGGCAGCCGTCTCGCGCGCCGCAGCGGCCAGTGCACGTCAGGCCGCTCGTCGCGTGTGCATGCATGCGTGGCGCATCCGGCTCTGAGCCCCGGCGCTCGCGCGCGCGCAGTACCGCATGGGCCGCGACGTCCAGGACCTCAGCTTCCTGGGCCCGCGCATCATGGACAAGGTGGTGCTGGCGCTGATCATGATGAGCCTGTACTGGCACGTCGGCGCCAACACGGCGCCCAGCAACGTGAACAACATCACCGCCGTGCTGTTCCTGTGGACCATCCTGCCCGGCTACGCGGCCGCGAGCTACATGCCGTCCATCGTGCTGGAGCGCCCGCTGTTTGTGCGGTGCGCGCCGACAACCGCAACCCAGCCTGGCGCTGGCCTGCTTAGATGCAGAGAGTCATATCTATTTTACGATTGGCGCCTGTTCTCTGCTGTCACCCACGTCTTTCACTCTCCTCCTGGACACATGCTGACGCGGTTGGTGGTTGGTGGTTGCATGGCAGCACAGTGCTCCCTATACTGCTCAGGATGAAGCGCATGCGCAATATGTCGTCCACCGACATATCATCGATGTGGCAAGCAAGGCAAGCGGAACATTCACATATTGGGAGCCAAGAGAGGGCTATTCCGAACGCATCTCCGACGCAGCATTGGGAGTCAGCAGTCCAGCAGACATGCGGCAGGACACGTCTGCAGCTCGACAAGTGCTACGCTCACACTGCGGCGACTGTGCGCCGGGGCGCGCAGGGAGCGGAACGACGGCCTGTACCGCCCGATCACGTACCTGGTGGCCAAGATGATCGAGGAGCTGACCATCTTCTTCTTCCTGTCGCTGGTGGTGACCGCGATCGTGTTTGCGCCCTGCAAGCTCAGCGGCTCCTACCTGCTCTTCTGGCTGTCCAACCTGGTCACCACGTCCACCGGCATTGGTGCGCGCCTGCGCCCCCTGCTCTCAGGGGATGTTTTTACCTCAGCGTCCTGGTATGGCTTCCCACGCCTGGGCACCGCGTCCACTGGCACCGGTGCAGCCCCGTCACAAATTGTCTTCCTTTTGCGCAAGCTCGCTCCCGGCAAGGGCACTGCGAGTGGGTGCATCATGTGTGCAGGCGTGGCTCGCTTGTTGCATGCTTGTCATCATGACACTTTCGACATGTGCACGCGAGAACGTTGCTTCTGCTAGAGTGACTGTTATAGCGTGCAGTATTCTGCACATTCTGTGCCGTCTCGTACCCTCCTGTCTTTCTGCACCCCACCTGGAAAAGCACACTGTGGGGGCGAGGGCCGCTGAGGCGCACGCGCGCGCGCGCAGCGCTCGGCTACTTCATCGCGGCCGTGTCGCCCAACATGGACATCGCGAACGCGGCGCTGCCGGCGTACGTCACCGTGCTGCTCTTCTTCGTGGGCCTGCTGCTGCGGCCGCAGGACCAGCCCAGCTACTGGCACTGGTTCAGCTACCTGGACTTCCTGAAGTACGCGTGGGCAGCCCAGATGATCAACCAGTTCGAGCACTCGCACGCCGTTGCGCTGGACTTCCAGACGGTGCGCGCGCGCGCGGCCGGCCGGGGCTTCCCTTGTCGCAGCATGCTGGACCGCGCGCCGCCGGCGACCCGCTGTCAGCCACTGCACTGCCAAATGTGGACCCCGACGATCTTGCTGCAAGGCTTCACCAGGGATTCCAACTCCCACGAAGGCCTCCGCCTGACCCCGCCAGTGACGCCGTCTCCTCAACCTCGCGCGGGGGTGCGCGCCGCGCTGGCCTGACCGCGCTGCGCTGGCCCGACGCGCTGCGCTGGTCCGACCGCGCTGCGCTGGCCCCACCGCGCGCGCGCGCGTGCGGCAGGTCCTGAAGTTCTACGGCCTGGACGGCCAGAGCAAGTGGCTCAACCTGCTGTACGAGACCTTCTTCCTGTTCGGGTTTGTGTTCCTGGCGTGGGTGGGCCTGGCGTTCCAGCGCCACGTGCGCCGCTAGGGCTCCAGCGCCACGTGCGCCGCTGGGGCTCCAGCGCCACGTGCGCCGCTGGGGCTCCAGCGCCACGTGCGCCGCTGGGGCTCCAGCGCCACGTGCGCCGCTAGGCCGCCGGCCTGTCCGCGCCCCGTGTAGTCTCGCAGGCATGCGGGGCCGGTGCGGCCGCGGGCGTGGAGTGCGGTCGGAGGCGCCAGGGTTCTTGCCTGCGTGTTTGGTCGGCGCTCAAGACCTAGTGCGCAGCTACTCGAGCAGAAGTCGACTCCGACCGCGGCTTGTCATGTTTGCTCTGTCCAGTTGCGTCCTAGTCTGCATTTTGGTCCTCCACAAAGTCGAGTTGCCCCACCTGAGACCTGTGAGAAATAGCTAAGATGTTTAGCGCACAGCAGCTGACCCGCCCAGCAACCTCATGTCCCACCGCTGCAGCACTGCCTGACAGTGACATCCCACCTGCGTTGGCATCATGCACTGTCCATGTTACACGCCACAGCCGCGCACACGCCTGCTGCCCCAGCTCAGTCCAGCAGGATGGCATCAGCCGCGGTCCCCTCTGCAGGCGCTTTGCCCTTGCGCCGCCGCGCCGCGGCACGCCCGCCGTCCTCATCGCCGGCGCCGGCGTCGCCGTCGGGCGCGCGCTTGCGCTTGGCGCCCGCCGCCTCCGGCGCTGGCGCCTCCACAACCTCCAGGTCGCCGTCGTCGTCCTCTGCCGCGCCCGCCGCGCCTGCCGGAGCAGGCCACAAGTCAGCTTGTTTGCTGAGAGCGCTGTCTGCACATAAGATGGGCGCCTTGACAGCCGACGTGAGAGCCAAGGCTACATCGTCTGGCCCCGATAGTGCCACGGCTACATTTCCTGATACAGCAGGTCCCTGTGAGTGCTGTGCTCGGGCGAGCACAAGTGAGACAACATGACCAAGTTGCGGACACATACATGCCTTCAGGCCCAGGCAGTACGCTCATGGTGCACGGGGGGTGCCAAAGCGGCCCGCGGGAGCAGGGCAGGCAGGCAGGGAGGCGCATCGGCACCTGCGGCAGCAGCGCCGTCGGCGGCCGAGGCCGCGGGCGGCGCGCGCGGCGCGGAGCCCTCCAGGACAAAGCCGTCCGGCTGCGCCTCCTCGTCCCACTCCTCCTACGCGGCCGGCCGGCACGCCGCGAGTCAAAGCCCCCGCACCCGGCGCCGGGCAGCCACGCCCCGCCTGCGCGCGCCGTGCGCGGCAGCGCCTGGCGCACGAGCCGGGCCTGCCGTCACGGGGACGCGTGGGCCGCGGCGCGCCTGGTGCCCGATGACGAGCTGCAGCGCGACCTCCTGGCACTGGTCGCGCATAGGGTCAGGGTTAAGGGGACGCGCGGGCCGCGGCGCGCCTGGTGCTCGATGACGAGCTGCAGCGACACCTCCTGGCTCTGGTCGCGCACTGAGGCGAGCGCGCCGTGGCCCAGGCCGCCGCCGGGCAGGTCGGCGAGCGGGCGCGGCAGTAGCGCCGCGTTGGCGGCCGCCTCGTCGGCCTCCAGGCCCTCGCCCTCCTCGTACAGGAAGCCGCCGGCGGTCATCACGGTCGGCTCGTTCAGCGCCAGGCGCTTCTTCAGCACCTGCGCGGGGGCGCTGCGGCAGTCGCGGTGCCGAGCCAAAGGCTGAGTTTTGTGAGGCCTGCCTTCTGTGCGTGGTAAGCGCTGCATGGTGAGACGCCGTCCTTGTGAGCGTCAGCGGCCACTGGCAAATTCTTCCAAGGACCCTTCCAAGGCAGCCCTGTGAGCCGGCATGGTGGCACGGCCGCCGCCTCTGCTGCAGGCCGGTCCAGCTGTGACCAAGAGCTTGCATGCTCAGCGGGCGTGGCAGGCACACCCCAGGTCAGCAAAGCCGCCCTGCTCGAGCCGGGGCCGCCACGCAGCCGTATGCGGCGCACGCGCCGCCGCCAGCGCAGCGGCGCGCCGTCACAAACACCCGCACGCGCACCCACGCTCAAAGCTAGCCAGGTCGCGGGCGCAGCCCCGGCCGCGCGGCGCGCCTGCGACACCAGGCGGCCGAGCGTGGCGGCACGCGTGTTGATGACCAGGCGCAGCTGCGCGGCGCCGCACACGGCGCAGCCGGCCGAGGGCGGCTCCGGCGGCACGCTCATCAGCAGCCGCCTGCTGCTCAGGTGCTCCAGCACGTACGTCACCTGCGCCAATGCACAGGGATAGGGTTCGGGGCCGGGCCGCGCAACCTGCCGAGGGCGGTTCGGGCGGCACGCTCATCAGCAGCCGCCTGCTGCTCAGGTGCTCCAGAACAAACGTCGCTTGCGCTGGCATATGTTGAGAATTGGGGGCCGGGCCTCTTCACCCGTGACCATGCGTGAGCGCATAACCTGTTGACCCGCTGCCTGCGAGGCCTCCGTGCCGACCCCTCTACATGCGGACTTTGCATCCTTGGTGGCTCGGACCAGCCCAGGAGAGCTGCGTGTGATGATCACCGTGCGTGCCACGCCGTCAAGGAGCCAAAAGGCTGCGGCCGTAGCGCGCGCGCGCCTCCAAGGCTCCAGCCGCGCGGCCGCACACAGGCACTGGAGAGCGCAGGGCGCGGCGCCCCCGCGCACGAGTCAAACTAAAAAAGCCGTGGGTCTGTGATGGCGTGCTGCGCGGCGCGCACCCTGCACGCCTCCGGCCGGCGCGCGAGCACCTTCAGCGCCTCCACCACGATGAGCCCGCCCACGATCGCGTTCGTCGTGGCGATCGCATGGATGATGTTGCCGGCCATGCCCTGCGCGCGCGCAGCGCGCCCCATCACGCCGGGTGCGCGCTCGCCGGACTGGAACTGCGTGCCCGCCCCCACCACTCCGCCGCTTTGCCCGTGAAGCTGCTCTGAACCCAGACCTGCTATACACAAAGAGTGTGCTGTCCTCGTAAGGTGCGCGGCCTGTCCACCGGGCGTCCAAGCGTGACCCACACGGCCTGCAGCCTGTGACCATGTCTTGTGGCGGCGGTGCCGGCGCATCAGGACATGCAACCAGCATTCCGCCAGGACGAGCGAGGGGCCGGCGCGCCTTGGCCGCAAACAGCGTCTGCGTTGGGATCCCGTAGGCGGCGGAGCGCAGGTTGGCCGCGGACGCGACAAACTCGACGGCCAGCGTGTCGTCCTTGTCAAACACGGCCGCGCCCACATCCGCAGCGCGCTGCGTCAGGAACAGGCGCACGCTCTCGAGGAACACCTGCCGCCGCCGCACGGGGCGCGCGCCCCCGTCTGGCGCGCCTCGCGTGAGCGCTGCCCCCTGTCGTCCACCAGCCGCTCTGGGCGCTCGGCAGCAGGGGTGGCACTATTTGTGGATAGCTGTCCAGGTGCAGGTTGCAAGAATGTGTGAGGGTGGCTCTCTTTTTTATTTTTTTGGGGGCTGTAAGGAGGACAAGTTAGGGTTAGCTTTAGGGTTGTGCTGAACGGTTGCCATGATAAGCGAGGCGACCTGGCCGGCAGGGTGTCCCCACCCGCGCGTTCTCCTCCACGCTCCAGAGGCGGTGCGCGTCCGTCAGGCCCAGTGCCTCGCACGCGCTGGCGTCTCTGCCGGCGCCCACCCCGCCGACCGCCCCGCCGGCCGCGGCGTCCGCGCCCGGCACGAGCTCGGCCAGCCGCAGCGGCGTGGGAGGTTTGCGGTTCTTCCAGAGCTCCTGCGCGCCGGGCGGCAAGGGCTGCGCACTGGTCGGGCGAAGGTATGTTTGTAGGAAAACGCAGACGTGTCTTTTGGAAACACGTCCGAGTTGTGTAAGTCGCACTCATGCGCTCATACGTCGTAACCAGCTTCAGTCCGTACGGACAGCTGGCGCATGCAATGCGTCGACACGCAACGTTCCAGAACAGCTAGTTGCTCTCTTCCCATGCCCAGCGCAAAAGGCATGCGGTGGCGCTCACAGGCGCGTGCGCTCCTGCGGGGGTTGGGCGCCGGGGGGTGAGCGCACATCCATCCTCAGCACGCTCTCGATGTCCGTGCAGAAAACGCGCCGGAAGATGCGCGCCGCGTATGCGCGCGGGTCCTCCCCCTCCCCCACCAGGAATGCGCTGGCGTCCTCGGCCGCCTGCTCGCCCTGCCCGGACGGCCCCGCCGCGCCGCCCGCCTCCCGGCCCCCGCCGCCGCCGCCGGCCTCTGCCTCTGCGGCGCCCTCCGCGCCTCCGCCGCCCTCGTCTAGGTCTGTCGCGCCGTCCAGCCTGCGCATGTGCACGCAGTTCAGCATCCCGAGCATGCGCCACATGCTGGGCCCTTCACACAGACGCGCAGGCCTCAGCAGTTTCAGTGCTACCTACAGCGCTGGCTGCGCGCTGCCAGCCCAGGCTCGGGTGTGCCACTGCATCCCGGCCTACACAAGTCCGCGTGATTGTGCGACATGTGTTGCAGGCTGCGCCTGACTCACTGCATTTGCATGCTACCCCACCATATGGCTACATGATGAGCCCAGGCTCATGCGGCCCACCCGCATCCGCCCCGCTGTGCATCCCAGTGTACCGTGCCCAGCCGAATTCGCGCAAAGGCCTGCATTCATGCGAGCAGCCAGGCAGAGGTCGCAACATCAAGACCGCATGGCGTGTGCGCACGGGCCAAACAGCCGCGCGAAGAGCAGGTCCTTGGCCCAGACGATGCAGTGGATGGGGCGGTCGGGCGTGTTGCGGATGGTGCAGACCGGGAACGACTTGGGCACGGGCGCCGGCTTGCACTCGTAGCACTCCGTGGCGGTCGTGACCGCGCCGCTCGCGTCGCGCATGCGCAGGTGGACTGTCACCTGCGCACACGGGACGGCAGGGGCAAGGGTCACATGCGCACCGCGAATTTTCCTAAAACACACAACATGGGGTGTCCTTGCTGTTGTCATGATGAACTCTGTGTGACGACTTGAGCCAAACACGTGCAGCCAAAGAGTTCGCAGATGTAGGCAACAAAGTGATCACGCGCACTCGCTCTCCGCACAGTTGCCCCAGGTCCAGGCCATGCAGCGCAGCAGCCGCGCCAGTCTGGGCCCCGAGCTGGGGCCCGCCTGTCCAAGGTAGCCGGTGGTGCCCGACTCAATAAGCGGCACGCCCGCGGCCAGGCACAGCCGGTTGACATGGCGCCGCGCCTCCACATTGTCCAGGCCGTTGAGCACGATCGCAAAGCGCCGGAAAAAGTCCAGGCCAAACGCGGCATCCTTGACATTCCCCTGCGAGACGGGAGCCGTGAGCACGAGTGTGAAATAAAATTCGGAGCTGGCTGGCTTGCACCTGACCTGTAACAAAGCACGTGGCTGGCTTGCACCTGACCTATAACAAAGCACAAGCGCTCGCAGTTCGCAAGGTCTGTGGGCTTGTCTTTGGCCTGCACCTGATGCGCGATGATGCGTGCGTTTGGCCGGAAGCGCTTGACCGCCTCAGCGGCAACCTTTGCCTTGCTCTCGCCGACGTGCCTCCGGCGGAACAGGAACTGGCGGTTGAGGTTGCTGGTCTCGATTGTGTCCAGGTCGATCTTGCACCGGTAGCATACTTGATCAGTCCAGGGCGCTAGGAACCAGCTTCACTTGCTAGCAGTGCTCGTGCTTACCAGCTCAATATCCTCGAAGCCGGTGAGCACCAGGGTCTTCAGCAGCTCGCAGCCAATGCCCCCAGCGCCCACGCAGAGCACCTTGGATGTTTTTACCTAGGTGCGCAATCGCCTCTGTCACAGTGGTCTTGTATTGCAGGCAGCCTACTGATGGTGAGCACAGCCAAATGAGTTTGTCCGCACCGCGCTTTGCAGTTGCTCAGATGAAGCGACTGCAGGCCATGCGTCAACAGCCATGTGAACTGCAACAGCGTACACCTACTACAACAGATAATACAGCGCTGCGCTGAGCGCTGTTTGAGCTGATGTGGGGGGTGGCAGGTCAACCGACGGGTGTTGACCCGGCTCACCCGAGGAGCCTTCTGTCGAGCAGGCAACGGCAGAAACGTCTTCCCCCGCGTCCACACTCGCATAGCTGCTGGCGCCCAGGGCGTGTCTACGCGGGGGGGTGGGTGCAGGATGCACGCCGTGCGCTAACGCCGCACCTGCAGCGAGCGGTGTGCCGCCGCCACCAGGCTGGCGATGGCTGCGCCGCACATGCACAGCGGCTTGCTCCAGGCCTCGCAGGAGCACGTCATCTTTTGCTTTGACGTGCTGGCAGGACACTTCAGCGGCGCCGGCGCCCCGCGCCCCTGCTTCGAGGACGTGCACTGGTGCGCGGCCACGCCTGTGCCCCTGTGGCTCTCTGGTGAGTGTCCCGCTGCTGGATGAGCAAGCACAGGCCAGCTTGGCCCAAGCCGCTGTCTCACGCCTTGCTGCTCGGCTGAAGGTCAGTTGCCTGGTGCCGTGTGCGCAGCCCGCTCTTCGTCACGTGGAACAAGGACACCCGGCAGGGCGACCAGCGCTTGCGCGGCTGCATCGGCACGCTGGAGCCGCGGCACCTGCACACCGCGCTGAAGGACTACGCGCTCACCAGGTGGGGAGGCCGAGGCCTTGGCACAGTGCAGTACGCTGGGCTGCGGGCTTCCAGTGTGACGGCTGCTTTACTGCCAACTGGCTGCCATGCTTAGCAACCACATGAGCTTTGAGCGCCCACTGCAATACACTGTGAGTGCGTGTGCTCTTGGGTTGATTTGGGTGTCTCCAAACAGGGCACTTCGACATGTCACGTGCAGCACCGACTGGTCGTGCGTGGGAGCGCGCAGCGCCCTGCGTGACCGGCGCTTCCCCCCCATCAGCGCCAAGGAGCTGCCCGCGCTACGGTGCACGGTGTCGCTGCTGTGCGCGTTTGAGAAGGCGGCCGACTGGACCGACTGGACCGTCGGCGTGCACGGCCTGATAATCGAGTTCACAGGTGCCGCTGCAGCCCTTGCAGCCTCTGCTATTTATATCCTATGCCATAAGCGCTTTCATAATGGCAAGGACGCTGCGTCATCATGACATGGCGTCACGACACCACAGTTCTTGTGCGCTGGTAGGCTGACGCTCGTTCGCACAGAGACAGAAAGTGTTGCATGGCATGCACAGGCTCCATAGCTGCTTGCTGAGCTGTGCATGTGCACCACCTCCTATGTGGCAGCCACGCCACTGCACTGCAGGTATTTGCGCTGAAGGTCGTGGTATGTGTGGTTGCATGCTGTCCCCGGGCATGTTCAGTCGGCGCAACGACCGGTATCTCAAAACACAAGCCAGGCAAAATCGAGATGCCAGGAAAAACACACTTGAATGACCACTCGTCTGCATGTAAGGGCTGCCGGAGCGGCAGCATGCGGTGCTGGAGCGACAGCATGCGCTGAGCAGCCGCGTGGCCGGGGCTGCGACGCGCAGACCCGGTGGCGCACTGCCACCGCAGCGCGACCTTCCTGCCGGAGGTCGCCGCGCACGAGGGCTGGAGCCGGCAGCAGACGGTGGACGCGCTGGTGCGCAAGGCCGGTTTCGTCGGGCCGGCCATGCCGGCGCTGCGCGCCGCGCTGCGGCTGGTCCGCTACCGCAGCAGCGCGCGCTCGCTGTCGCACGGCGCGTGGCGCAGCCTGTCGGCCGCCGCCGCCGCCCGGTGCGCAGCACCGTTCGGCATCTTCTTCTTAGGGTGTACACAGGGCGCGCCGCCTGAGGCGAGCTACACACCATTCGGTGCTGCTGGGTAGTGTACAGGCATGGTTCTAGGAGCAGCTTGCCATGCAACTGTGCGCGCCGTGTCAGCCTCTCAGACCGTTCCAAGGGCGCGGGTGCGGCGCAGGCCCGCGGGCGCTCCAGCGGGCGCGGCCGCGGTGGCAGCGCGCATGGCGGCGGCGGGCGCGGCCGCCGCCGCCGCTACAAACGGCGGCGTCGCCGCGGCGCGCAGCTCTGACCTGGACGAGGAGGCGGAGGCGCTGTCGCGCCGGCGGGCGGTCACCGTGCCAGCATAGGCTTCCGGCCCATAGGGCTGTAGCTTGCCAGCATAGGCTTCTGGCCCATAGGGCCCTAGCTCGCGGTGCCTTCCCGCGAGAGTCCCGCGAGAGGTCTCACAGCGCCCTGCGCCCCACGGCGCTCTGCTGTGCAGCGAGGTGCGGCGCCCGCGTCGCCGCCGCTGGCGCATGCGCCGCGGCCCATCGGCCGCCAGCGGGCAGGCTTACGCCGCTGGGTGCCCAGCAGGCCCGGGGCACTCGGGGCTGTGCGTTGTCCGCTGCACCCCTGCTGCAGCCCTCTGGCCTTAGGTTGAGCCTGCTCTGCCTGCTGTTGCTGCCCCAGGCCCTGTTCGGGCTCTGGGCCCCAGGACAAGGCGGGCATGGTGCCAGGGGGGCGGGGGCCGTCTCGGCTTGCTTGCTTTCAATTGTACATTGTACAGGCTCGGCTCAAGGGGGCTGGGCCCTGCATAGCATTGCGTTTGCGGGGCTCCTCATGTAAACTGCAATTGTTGCGCCTGAGCTCGTTGGGCATACCCAGCATTGTACACTGCTCAGGGCGTAGGTTGGGTGCATGGCCTTTTATTCTGGGGGTGTTGATGTGCTGCCTGGGGCAGCCGTTATGTTTTGCAACCGACCCGTTGCGGGCACGTTGATGGGCAAGGGCGCAGGGCAGTATTCAGGCAATGTCGGTCTCACTCAGGCTCTGCAAAGTCCATTGCGAAGCAGCATGAGCGCGACGGCACCACTGACTGCATTGTAACAGCGCATGAGCAAGTACATGTATTGCTCACACTCATGCACATGCATGTGCTGACGCCCTGCAATAGCTCAGGCAGGCCGCCAAAGCAGCACTGAAGGTCGTCCGGCGGCCGCGAAAGAGGCGCACTGCCGTCTCCGTGCCGCCCTTGTCTGACAGCTACCACAGCCAAAATTGTGTCAACAGAGCTCTCTCCTCAGGAGCACACAATCATTGAATACAAGCCACAGGGCAGAACCCTGCCGGCGACCGCCCCTGCTCATCCCCGCTCAGGAGCACACGACATCTGGTTGAGGGGGCGACGACAGGGCGGAGCCCCGGCCGCCCAGCTCGGCGACCTGCTTCGCCATGAGCACGAGCTGGACGCCCAGCAGCTGCTGCTGCCACCAGGGCAGCCCGGCGTCGCCCTTCACGCGCTGGTAGCCAAAACTGGGCGCAGGCAGAGCTCACATCAGGCGCTGGCTCATACAAGGGCTGCGCAAGGGGTACCATTTAGGTTTAACTCCAGGGGGCTGTGCAGGCGTTGCACACGGAGCAGGCGTTGCACATGGAGGACAGCCAGGCAAAGCTTGGCTTGCATGCACGGCTACTGCAGCCCATGCAGCTTGGGCGCCCACACATCCCCTGGCAAAGATCGTCTCTCCAGTAACTTCAGAGAGGTTGCCGAAGCCACGCGCGATGCATGGCACGCGAGAAAGTCGTGCGTGCTCATGCACAGGGGGCGCGCCTTTCATACATGCGGAACATGGCCGGGTCGCTGGAGTCGCAGTGCAGCGCGATGGACTCGGCGCCCCAGCCGCGCGCCAGCTGCGCCCCGCGCAGGCGCCCGGCAGTCGTCACTAACACAGCAGCATGCGATGTCTGCCACGCCGCAGGCCGTCCTCCTCTCCCACGCACACCATTCGGCAAAGGCAAGCGGCTGACAGTCCTACAAGGCATGCCACTGTGCCTGTACAGGAGCGCCAGACTGCCGGCAGGCTCACGCAAAAACGGCTGAACAACCGCCGCCGCGTACCTCCTCAGCTTGCCGCACCAGCAGCCGCCCCACGCCGCGCCGCCGCGCCGCCGGGACTACCGCCAGGTTGCTGATGTACGCGACCTACGCGCCGCGTGCTTTCACGCGCGCCTGGACAGTCGCGCACGCCAAAATGGGCTATCTGCTTTCTCGGGAGCTCGGGACAGCGCGGTGGCGGCCGCGAGCGCAGGCTTAGCAACCCGGGCGCGCGCGAAGAGACGCCCAGCAGCAACATTGCCGTGCCATCGACCTCTTGTCCCAGAGCATTGACCACAGCAAGCACCGCAGACGCCACGGCACACACCCTGTGCTGGGTGTGTGCTAGGGTACGCCTTCCCGTGCAACCAGGTCTGGTAATGCAGGTGCCCTGCCGACGCCTGCGCCGGCTTACCTTCTTCACGGGGCGGTCCGCATCCCCATCGCCGCGGCCGCCGCTGCCGCCGTAGCCGCCGGTGCTCGCCCAGGGCGCCGGCCGGGGGGCGGGCTGGGCGGCGCCGGCCTCCACCACGAGCGCCGGCGTGTGGTCGCCCTGCGTGTCGACCACCACCGCGCCCAGCAGCCCGATGTCCGACGCGCTCAGCTCAAAGCCGTCCTGCGCTGCCGCGGCGCGGCCTCGGGCTCAGGGCGCCGCAGGCAGCAGGCCGAAGGATACCCCCGCGCTCACAGCCCCCTCCCTTTTGCGCTATCTCGGCATGGGCCAGAGGCCGCAGCCGTGCCGTGCACACACTCACCCGTGCGGCAGTCCCGGGGTGTAACCAGCCAGCTCCAGGCCTGGCAGGTGCCAGACGAGCGCCCTGCGCAAGCCCAGGAACGCCCAGTGCCAGAATGGCGTCCCTCGACGCGGCTCGCCACCGTTTACAGGGCCTCCCCAGCACGTGCACGGCGCAGCCTGCACTCGCACGCCTCGCCTTCCTGCACGCCCGTTGCGCTGGCGCACGCCTGCAGGTCCCACTGCGCCGGCCACTCGGACCCTACCCCTACCCTGCCCTGCGCACCTGCAGCTTCCGCTGCACCAGCCACTTGAACAGCGGCGGCACGGCGGCGCCCGGCGCCCGGCCACCGTCGCCGCTGCGCGGCGGCGACGGCTGCGCCCGCCCCGCCGCGCACGCGACCAGGCACTCGAACCGCCCCTGGTGCAGCCGCCGGTCCCTGTCCAGCCCCACCTGCCCACGCCGCTCCTGTCAGCAGCTGCCCTCCGAACGGCGTGCAGCGGCTACCTGCGGTACCCCCATATTCTGCAAAAGTCTGATGCGCCCCCCGCAGCACGTGCCTTGGGCACTCGGAGCTGCAGGCGCCCGCCGCCGCCCCTCCACAAGCCGGGCTTGCACAGCACAGCGCAGCGCAGCAGCGCTGGGCGGTCAGTAAGTAGAAAGGCTGCGTCACAGGAGTGGTGCTCTGAGGCACGGCAGCAGGGGCCCACAAAGGGTTGAGGCAAGATACTACACTGTGCTCAAGACGCCAACTATGCAAGCAAAGCACGCTCTACCCGCGCCCCATCTGCTGCTTGCGGGCGGCACAACCATTACAGACCATCAGGACGTTTGGCGAGCGGGGCAAGCACGAGCTCAGGAGGTGCGCGCGCACCTGCAGCGCGACGACACGGTCGAGGCGCAGGAAGGGCGCGAAGGGCCACTGCGCGCGCGGGTAGAAGCTGGTGCAGTGCACCTCTGCCAGCGCCCAGAAGTCCAATACCTGCACCGGCCGGACGAGCGCATCCAGGCCATCAGACGTGGTGGCCACTTCGGCGTGCGCCTCCCCTGCCCCTGCGCCAGTGGGTGGGCAGCGGTAAGCTGCTGACATGTGCAACGTATGCCACAGGCGCACTCGCTGGAGCAGAGCAGCATGTGCAGGCACGTGCGAGCGGCGGCGCACTCGCTCTGGCTGTGCGCGGTCTCGCCTGCCGCGACCTGCAGCTCTGGCCCCTGTTCGCGCGGCAGGGGCTGTAGCTGCACCGCCTCCTGGTGTAGTGCGTAGCACGCCAGGGGTTCCCGCGCGCGTGCCCAGCCAGCGCATGCGCTCGTGCGTGCCATGCCTGAGCGTCCATCCTTCCCTGCCCTCCTGGGCCTGCGTGTGAGAGGTGTTGTCTGTCGTGCATGTAGACCTGCAGATGTAAGTGCACCTGCGACCGCACTGGTGCACACATGCTGCGTATGCGATTGTGAGTGCTGCAAGGTCTCGCCTGCATGCATGCCGTAGCATTGCACCCCTGTTCATTGATGCCAGCCCTATCTATGAAATTCTGATCTCTTGGGCACATGCACTATCACTCACAGTGCGCCTCAGAAACCAGCAGTGCAGTCATGCAGCGTCACAGTCTGCTCGTCCCAGCGCACAGCCAGGATGTTGTCGCGCTGGAAGTCCAGCACAGGCGTGCAGGGCCCCTCGCCGCCCGCACGGCCCCCTGTCTCATCATCCGCCCCCGCATCCCCCGCCGCTGCACTGCCGCCCTCAAACGTGCGGTCGCCCTCGTGCCTGCTGCCCTGCGGCGCGGCGTGAGCTGCCGGCCCTGCGTGCGCGTCCCTCTCACGCTCCGCGCCCCCGCCGCGCGGCCCCGGCCGCGGCAGGCAGCCCAGCAGGCGCGCCGCCAGCACCGGGCGCTGCACGGTCGCGTACACGGCCACGCGTCCGCAGCGCGCCGCCACGGCCAGGCGCTGCGCCGCGGCGTCCCACGCAAAGCCAGCGACGCGCAGCGCCACGGCGGCGCCCGCGGCGGCGTCGCCCGCGGGGTCGCGCGGCGGCGGCGGCGGCAGCGGCAGCGGCAGCAGCTGCGCGTCCAGCGCGGGCGCGGGCCGCGTGAGGCAGAGCGCGGCCAGCTGCGGCGCGCCGGCCGCCGCCACCAGCAGCGTGCGCGAGTCGGGCGCCCAGGCCGCGCCCGCCAGCGCGCCTGCCTGCGAGGCGGCTGGGCCCCGTGTCAGCCCGGTCACTGGACGCATGCACAGGCTGTGCCCAAACTACCTCAGCAACGCCCAATAGCCATGAGCCCAAACAGCATTCTAAAAGAAAAGCCACGGAAAGCGGAAACGGCGCACCTCCGTGTCCCACTGCTGGCACGTCCAGCGCTGCGTCTCCCACAGGCTGAAGGCCGCGGCCGCGCCCGCGGACAGCAGGTAGCTCCCGTCCGGCGACCAGCGCAGCAGCGCCACGCTCGCCAAGCCTGCCGATGCGCGCTGTCACCATGCGATCCGATCCAAAGCAGGAGCGCGACTGCGACACACTCTGCACGCGCCAGCAAAACAGCGCTATGCACACCCGCCGCGCCAAGACGCGCGCATTTCCAAGCGCTCCCATGAGCGGCGGCACAGCCGGAGCTCTGCCAGCAGCTGGGTGCGGGCGCGTCAGAGCGCAGGGTTGCGCCCCGCAAGCAGGGCGCGGCTGAACAGCATCTGAGAAGAAGAAGAAGAGGAGGAGGAGGAGCCCTGGCAGGCTGCGGACGCACCGTAGCGCAGCAGCGTGCCCGTGCCCAGCGAGACGTCCCACAGCATGAACCCCGGCATGCCCTCGGCCGCGGCCGCCAGCAGCTGGCCGTCCGGGCTCCAGCTGAGCGCGCTCACGCGGTGCCTGCACGCTCGCGCTTGGGCTTCGCGCGGTCATAGGCGGCGACACTGCGGCAAGTGGGGACGGTGGTTGAGGATGGTGGCACAGACATAGTGCGGCATGACGTGGCAGCGCGTGCAGCCAGGTGCTGGGACAGCACTGCCGGTGGCGCAACCAGGCACATTGTGACAACAGAGCAGCGGCCAGCATGAGCTAGTGGATGCCCCAGCCCACGGGAGCTGGCCCCTTGTTGTCACTGTGGGGAATGAGCGAGGACGGGCGCACGTGGGGCTGGGCGCGCGGAGGAAGGAAAGCCATGCGCCGCCGGCGGCGGACGTGCGCGCGGCGGGCGCGCCGCCCGGCGGCGCGCGCCCCAGGCCCCACACGCACACGCCGCCCGCCGCGCCCGCCGCCAGCACCGTGCCGCTGTGGGGCCGCCAGGCGAGAGCCCCCACCTGGCGCCCGCGCGTGCCGTTTACAGCACAGGTCGCGTCCTTATGCCTGTATTGGGCGCATTGCAGCGAGGTTTCACATGGGGGGGCTTTCCCGAGACACCCGCAGCCAATGCTGTCCTAGGAGGGTGCGACCACGCTAGCGCCTCTGCCTGATGCACATGCTCTTTCATGACATGCAGACAGACAGGTTCCTACACTCTCAATCATTCAGACCAGCTGGCCACAGACCTGGGGGATGCCATGCCACCACGAAGTGCTATGCACCGTACGCATGGTATTACACATGGGTGTGCATGCCTGCAATGCAGAAGCTGATGATGCAGGAGTACTGCTTGGCATGCACTTGGGGCAGCAAGTGCATTCAAGCAAAGCTTAGTGGGGCGCATGATCTGAGCGACCAAGGAGGCAAAGCGACAGCACACAGCACGCTCGCCGCAGCAGCACGTGCGCAAGAAAATGCCAGTCCTGACGCTTGCTGCCTCGCGGACGTACGCAGCCAGCCTGACGCCTGGCTCTGAGGCACGCCGCTTGCAGCGCCTGCGCACCAGGCGCTGGCGGGCGTGGCAGAGGACCTTGTCCTCGGCGACCTTGGCTCCGCCGGCGCCGCCAAGCGTCACCTCATACACGTGCACGCCTCCGGCGCTGTCGGCTGCCGCCAGGCGGGGTGTGCCCGGGTGCCATGCTAGCGGCGGCAGTGCCTGCGGCGGCGCCTGCGGCGCAGCCCGGTGCTGCCAAGCGCGCAGCAGGGCCGCGAGGAAGGGCGCGGCCGCGAGGAACCGCGACTGCAGCGCGCTCAGCAGGCGCGCAGCCAGGTCCGGGGCTTCAGGCTCGCTGGGCAGCGCTCCCTCTGCCTGGCCTGCTCTTCGGCACAAAAAGCCTCAGCACACATCCTCGCCACGCAGTGATGTGTAAACCAACGGCAGTAGGGACACCACAACCACACCTGCATAGAGCCCGCCATGCTCCGAAGGACGGGCATCAGGCATGCTCAAATCTGCCAAAGGCGCCAGCCACCTCTCACTTGCCTGCACGTCCACGTTCATGCAGAGCGTCAGAAGAGCAATGCAGCAAGTGACGTGCTTAGGTAGGCCTTGCATAAGGGCCTGCAGCAGCGCTTCAAGCGCACCATCGCCGGTCAGCTAGATGGCCTTAATGGAGCCCTGCGTCCTGCCACTAGCAAGCGGCTCAAAGGAGTGCAGGCTGCAACTCAGAACTCGAGGAGCAGTGGGCAGACGATAATATCATGCTATCGGGGTGCAGTGCAAACTGTAGAAGAGCAGCTAACTCCCTGTGCTGGTCACAGTCCAGGTATGCAGCACAAGCACAGCATTCTATCTTGCTGGGCAGCTTGTAGCGCAAGGAGTGCGGCTGACAGGGTATGCGCCGACACACCCAGAGCTAGGATAACCGATCGATGCGCAGCAAGCAGGGCTTCCCACAGGTAAGTGCGCACTCCACTGCTGAGCTCACCCTGATTGCCCGACTGCGGCACGCTTTGGAGTGAGCGGGGAGGAGCGCAATCAGGAGCGCAAATAAGGCACGCACGCAATGTCCCTGTGCGCTTGCAAATTGACAACAGTCTACTGGTCATCTGTATATGCCAACACGTGCAGCAAGAGTGTGCTCAGTGTTGGATTGGGTGCAGGCAAGTTTGGACAGGCGTCGCAAAGGATGGCGCTAGTTCGCCTTCACTTCCAGCACCATGGCCTGGATGTTGCGGATAGTGCGAAAGCTGCGGCGCGGGACCGCCCTGACCTGCGCGCCCTGGCTGGCTTGCGCGCGCTGGCATGCCTGGCGATACTGGCCGGGCACTTGGCGTACTGGGTGGCCGCGGCCAACCCTGACAAGCGCAAGGTACCGATCCTGGACGCGGCTGACAAAACTATCTTTGCATGGTGCAAGCTCTCTGTCATGCTCTTCTCTTTTCTCTTTGTCGCACTTTCAGTGCTTTTTGCCAAACGAGGGGCGTCCAGCCAGGCTGCCGCTGCAGGTGTATGCCTACTTCAGCGAACACCCGTGGACCGTCGTGCCCCTGAACGCCTCTGAGCCCGCTCTGGACATGTTTCTGGTCCTCACAGGCTTCCTAGCGACGCTCACTCTGGTCCCAGCCCTGGAAGCTGCAAGCAGTCCCGGCCCCGTCGTCGCCCGGTGCGCGTTCTATTTGCGTGTGCGCAATAGATCTGGATGTCCTGGCAGCAGAGCACTCTCTGCTTGTGCCTGACTCGGAATGCGTCCATGTGCTACGGAGCGCACCTATGTTGTATGCATATGATGACGGACAACTGCCTGCCAGCGGGTGCTTCCAGGCGCTCATGCCAGCCTGCGGCGTTTTGCCAGACATCATGCAGGAGCTCGCCTTGCTGAAGCGTCTGCCGCTGCTGCCACTGCGGGACACCAGGTACCTGTGGCGGCGGGCGCTGCGCATCCTGCCAGCCTTTTACAGCGCGCTCGCGATCGTCCGCCTGCTCGTCGTGCCCCTTGCGCGGCACCCCAGCGTCCCCGAGGAAGTCAGGCGCACTCCTGCTAAAGTATTTTCGACCTTTCTTCGTTTTGTTGTCACAGAAGGTACCATGTACCATGTATGCGCCGGTCCTGGCGCCGCATGCATTGGGCGCACAACTACTTTCTCTTGACCGCTACGTCGCACAGAAAGAGAGGCAGCTGTGTGTTTATGGAAAACTCGCACAGATTTGATGTTGACGGCCGGGGCGCCGCGGGCCAGGGACGCATTCTTCACGGAGGTGCCTTTTGCCACCGTGCAGTGCGGGCGCAACATGTGGACCACGCTGGCGCTCGTCCACAATGCGCGGCCCATGGGCGGCTGCTACAGCACCACCTGGAGCCTGGCGGTGCAGGCGCAGTTCTATGTGGGCTTTCCGGCGCTGCTGGTGCTGCTGCGCCCGCGCGCGCCTGGCTTCAGGCGCGCCAGCAACGCCCCGTCAAGCGCCCACGCCCGCAACAACAGCGCCTCGGCCTCGCAGCATGCGGCTCCTGCATGAGGCTAGACGATTTTCAGTATGCCGGCCAGGTAGGGCAATGGGGCGCCCCTGTGTGTCGCCTGGAACCTGCATGCCCTGTAGAGCCTCTCTGCAGCTCGACACGTGCGGCACCCAAAGCAGCGTGTACCCAAGGCATGTAGCCAGGCGCCTGGCAGGTGCCCCAGCACTGTTATAATTGGCAACATGAGCGCGCAGGGCGCGTGTGGCAGCGGCCGCCGCGGTCGCGGTCGCCGCCGCGCTGGCGGCGCGCGCGCGCGCGCTGCTCGCGCTGCGCCTGTGGGAGCGCATGCCGGTCGCGCTGCTCGGGCCGCACAGCGCCGCCACGCGCGCGACGCTGGACGCGCTGTCGCGCGACACCTACCTGGCGCTCGCGCCGCGCGGCGCCGCGCTGGCTGCCGGCGTGCTGGCCGCGCTCGCCGCTGGCAGCCCACGCTGCACCGCCGCCGTTGCGCGGCGCGCCCTCTGCTGCGCAGCCCTACGGCTGGTGAAAGGGGGGGGCGCTGCCTCCGTGTCTGCTGGCTGCATGCGTGCGCTGCTGAGGCCGGGCCACGGGCGCCCTGCAGGCGCCCGGGGTGGCTGCTGACGGCGGCGGCCGTGCCGGCCGCGCTCGTCGCGGCGGGCCTGCGCGAGAGCCGCTTCGGGCCGCTGCCGGACCCTGGCCACAAGTTCGCCGACCCCGCGCTGCTCGCGCTCGGCTTCGTGGCGCTGCCCGGCGCGCTGCAGCCGGCGGCCGCCGCGGCGCTGCTGCTCGCGCTCGCGCGCGGGCCGCCGGCCGGCGCGTGCGCGCAGCTGCGCGGCGCGCTGGGCGGCGCCGCGCTCGCGCGCCTGGCGGACCTGTCCTACGGCGTCTTCCTGCTGCACCCGCTGGTGCGGCCGGCGCGTGGCTGCGGGGGCGCCGCGCCCACAGCGCACGCTTGGAGGCCTGCACAGGGGCTGCTGTCTCGGACAGAGAGCTAGCGTTCGCCCGTCGTCGGAGTGCGCCAGTGTGAACGCGGCCGTGTGCGCCGGCCGCGCAGGTCATGCTGGCCGCGTTTGCGGCGCTGCCGCCGTCGGCCTGGTTCTCGCCGAGCAACCCGCTGCCGTTCCTGGGCATGTACGCGAGCGTGTTCGGGGCCAGCGTCGTCGCGTCGCGCCTGCACGGCGCCCTGTGCGCGGCCGCACTGGCGCGGTTGCCGGGCAAGCGGCCGCCCGGCAAGCGCCGTGCGGCGGTGTGGCTGAGCGCAAGCAGTGCCAGCAAGGCGATCGCGGAGCAGTGAGTGCATACTCGTTGAACACTCATTCCTGTAACACTCAGTGTTCAGAGAGTGCTTTTGGACACTCCTTGAACACTCCCAAAACTGCAAAGCACTGCTTATTGGCCCAGGTTGCAGGGAATACGGGTGGGGTTGCGGAAGCGTGTCCAAAACAGGCTGATCTCGTATCCAGGAGATGCTGGGCGCCAAATTCCTGCAGCCAAGTCCGTACACATCTGGCTCTGCAGAGCATACGGTTAATACAGCAGCGGGAGCCGCACCAAGCGGCTGCTGAGAAGTACGCACGCCGACTGCTGACCGGGCCAGGCGTGATGCCGGTCCTCCGGCGGCCCATTGGGGCTCACGGCCGGACTGCTATCAGCTGCACAGCGACCCGGCCGGCAGCTCCGGCGGCCGCCCCTTCGCGCAGGCGCCTGATGTCGAGGACTGCGGTGAGCACATGTCCTGCTGCTGCTGCAGCCCCACGGGCTGCCTGCGGTGCACACTGTCCGCTCCAGCCACTGAGGGGCCAGCTGCGGCCGGCTTTGGGGCGAGTGAGTGGACTGACTGGTGCTGCCTCTGTAGGTTTGTTGTTGAGCATCCTTTGAGAGCCCCATGTGACGCCCTGTGCGGCACCCTGACCGGATCTAGCGCCAGGCCGCTGCTGTGTGGGACTCAGCACCAGTCTGCGCGCAGGACCTGGGCGGAGGCGGTGCTGGTTAACCTCGCCATGGGTCTCATAAGCTGACCTGGTACCGCCTTGGGCGGGCGCAGGAGGCACAGGCGCCGGCGCTGCAGGCGCTGGCGCCCGCGGTGCTCGACTCGTCGCCGTGGGCGACCTGGCGCGGCGCGCGCAGCGGCGCGCAGAACGAGGACGCGCAGCGCGAGCTCGCACTGCTTCGCAGCCACGCGCGGCACCTGGAGGAGCGGGCAGCGGCGATGCAGCACTGCCGGGTGAGCTTTGCAGGCTCTCCAATTCGAGCAAATTGCGAGCCTAGAGCGTGTGCACGCTCTTGACTTGCGAGTTGCAGGCAGTGGTTGCACCGGCATTCCTCCCAGGCCAGCTTTACATGCTCCGGGACCGTGCTCCAGGGGTCCGCCCAGAGTGCTCAGGCTGTCGGCGGGGTCGCAGGAGGCGATGCGCGCCGAGCTGCACTCGGCCTATGCGCAGCTGCGCGCGGCGTCTGCGGAGCGCAACGCAGCGCGCGCAGAGGCCAGCGCAGCAACTGCGCACGTGGCGGCGCTGCAGGCAGACCTCCGCGCCGCCGACCACATGGACAAGGTGGGCCCGGGCCGTCACTGCTACATTGTCGAGCCCGCTGCTCTGTTGCGGGTGGTGCAGCAGGAGGTCGTCAAAATATTGTCACAGGCCCTGTGCTGCGCAGAGCTGGGGCCAGGCCTGGTGCAGGCCTCAAAGAGTGCGGCCAGGCGCTGATGCTGCTGTGGCTGTGTGCGCAGGCGGACCTGTGGTGCTCCTACGCGCGCGTGCGCAAGCACAACGTGTCCCTCCTGGTGCGCTCTTGAGGTGTTTCTCGCGTACTATAAGAGTAGTCAGGGCCAGCGCTTGCACTGTTACAGCGTTTTGTGGAAGTGAGTTCGTCACGCGCGTCTCAGGTATGGTGTTGCACAGGCTTGGTGTCTTGTATGTGGCAGTGGTGCTCGAGGAGTGCGCCCAACGCTTGTTGACCTGTGTTCCCTGTACCAATGCGCTACACAGCACTCGTAAGAAGCTTGGTTTCGGCCGCTGCGCGCGCAGGATGATCTGGACGCCAGCCGCGGCGAGCTGCGCAAGGTGGAGGCCGCGCTGGAGCAGGTGGAATTCGAGAAGAGCATGGCGCAGCGCGGCGCCAACGCGATGCTCGGCCTCTCCGTGATGCTGCTGGCGTCTGTCTGAGCGGGTCTCTGCGAGCGGCCGCGGGGCTTCAGCGCTGCGGCGCTCGTCGCGAGAGAGGTTTGGTGGGGCTGCAGCTGGCGCGCAGCCTGAGTAGCGAGACAGCGAGGCACAGGTAGCTTGTAGGTTCGACTGAGGCCGCGCGGCGTGCGCCATGCTTGGCCTGGCTGCGTCGCAGCGTGCGGCAAGCAAGGGGCGCCTGCGCTGCGGGGCCGCGCGGCGCTGCAAAGGCGGCAGCGGGCCGCAGCTCATGCGCGCACGACAAGTCGTGAGGTCAAGAAGCGAGCCTGCGGCGGGTCACCTTGGCGAAGGGGGCCTGGGTGTGCATAGAATGCGTGCCTGCGGGGCAGCCGCCGCGGCAGCTGGACAAAGAAGTATGCCTGCTTGGCTGGAACTTACACCGAACCTGTATTTGTTGTGCTTTGGGCTCCCAGGCGGGAAACTAGGCCTGGATCCCCCCTCCCCCCAGCGGGCGCAGGCAGTCACGCTTCAGCAGTGCAAGCGACGCACTTGCACCTGACATTTATACGTGGCAGAGGCAGGATGTCGGGTGTGTGGAGATTGTTGGCCCCTGTGGCATGTGTACTATGGGCTTTTATGCTTGGCAAGTCTGCACCTCGCCCCCTTCCTGTCTGTGCATGTAGAGCCCCCCCGGCCCTGGTTTTGGGCACAGGAGTGGGGCGTGTGACCAGTCCCTGGAGGCTGCAACAAGGCATGATATGAGGACGTGTGACATCGGCCCTGGGACAGCAGTGCCCGCGAGAGCAGAGAGGCAGTGGCAGGATAGTACTAGCGGCATGACATGCATGCGTGAGGGCGTGCTGTGAATTCAGTGAGGGAGCCTTGCGAGCTTCCTGCGCGTTTGCCTGTATATGAGGAGATGCATGAATGCCAAGAATCGCATTGTGCTTGCGCGTGGAGGAGGAGGAGGCTAAGGGCAGACCTGTCGAGAGATTATGCGCATGTAATGGACGATACAGAGACAATGCTCCAGATTCTACCACATATATAACAAGCTAGGCCGGCACCCACCGCTGCCTGCCCCGCTGACAACTGTCAAAGCAGCCTGCCATGCATGTGTCCGCAAACTGACCTCACCCTGTCTGGACGTCAGCAGTCCTCCAGGCGCCGCACATCCATGCATAGGGCGCCACCTCCCTGGCGCCTGCTCGGGGAGTCATGGACTGCTGCCCGGCAGTCCACCACGGGGCCTGCTGATGCTCCACAGGGCCCCCGCCGGCGCCGCCGCCCCGCAGCGACCCCGCCTCCTAAGGCTCGCTGCCGCTGGCGCGGCTAGGCTCCGCCAGCTCAGGCACATTCACGAGCGCGGTGGGCGCCAGCATGCGCAGGCGCGCCAGCACCTTGCCCCGCTCCGTCTCGCTCCCTTCCTGCTTGAGCAGCTCGGGCGCTCGGGCGCACAGCGCGCGCGCGGCCGGCTCGCACGACACGAGCCCAGACCGGTGCCATGCGGCTAGCGGCCTGGCCAGCGTGAAGAGGAAACTCCGCAGGTTCCGTGCGTCCACTGTGGGGGCCAGCGCGGCGGCCTTAGCAACAGCCGCGGCTGCCGTCCCCGCGTCCGGGGCAACCTCGAGCACATCCAACGCATATAGTGCCCAGCCCAGGTCTCGGGCGGCGTGCGGCCGAGCTAGATGGACACGCTCTATCACCAGACCCGCCCACATGGCAACATCAGCTTGCAATCCAGCCATCGGGCTCTCGCTGTCTGTCGCAGGCACAGCACGGGGGGCTATGTCTACCACGCGAGCGATCGCATGAAGCGCGGATGCGAGGCTGCCGACCGCAATTATGCCCGCCGCGTCTGGGGCGGCTGCGCTGGCCACAGCAGTATCTGCCAGCGCCCTAACAACAGTCACTGGCAACGCTGCGCCCTCGCACACACTGGTCCAGGCAACTATTATATCAATAGCGCAATCAGGTGAAACAGGCACGAGCCATTTGGCCGCACCCGCGCCTGCTGCGGCCTCACCCTCACCAGAGGCTAGCGCAGCGCTCAGGCACGCGCCAATGGCGGCGAGCAGCGCAGGGCCGGGCCGCAGCGGCGGAGCATGCCTGTATAGCATCAAGATGTCTGCCACACATTGCAGGTCTGATCTGGTGTCCGCACGTGCCAGCCTGTGCTCGAACCAGACAGCAACGCGCTTCAAGGCACCATGCTTCAGCAGCCCCAAGCGGGAAAGGTGCCGCGCTGTGGCGGCCAGCTCCCCCGCTGAGCACTCTGGCAGCCGGCGTTCAAACGCCTCCCGCAGGCCTTGCAGCAGGGCAAATGCGCGCGCGCGCTCAGCCTCCGCATGCGCGGCCCTCACATGCCTGCACGCAACACCGAGGGCCTGAACGCACAGCAACATAGCAGCAGCGACGGCGAGCATGCATGCACACCAGGCCGCGCACCGTGAAGGGCATAGCACAGCGAGCCGCTGAATGGCTGCGCAGACGTGCTCGCGGCCAAAGTGCTCGCCAGCGGCATCATGAACCCGGGCCACATCCTCAACACTCTGTGCTGAGCAGAGCTGGTGCAGGATGGCTCGCGTGGGCTTGCTGGCAGCGCCAGCGCCACAGGGCCGCTGCACGCTGCCCAGTATGGGTGCCTCCGGCGAACCTCCCACGGCTCGCAGCACGGCGGGCAGCGTGGCCCGCGCTGGTGACCAGGGCTGAGTCGCCAAAGCGCGCCACGAGTTCGAAATGGCCTCTGCCTGCGATGCTGTCAGGGCTGAGCCCGTGCTGCTGCTGGGCTCAGCCGCTGCGGTGCCGGCTGCAGAACGCAGCAGCTCTCCCACTACCTGGTCGTGCAGCGAGACGCTCAGCAGGCAGCCGCTCTGGGCCAAATATTTCAGGACACCCACAACAGCACTTCGTGTGTGCAGCCACGGCTCGCGCTGCAGCAGGGACACCAGTGCTGCCGCCAGGTCGTCGAGCAGCGCCTTGCTCGGCTCAAAGCCATGCTCGCGCTGCAACAGGTCCACGAACAAAGCGAACTCGGCCAGCTCCAAGCCATTGCAGGCTGGCAGCTGGCCACGCGCGCTTTCCACGCAGCTCAGCACCTCTGGGGACTTGCCCAAGTTGCCTTGCTCAGGCTGGCTTCCACGGCCCCTGGCACCACAGCAGGTTCAGGCTAGTGCGCACAGCAGCGCACGACATGAAGACCTTCAGAGCCTTGCAGCCGGTGAGAAACTCAGCACTGAAGACAGGAGGACCCGAGCGCGACACAGTGCACTAGGGCAAGGGAGCCCCACCTCCGCCACTGGCGCAGCACGAAAAACTTGCTACTCAAGGCAGCACGTACCGGCCCACGGTGGTCGGGAGCTGCCACGACTCCGCCATACGGCCTGCCTTCCAAAGCGCCCTGCTGTGTGCCGCCTGCCTACGCAGTTGCCGGCAACCTGAAAAGCGTGCTCACAAGGGTAATGGCCTACCAATAAGGAGCGCAGCCACCGCACGGGAACGTTAGGCGCACTTCCGACGCCCCACAGAAAGCGCGGCTGCATGCTCCTGGCGTCTCCGGCAACCATGCGTTCCGGCCCAAAGACCTCCAAAGGGGGTCCCAGTCCTCCGGGTGGCCGGCAGTGGCGTCTGTGCAGGCGCCGCCGCGTGTGCGCAGCCGCACGGCCAGCCTAATTGCTGACCGCAACATGCCCGCGCTGGACACTGCGGCTACCCCTGGCTGCCTGGCTGAGCACTGAACTTGCAGACGTGTTCAGGCTTGATACCTAGGAGGCACGCTTTGATGCTGAGAAAAGCCTCAAAGCAGCTGCAGGTGGTCAAGACAGTGTGTGAGGCGCCTTCCGACTCGAGCGCTTGGGTGCAGAGCGCACGGTACACTGGTGCACTGGTATCGGATCGAGCTATTGCATTTATGGACCTTTGAACCCACTGTATTTGGTGCTCTGGGCTCCTGATGGAGTTTATACTTGTGTAAGTGCTACAAGCAGCTGATCAGCGCTGACAAGTCCTCTGCGCTTTTCCTCTGGTACAAGGCGTTTCATATCTGGTGCAACTGGAGAGGTCCAACCAAGCAATATTATGAAGAGCTAAGCTGGCTCTGATGGCACTCACAGGCCATCTTGATATATGTCCGCCCGCCGCGGCTGCTGAGGTGGCCTGCACGGCCTGCACGGTGCATGTGCAGGTGCGCGTGTTGCTGCAGCCTGGCTGATGCCTGCTTACGTCTTGCGCACGCAGATCAGAGATATATGGCGGGGTGCCAGCACTTGCCACTTCGGGGCCTGCTGCAGGGCCAGCCAGAGAGGCAAAGTGCTGTGGAGAACAAGGCAAAGGGGGCCGCCTCGGCGCCTGGCGTGCCAGACGCGGCAACCAGCGTGCACGCCGCACTGCAAAGCCTTCTGACCGGCGGGGCACAGGTGCAGCCTTCCTGCTCTAGCCTACATCATTGTGAGCACTTGCACACTGTTGGCACATATGCCAGTGGTCGGTGTGTACTGGCCAGTGGAGCAAGTGGTGTGCAAGCTATGACGCGCGCTTTGCCACCTAGAAGCAAGCCAGGCGTGCTCAGTGCTGCGTGTTCCCAAACAGCCCTTCAGTGCGTGCAGAACGGCGCCTGGAGCAGGCCTTCGGCCAGCCTGCAGCTGCCCTACTCAGAGGCCGAGCACCGTGCCTTCCAGGTGCGCGCGGCGGGTGTGCACCAGCCTCCTGCGCTGCCTGCCCCTCCGCAGACTCGCGCCCGTGCGCAAGCGGACTGCCACAGAGGCCCAGGCACGCCTGGTGCTTGCTTCGCCTGCCACCCAGGTCGCCACAACCCCTGGCGCCCTGCCAGTCCCCTGCACACCCGCAAGCGAGTGCGCACAGACGCATGCACGCCCGCTGCGCTCGGCTCACACCGGCCTGGCGCCTCAGCTTGTACCCTACCCACCACCTGCACCACGGCAGGCTTTCACGGACATGTGCGAGGCCCCCGACGCGCCGCGGCTGCCGCCGGCGGCACTGCGGCGGGCCGCGGCCTGGCTCCTCGCGGCGCTGGAGGCGCGGTGCGGCGGCGCGCCCGCGCCGGCCGCGGCCGCGGCCGCCGCGCGGCAGTTTCACGCGCTGCTGCGCGCGCTGGCGGCGCTGCTCGCTCAGGTGCGGCAGCACCAGAGCGGCCCTGCACTGGGCAGGGGCATGCTTGTGCTCAATGGTACATGCTGTGTAAGGCATGCCATGATCGGTGTGCCGGTCTGACAATGAGCGTGGAAGGAGTCATGCAGTGCAGAGTGGCGGAGCAGGCTCAGCTGCTTACATCTCGCCTTGTTACGGGGTATCTCTTCACATGCACAGGACACATGCACAAGGCACATGCACAGGATGCCACCGTGTAGCACAGCGTTTGCATGTGCTGCAAGCGTGGGCTCCCAGGGTGCTGCCCGTCACTCCATGAACCTGTACCCCGATTGCAAAACTGCGAGCATATCATGCAGGCGCCGCGCGACCACGACATGCATCTAGGCGCCCTGCTGGGCTGCCTGCGCAAGTTCTGGACGTACGGCCTGGCTGCGCCGACCCCAAAGCTATCCGCGGGCCCTGGCGCTGCGGGGACGCCGGCCTCGCCCGCCCGTCCTGATCATGCGCATGAAGCGCTCCCGCGCGACGATGCGCCGGACCGCGCACTGCAGCAGGGCGCGCCCGCGGCAGCCCGCGGCGACGCTGCAAGCGCAAGCGCCAGCCCTGGTGACGGGCAGCACCGGGCATACGTGCCTCCACACCTGCGCCACGCAGCGCGCGGGCCCGCGCCCGCGCCGAGCCTGCGGCGCGGCACGCCCTCTGCGGGTGCGTCCAGCAGCGCCTTGGTGGCCGTGACAATATCTGCCTGTTGGAAGATGCACGGGCGTACATGCTGCTGTGCTTCATTGCAGCAGTGCACTAGCTGGCTGTGCATAGCAGCAGCGGCTGCAGCCAAGTGCATGAGGAAGCGCTCTGTGGTACCAAGCCGATGACTCCTTTTACCAGCGCTTAGCGAAGCACAGCAGCACTCCGGCTCCATCCCAGGGCAATGTTTGGTGGCTCGAAAGACGGAGTAGCGCATGTGCCTCGGCAGCCAAAGCATGACAGCCGTGCGCGGCCCAGACGGGGCGCGCATACGGAGCTGCCGCGCGTCGTCGGACAGCGACGCCAGCGACGGCGAGGGCGGCGGCCCGGGCTTGGGCGGCCGCGCCGCGGCTGCGCGCGCGCGCCTGGCAGCTCTGAGCTGTATTCAGGCGCGCCCACGCTGAAAGGGGTTATGCACGCAGCTCAGACCCTTGCCAGACCCTTGCCAGACCCTGGTTCCAGCTCGCCTATGAGGCCTGTCGCTCAGGCGCACTGCGCTGGTGCAGCTGCAAGCGGTAGGAGCCCGCATCACTTTGCTGAAGCACCAACAGAGAACCAGATGAATGTATGACTGCATAGCTGCCCTGCTGCGCACGAGTGCCTGCACGCACGCCTATGAGGCCTGCGGCGGCTTGCCGACCCCGGCGGCCGCGCGCGCGCAGGCGCTGGCGCGCGCGGACTGCAAGGCGCTGCACGCGCACTGGGCGCTGCTGCTGCCGGCGGCCACTCCGCTGGCGGGCCGGACGCAGGCGGCCACGCTGGTCGACGTGGCCGTGCGCGATCCGACGCCGCGGGCGCGCCTGGTCCTGCCAGCGGTGCCATCCATAAGTTTGGCACCTCTTGCAGGCTCTCGCCGCAAACGAGCACGATATGACCATGCAATGGCTGTCATGTATGGCGGCCGCTACCGGTCGAGGGTTGAGCTTGGGCGCCGGCCATCTGAGGCCAGCTGCCCAGTCGCAAGCGGTGAGCGCAATTCGTCGTGTGCGCAGGCGCGCGCTGCTGCGGCGGTCGCCATCCAGGCGCTGCTGGAGGGCCCGCCGCAGCGCGCCTTTCTGGCCATTGCAGAAGTGCCAGCGCACCCGCGGCACCTGGGCCGGTACGCCGCTGCTGCTGCACTGGAAACCGGGCAAACCAACACCTGACTGTGATGACAGAAGTGTTAGAGGGTTTCATTGTGTCCTGCATCACATGCTGCAGGACTGGCTGGCGTTGTTGAACCGCGTGAAAGCTGAATGCGTTTCTGGAGAGCCGCTCTAGAGAGCACGCTCTAACAAACCGTGCGCAGACCCTTTGCCCCTGATCGTTGATTTGATTTGATAAACACGAGTGGTGTGGGTGATGCGCTTTCCATTTTTGCCGCTCCTGGGCCAGGGCAAATTTGGCCCTGCCTGGGGTGCTGCTTCCTCGTTGAGACGTGTCAGGGCAGGCGAGCCGCTCATGACCCGGTCCGAGCGCGCCTGCGCGCAGGGGCTTCACCACGCTGTCGGGGACGCTGGGCCAGCTGGCGGCGGCCACGCATGCGGGCCTGCTGCAGGCGCTGGCAGCCGAGCCGGACGCGGCCGCGCTGGCCGCGCTGCTGCGCGCGCTGGGCGCGCTGGTCGCGGCCGCGCCGTACCCGCGCCTGCCGCCGGACCTGCTGCCGCGCGCGGTGCAGGCGCGCACCGCCCGCGGCCTTTGTAGAGGTGTCGTGACGCAGCACGACCGGTGCCGTATGAAAGCGGGTGTATGTTCTGTCCCTGCTGTCTGTGTGTTTGTCTGATGCGTGTGTGTGCGCGCGTGCGCGTGCGTGCGTAGATGTGTGTGCGTGTGTGTGATGTTTATGACAATGTCAGCTCTGCCCTGCAACGGCACAGGTTCCGCTGTAAAGCCGTCAAATTATGAGCCTGAGTGTTAAAGTCAAGGACACATGCACCCCTCTATGTGCTCACATGCGCCCAGTACCTGAGTGCTTTGCATGTTGTGCTGACATTGTGCGCCGTCCTCTTGCGCAGGCTGTGCGCCGGCTGCTGCCGCCGGCGCAGGCCTGGCCACCCGCGGGCGCCGCCCCGGCAGCCCATGCGGCCGCCCAGCCCGCCGTGCAGGCAGCGGCGCTGTCCTGCCTGGCGGCGGCGCTGGGCACGCGCGCGCCGGCTGCGCCGATGCTGGCCTGTTTAGGCTGCCCGGACGGGGCCGCCGCCGCCGCTGCGAGTGCCGCAGGTGCACCCGCCCGTCGGTCGCGCCGCACATGGTCTGCGTGGCGAGGTCATGCAGACCTACAGACCCCCCTGCTAGACAAAGCCCCAAGGGTTTAGCTTCTTAGCAAATCTGCATGCACCAAGAAGTGTGCTGCCATAGCCTGACTTCTGTTGCCAGCCTCTGCCCCAACATCATGAGGGCAGCGGCTACACATGCAGGAGGCGCGGCCGCGCGCGGCACGGGGCCGGACGCACCCGCGCCGGGCGCGACGCTGGCGGACGTGCTGCTGACAGCGGCCGCGTTGGGCGCGCCTGCGGCGCGGGCGGAGGCGCTGCTGGCGCTGTGCGCGGCGGCGCGCGGCTACGGCGTGGCGCTGCACGGCCGCTGGCGGCGGCTCGTCGCGCTCGTGGCTGCGCAGGGCCGCGCCGCGCCTGGCAGCGGTGCGGCGCCAGGGTGTAAGGTCAGGGCACAGTGCCACATCATGTACAGGGCCGCGCGCATGCAGCCTCGTGGCTATCACACCGACCACGAGCGGCTGCTTGCGACGCGCGAGCGGCCTGCAGCTGTATCAGGGCCCCGCGCGGCCGCTGGTGACGGCTGTGCACGCCCGCGGCTGCGCGCAGCTCTGGCAGGCACTGCAACACGCACGGGGGCGGCAGCGCAACGTGCACGCCAGGCGCTCACGCAGGCTCTCCTTCCCGTCAACCCGGGGGCGCCCCCGGCGCAGGTGCACAGGCAGTGATGGCATGCGAGGGGAGTGTGCACGCATGCGCGGGAGTCGCAATCCTTGGGTGGTCCTCTGGAGGTCGCAGGCGTACATGCGGACAGCGCTGCGGAGCGCTGCCTTGCGCTGGCAGTGCACGGGAAGGTTGTATATGCGCATGGGTGGCAAGCGGGACGTTAAGCCCTTCCGCCGCCGCAGGCGCCCCAACGAGCACCGCTGATGAGCGGTGCCTCGTGCTGGCAAAGCAAGGGTGATGTGTACATGCGCACGGGTGGCGACCGGTAAAGTTCGCCTTTTGGCCGCCACAGGTGCACCTGCGGACAGCGCGGAGGAGCGGTGCCTGGCGCTGGCGGTGCGGCTGCTGGGCGACGCGCTGGGCGCATGGAGCGGCGGCGGCGCCGCCGCTGGCGCGAGCGACGAGGCGCCGCTGCTGCGCAGCGGCGCCGCGGGCGCGCGGGCGCCCGGGCTGGGCGAGCGGCCGTGCGGCACTGCGCCGCGGGCCGGCGCGCAGGCGCCACCTCGGCCAGAAGAGGCGGAAGAGGCACGCGGGGCGGGCGACGCGCGGCCGGAGACGCCGGCGCATGCGGCAGCGTCTGGGGGTGTTTGCGCTGGCGAGGAGCGCGCCTACGTGCGAGCCGCCGAGGCAGCCGCGCCCGGGGCGGCCGCGGCGGCCGCCGCGCCGGGCGAGGTGGCGGCCATGTGGGCGGAGGCGCTCGGCGACATGCTGCAGCCGGTGCGGCCCCGACGCGAGTCCGGCAGCGCAGGCCCCACGCAGTGCTCTTGTGGGGCTAGCTGTCTTGCCGGCCGCATGAAAAAGGTGTCGGGCGCCTGTGATGTAACCTCCACTGAAGCTCCATACCGTACTCCCTGCGTCGTGCAAGGTTGACGCCACCCGTCGCTCGCGCGGGTCTGGTGCAGTTCGTAAGCAGTGCGCCAGTGCAGGCGCGCAACTCGCTGCGCGGCCTGCGCGGCGCATGCCCACCGCTGACGCCCGCCGTACCGGGGCCGCAGGTGCAGGCGCACCGCTCGGCGGCCGTGCGCGCGGCCGCGCATGCGCTGCCCGCCGCCCTCACGGAGGCCGCGCTGCGCGCGCTGCCGGAGCTGATGCGCCAGCGGTCCTGGTCCGCCGCGGCCGCCGCGCTCGCGGCCGACCCAGCGCCGACCGTGCGCGCCGCGGCAGCCAAAGCGGCCGGCAGCCTCGCCGCGCTGCCGCCAGCGCTGCGGCTGCCTGGTGCGGCCTGTCAGAGCCTGCCGTGAGAGGCTGCAACTTTCAGATCTTTAGTACACATGCCCTGCCAGCAAGCCACAGCACGTGACGTGTCGAAGCAAGCGCTTATCATGGCACGGACCGGTCACCCGGACATGGTGCTGAGGTTGTTGCTGACAAGGGCGGCCTCCGTGGTTTCTGCGAGTGATGCTGCTGTGCCTGGCTGCGGCGCGGCGGTCGCGCCGCCCGGCGGCCCCATGCGCTGCGGCAGCCCCACTGCAGCTGCCCAGTGTGCCGCAGCTCGCCTCATGTCCAGCAGTCACTGACACTCCTTACATCACTTGTTGCTGTGTGTCATGACCGTGTTGAACCTGTGGCAATCCTCAGGTTTGCGGCCAAGCAAAACCCCTGCGCAGGCGCGTGGGCGCTGGCGGACGCGCTGGCGGGCGCTGCAGGGGACAGCGCGCAGTCCGTGCGCGTGCAGGCCGCGTGGGGCCTGGCCAACCTCGCAGACGCATTGCGCCAGGCGGCCACATCCGAGGACGGCCAAAGCACTGACTGTCTCGCACTGCCGCCCTCCGCTGCCGCCTGCCTGCCCGTGCTCTGCACAGGTGTGACCAGCAGCCTGGCATGAACATGCCTGGCTCTGATGTCTCTCAGACTTACTATCTATATATCAGGGCCTGCCGCTCCTGTGTCCTGCAAGGAGTCTGTGCATGGCAACCTGGCAGTGAGGCGGCCTCTATGCGCGTTTGCAACTGCCAGCTTGCGCATTCATAACAGCTTGCCTGCTGTGAGCGTCACTGGCCGGTGCCGCATGTCACCCCGTCCCAGCTGGCGCGCACAGCCCCCGCCCGAGCGCGCCTGGCGCTCAGCTGGCCCCAGCTCCGCCGCCAGCATGAGCAGGCCAGCGCGGCTGGCACGCAGCCAGCGGCTGACCCGCGCGCGCGCCGGGCCGCAGCGGCGCTGGCGGCCGCGCGCGACGGCGACAAGGTGCGCGCCAACGGCGTGCGCGCGCTTGGCAACCTGCTCGCCTTCGTGCCGGCCGCGGCCGCCGGCGTGCCGCCGCCGGGCGGCGCCGCAACTCGGTCGGAGGGGTCTGCGCCCGCAGCTGCGGCGTGTGCGGAGACGCCTGCTGCGGCGCACGCCCAGGGGCCGGCGCTTCTCCCGAGGAGCGAGCCTGGCGCGCGCCCGTGTGACGGGCCGCCCGCAGCAGAGGGTGGCCAGCCGCTCGGCGGCTTGCCGTCCCAGGTCTGGCTCGCGGGCGCGCTGCGCTGCCTGAGCGACGCGCTGGCCACCGGCGGCGTCAAGGTGCAGTGGAACGCCTGCTACGCGGCCGGCAGCCTGCTGCGCAATGGTGCGGCCGCTGCCGCGGCCTGCCGCCTCGCCGATGCGCGCCCTGGCGCAGGGGCGGCCGCGGCCGTGACGCCCTGCGGCCCTGCGCGCGGGTGCGTCTCAGCGGGCGGCGTGCGGCGCGGCGAGGGTGCCACCGAGGCCGAATGTGGCGCATATGTGCAGGTTGAGGGCTCCGGGGCAGCGGCAGCTGCGCGCGCGTCCGCGGGTGCTGCGGAAGCGGCCCCCGCAGCGCGCGCCGGTTTGGACGCCGGCGCGCTGCTGCACGGGCTCCTGCACCGGCTGCTGGACGTCCTGCGCAACAGCACCAACTACAAGGCGCGCACGGCAACAGATGGGTCGCGCCGGGCTGCGTGCGCTCGCACCTGCTTCCCCGGAGCCCTGGGAGCCAAAGATGCGGTCATGCAGGCAGCTTTGGGCGGGCTGACAGCCATGCGCTGCGTCGCGGGCACATCAATGGCCCATGGGCCTTGCCGTGTCGCTATGGTGCCGGGCTGGGCAGACACGGGGTGCGGCGCGCCGCGACGCAGATTCGCACGCACGCGGCGGCCGCGCTTGCAGAGGTGCAGGCGCGCGCGCAGCTCGGGCCGGCCTACGCGCGGGCGCTGGCGGTCGCTGCAGCTGCGCTAGAGCGCGTCCAGGGCGGCGCGTTTAGCCAGGTGATGCCTTGCCCGACCTGCGCTGGGTGTGGGACGGCGTTGTGCTGCGCGGCGGGGATTGCCCGGCTCTGTGATCGCCCGCCCTGCCGCACAGGGCTGGCCTGCCGCATGACAGCGTCGCCTTTCCCGCGCAGGCGGCGCCGGACGCCGCCGGCGCGGCAGGCTTGGACCCCAGGGCCGCCCTGCCTGATCAGGTGCAGCCTTCGGAGCTGCGCTACATCGCGGCGCTGCGCGAGCAGTTGGCGCGCTGCCTGCTCAGGCTCCTGGCGCTGGCCGAGCCGGGCGACGCAGGCGCGCGCCACGGGGCCGACCAGGGCAATGCCCAGCTCAGGGCCGACACCCGGTCCGCGGCGGCCGCAGTCTGCGCAGCCGCCAGCGGCGCGGCGCGCTGCGACGCGCCGGGCAGCCTGCGCGCGCACGAGCGCGCCGAGCAGGGCGCCGGCGAGGGCACACAGTGTGAGCTCCCAGACGGATGCTCCAGCGGCGCGGGCGCTGCGGTGCTGGAGCATGCGCGCATGCTGCGCGCCCTGGTCCAGTCAGCGCTTGAGGCGGGCGCGGACAGCGAGGAGGCGCGCTCTGCTGAGCGTGGCCTGAGTGTCCTGCTAGGGTGCGAGCAGGCCAGGCATAGGGCTGTGTAGGTTAGCCCCACCCTTGGTGCCTCGCTGCTTGGACGCAGCATGGTCAGCGCAGTCTCTATAGGCCTGCATGCTTACAGTGCCTGCGCGACATGACAAGCCAAGTGCATGGAATGTTGTATTATAACTGAACGTCCGAGTGTTTGTACGGCTGTCTGTGTAATCTGTCTGTGTAATCTGCATCCTGTCGAAGGGAGTATACTCTGCTTCACAAGGACACAGGCATATTGTGTGCTTGGAAGCTGCCTGCCATGCCAGCCACTCCGCATGAAGTGCTGTGGTGCAGCTATGGTAAGCGAACAGTAGGGCCATATGGACAACAGCTGACACCGCCGTGATTAACAAAATACCTCACATAAAGTGCACACTTGCCATACTCCAAGCTGACTCAGTGTGAGCAGTGCAGGCGCGTCCTGAGCAGAGCTGCGCTCTGACATGCATGGAGCATGCAGGACCCCTAGGTGGTGGCATGCATGGGGCCCCAATGGGTGCGCCTAATTACTAGTGACCACGACTGGTGCAAGTATGGTGGTGCAACTATGGTGGGGACGGAGGCCAATGAGGACAGGACACGTAAGGGGCGCGAGCACCCAGTGAGCACAGCTAGGGCTGCAACATGGCAATCCGCCCGGCGCCTTAAAGGGTTTGGGTCAGGCCAGGGGCGCAGAGGCCTTTCAAGAAAAGGACGCAGATGGGCCTGGGACGGTGTACCCTGAAATGTGCTAGTGCGCTGAACATACTAGTGCCCTGGGGCACACACAAGCAGAAACAATGTTACCCGCAGCTGCACTCCCAAAGCTCGGTCTACGGCTTTGAGCGCATGGCTCAGCCCACTGCTCAGGGCCCTGGCATGGCATGGACGGGGCTGCATGTCATAATCCACAGGTGGCTGGCCAACTCGCGGTGAGCACACCGCATTGCAACCCATGGGCCGCGCTAATCTACACCTGTGCCATTCACTCGACCCCCATGACAACTCTTGTCACGCAGACTCTTGCGCGCCCGCTCTTTGCAGTGTAAAAGACGAGTGTTGCTCGCGCGCCGCGCAGTCCATACTCGCCCACTGACAACATCGTGTCCGGTCCCCATGTAGGCAGCAAAGCATGCCAGGAAGGATACACAGTTAGTGCCCGGGCCTGCCATTCTGCTAGCTCCCCTGCCGCCGCCGCCGGCTCCGGCGCGCCTGCGGCGCGGCGCTCGCCCCGGCCGTGCCTGCGGGCGTGGCCCAGCCCCTGCCCTTCTCCGCGGCCGTCTGCTGTCCTGCGGCGACCGCCGGGAGCACGACAGGGTCTGCGCGGCTGGGGTGCAGAGCTGCGCCGAGCGGCGCACCATGGGCTGTCATGGCTGCCGGAGGCACCAGCAGCGGCAGCCCATGCCCCAGCCCTACGCCCCACGCTGTCCGCCCTGGGGCTGTGCCGGGACTGCCGAGCCCCGCGCCGTGGCCGGCGCCGGCGGTGTGGTATCCCGGCAGCAGACCCTCGTAGGGCAGGGAGCAGGGCGCCCCTGCCAGTGCGTCCGCCGGCTGCGGCAGCGACGCGCCGGGTGAGCGCGGCGCGAGCAGCGCCTTGGGGCCGGCGTAGGGCAGGGCCATGACAGGGTTTGGCGCCTGCGGCCACTGCAGAGAGGGCTGCTGCGGCGCCGCCGCTGCCGGAAAGTGCGCCATGATGGTGCCATCGCGCGCCTGCGCACCTCAGCACCACGCTTATAAAACAGATCCTGTGCGTGGTCAAGTGTTAACGTAAATAAAGCACATCCGTCCGCAGAGAACTGCCTGTCGAGCAGGACACAGCGAGCGAGGCCGATGGCCAAGGGGGCAGTGAGGTGCGGCGGTGGCTCGTGAGAAGCAGCGCCCGTGTTCATGCACAGCTACAGCCAGGCGAACGGGACGGAGCTCCCTGCTGGACTATATGCATGCATGCCTGCTGTCAAGGAATGCGCTGTCGGCTTTGCAGCCTCAGGCCGGCAATAGGCAGCGCGGCGAGTGCACAGAGCATGCATGGAGCAGCATATGAGGTGCGCGGCGGGGATCAGCGCATGCCTGCGGCGTCCGCGGCGGCGGGCTGCAGGCCTCCAGCAGGCACGGCAGGCCGCTGGCGAGCTTGGGGCAGGGCTCCTCGCTGTGCTCGGCCCTCGCGCCGCGGCCGCCGCCGCCCCCGCCGCCTCCGCCTGCACCGCCCGGGGTCACACCCGTGGGGCCCCCGCGCCCGCGCTGCCCCGGCGCGCGCGCGGCACCGCCGGTGCTCGCGCCAGGGCTGGGGTTGGGGTGCATGCCGGTGATGGGGGGAAGGGGCCCGGTGTGCGTGGCGCCGGCGGGGCCCCTCAAGCGGCCCTTGGCGAGGCGGGGGGGCTGCTGTTTGCGCCCCGCATGTGCGGCGGGCGCCTCTGAAGGCGCGTGCGTGGCGTCGGGAGCCAGGGCCAGCAGGCGCACGTGCGGCACCTCGCCTGGCGCGTCAAAGCATACGGCTTGCACCATGTGGGCAGGCGGGCAAGCGGGTGGAGCGCCACACGCTGGCGTTCTGGCCTGACAAGTGGTGCCTGTCTGGCAGCTTCACTGCAACGCGCTCACGCGCCAAGTTGTCGCGCCTGCAGCCCTGACTTGGCAGCCCATCCCTCATGAAGGGCGGGGGAACTGACAGCCACCCAAGGAGGCCTGGCGCACCTGCTGTGGCACCGGCGCGCGCCGCGCTCCCCGCTTCCCGCCCGAGGTCCGCCGCAAGCTGATGCTGCCGCATGCCCCAGCCGCCGCGCCCGCCCCGCCCGCTGCCGCCCGCGGCCGGCGCCGCCGGCGCCGCTGGCGCCGCCGGGCCGCCCCTGCCGCTCCGTTGCCCGACATACGGGCTGCCGCTGCCGTCTGCCGCGGGGCCAAAGCTTGGGCCGCTCGCAGGCGAGCTCTGTGCGGCGCGCCAGCCCGCGTGCGCGCCGGTGCTGCCACCATCACCCCCGCCCGGCGACGCCGCCGCCCACTGCAGGCTGCGCTGCGCGGGCGCGGCCGCCGCGGCGGGTGCGGGCGCAGGCGCCTGCTTCGGCGAGATGCGGCACAGGCGCAGCTCCGGCAGGTGCGGCGGCTCGGGGCCGGGCGCGGCGCGCGCGCCACGGCCAGGCGGCGCGGCGCCCGCCGCAGGCCCGGCCGCACGCGCGAGCGACACGTGCGCGTCGGCGAAGGGTGCGACGCGCTCAAACCCTGACAAGGTAATGGCCGCCCCCGGCCCTGCGACGCCCTCCGACTGCGCGGGCCGCTCCGCGGCCAGCACGCCGCGGCTGCACGGCTGCGCCGGCATGTACCTGCGCGCGCCGCGCCGCCTGTTGTGCTGAGGCTGCGTCGCGCACGGGTGCTGACAGGTGCAGGCTCTGCGTGTCTCTTCCGCAGTCTCCGCGCTCCCACCGCACAGCATGAAGGCAGCCCCAGGAGCCTCTGCATTGCAACCCCCCTCATCCCAACTATCGAGCCGCTCGCCGTCGACATGCGCCCGACGGGTGCAGCGCAGCCAGCCGCACTTCAGGCCATGCCGGGTAGCACAAATGGTGCGCAGCGCGGGCGCGGGCACGGGCGCAGGGCACGGGCGCGGGGCGCAGGCGCGGGCGCGGGACGCGGGCGGAGGGGGGCGTGCGCACCGCGGCGCGAGCTGGTCGCCGGCCGCGGAGCTGGCGGTGACGGTCACGGTCGCGCTCGGCTCCAGGTCCGCGCTCTTGCGCTTGAGCCGGCGCACCTTGTGCGCGGCCGCGCGCGCGTCCACGTCGCTCGCGGCCTTGTCCTGCCCGGCAGGCGGCGCTGTCAGCGGCCGCAGCTTGCGCCGGCCGGAGCAGCGCTGCACAGAGGCAGTGCATGCCCTCGCGCGAGGTCCTTGGAGGCATGCACGGCGCCGAAGACTTGCAGGCTGTATGCGGTACGTACTGCTGCCCAGAGGCCGCTCTGCAAGCTGCAGCCCAGAAGCTTGCGGCAGGCCGGTGGGGGCGGGCCGGGCGGCGCACGTGCGCGCCCCAGAAGTCGGCCGGGAACCAGCTCTCCGCGTGCGCGAAGTAGGGCAGCTGCAGCAGCTCGGCGGCGCTCAGGCGCTTCTCCGGCTCCGGGTGCAGGCACGCCTGCGCGCGCGCGCGGCAGCCTCGCTGTCTGGAACGGGCGTTCCAGCAAGCGCTGCGCGGACGCCCGTTGGCACAACTGGGCGGGCGCACAAGCCAGGGATGTCACTCACTGCGTGCGCTCGCCAGCACGAGCGTGCAGGGAGGCCTGCGCAGCGAACGGCGGCGCGCCTTGAGGAACTGCAGCAGCGGCAGGTCGAACTTTGGGAAGCGCACTTCCAGCGGCTCCAGCTCGTGCGCGGCCGGCATGCGCACGCCCTGCGGCACAGCCGCCCAGGTCAGCAACATGCAGGGCCTTGTGAGGCATGTCGAGGCACATTTCAACCTTGAGGCATGTTTCAGCCTTGAGGCAAGTTTCAACCTTTATGTAAATGCCCCCACACTGAGCACTAGCCTGGCTTGCTGCTACGTGCGTGCGGGCTCCGCCCATTATTGCGGGAGGGGCATGCAGCCCGTGTGCGGACGCGCTCATTATGCGCAAGCTCAGCTGCCAGCCATGCGGGCATGATTGAGAGCAGCCTGCCTGGCGCTGGCAGGCGGCGGCGTGAGCGTGAGAGCGCGGGAGCCCGGTGGGCGCGCGCGCCTCAAAGCTGGGGTGCACCGCCATTGCCGCGGCGTGCCGGGGCGCCAGGCGGCCCAGGCACTTGAGGATGAGCCAGAGCTGGTCCACGTCGGAGTCGCCCGGGAACAGCGGCGCGCCCGTGTGCATCTCCACCAGCATGCAGCCTGCGCGGCCGTGCCGCGCCCGCTCGGCAGCAGCCGGCAGACGCGCGGCCTGACTCGTGTCCACGCAGATGCTATGGATCTGTGGGCGAAGCCGGCGGACAGTTCACAGGTGTGCCGCAGCCTGTGGCTGCGCGAGACGCCAGGCAGGAGCGCACCCAGCGCCCAGATGTCGACGCCGGGCCCGTAGCGGCGGTCGCCCACCAGCAGCTCCGGCGCGCGGTACCACCTGGCCAGCAACCGAGCCCGCTGTGAGGGCCGGCTGGTGCACCCACAGCAGCAGGCGTGCTTTGCAGGCACAGGGCGTCAGCCCTGCCGGGAGGCTGCGGGCGGGGCGCAGCGGCAGCCCCGCACCTTGTGGCCACGTACTCGCTAAGCGCCTCGCCGCGACCAGCGACGCGCGCAAAGCCGAAGTCGCAGAGCTTCATCAGGCCGGAGCACGACAGCAGCATGTTCTCCGGCTTGATGTCGCGGTGGATGATCTGGCGCGCGCGCAGGCGCGTTGGGCGGCGTCGCCGCAGGCTAGACACACTGGCCGCCAGGCTTTCGGCCAAGCAAGCGCAAGCCCGTTGTGGGCAGCATGTTACCCACGTTGCTGCGTTTGGGCGGGCTAGATGTGCATGCTAGATCTAGCCGGCCTATGCACGCCACCCTCCCAACTCAGCCGCCTGGCGCGCTGGCCAGCCCACACCGCTCCGTGTGCGCCGCACGCTGCAGCTCCGCCGCGCCAGGGCCAGCTTGCTGCGGCCAGAGGCGGAGCAATCGCGTGCCAGGGGACCACCCTACGCACCCTACGCGGCGCCCATCAGCGCGAGGGCGCCGCCCGCGCGCACCTGCTGCGAGTGCAGGTACTCCACCGAGCGGACCAGCTGCCACATGATCCGGCGCGTCGCGCGGTCGCCGAGGCCGCGCGGGTGGCGCTCCAGATCCTCCAGCACGGTGCGCTCCACAAACTCGAACACCAGGTACAGGCGCCCGCCGCGCCGGAAGACGTCCAGCAGCGACACGATGTGCGCATGCCGCAGCGCCTGCAGCAGCTGCACCTCCCGCAGCGCCGTCTTGCGCACCTGCGCCCCGAGGCTCACGCCCCTTGAGGCCCCAGGCACGCCTGGCAGCAGCGTGCGCCGTGCCTCGGGCACGCGGGCAGGCGGGTGTGTACGCCGCATGTGCGGTGCGACGGCGTCGGAGCGCGCGGCCCTGTGCTGGCACATCTTACTATATATAACTGGCCTGGCCCCCCCCCGGGCGCCCACCTGCTCGTCGTCGTCCGACTCTTTGAACTTCTTTATGGCCACCAGCTCGCCGGTGGCCTTGTGCCGGCACTTGAGCACCACGCCATAGGTGCCTTCGCCAATGCGTCCCAAGCTCTCGTAGGCCTGCGCGGCGTGCCCCGCGTGACTTGGCCTGGGCAGCATGGCTCGACGCCGAGCAGCGCACGCCACCCGCGCGGCCGGGGCCAAAGGGGCACCGCTTGGCCCGCAATCTAACAGTCCCTCAACCTTGTTCCCGCACGCCCGGCCCGCCCCGGCACAGCCACAGCTGCCGCTAAAGCCAGCCGGTCGCTGGCCAGGGAGTCACCTCCATGCCTCCCCTGCCACCCTAGGCCAGTGCCTCTGTGGGCCAGGTGCAACCAGCCATGGACTCTGAGAGGCGCTGCAACCCTTCCTCCTCCTGCACTGCGCTCCCGGGGCCTGCTTGCAGCTGCGCTGAGGTGCTCCCTCCAGGCAAAGTACAGGGTTGACCAACACCACTCTGCGGGAGCAAGCTCACTAGGGTCGCTGCCCTGGCAGGGTCCCCTTCCCACGCCCCCTTGCCTCATCTCCATCCAGCATCAGCTCCAGCCCACCTCCAGCCTGCACTCACACTTCAGCAGAGCAAGATGGCCAGCTTCGCTGCCTTCTCAGGCCCTGCCGGCCTGAGGCCTGTGCGCGAGCAGGCCGTGCGGGGCCCGCTCGCCGGCGCGGCGCTCAGGCGGCCAGTGCCCGCGCCCGCGCTGCCCCGCCTCTCCACAGCGCGGACCGTGCGGGGACGCGTGTCGCAGCGGCGGAGCCTGCGCTCGCAGGTGGCTGCCACTGACCCGGGTGCGCGCCCGCACACACAGGCATGCAGACCGGCCTGGCTGCGCCCTGGACAGAGGCTAATGCTGCTTGGCTGTGCTGAGCTAACCTACGTGCTTGGGGCGGCAGCGGGCCCCGTGAACGACACCACCTTTGAGGAGCTGGTCCTCAAGAGCCCCGTGCCTGTGATGGTAGATTTCTGGGCCCCGTGGTGCGGGCCGTGCCGCATGATCGCCCCGCTCATTGACGAGCTGGCGACGGAGTACGGCGAGAAGATTCGGGCGGTGCGGGCCCGGGAGGTCTAAGAAGTGCAGGCTGGGCTCGCAAGCGAGAGGCATTGCATGGAATGTGGGTCCCAGGCTTCACTGGCTGAGACAGAAAGGGAGCGCGTGTGGGCCGCACGCTGCCTCCTTGCACGCGTGCTGTGTATGCAGGGGTGGCGTGAGCTTTCTGCGCAGCTCTGCTCGCTGACACGGCTCGGGGCGGCGGAAGCACTGCCTGAAGTGACGCTCTGCCGGCGGGCACGTGCTGCTGCGGCGCGCCCACATGGCCACAGGGCGCCGCGCCGGGGCGGCCGTGCCGAGGCGGGGCCGGCGCGCGCGCGCAGCTGAAGCTGAACACAGACGAGAGCCCCGGCGTGGCGACCGAGTACGGCATCCGCAGCATCCCCACCGTCATGTTCTTCAAGGACGGCGTGAAGATGGACACCGTCATCGGCGCGGTGCCCAAGTCGACGCTCGTGCAGACGCTGGAGAAGTACATGGACTGAGCCGGCGAGCTTCTCTTCCCTGTCGCCGCCCGGGCGCCCGCGCCGCGGCCTGCGCTGTGCGTGCGGCCGTGGCGCTGCCGCATGTCCTGGTCTGAGGCGCTGCGTACCGCGCGAGCAAGTGCGGAGGCGTCGCAAGGCAGAGCGAGCGGGCAGAGACAGCGGAGCGGCCAGCTCTCCGGCAGCTTGTATGAGTACAGAGACCGCTTTTGCAGCCTGTGGGGCGGCGCAAGCTGCGCCGGAGCGGGGCGGGGGGTCGCTCGCGTCTGCGCTGCCGCACGCCGCTTGCTGCGGCAGCAGTGGCGCGCGCCGGGGCGGAGTGCAACTGCCTCCGCCACCAGGAGAGTCTGTTGATGTCATCATTTGCCCACCCGCGTGCAGTGCGGGTGCAGGGTGTGGCAGTAGCGGAGCGCTGGGTCAAAGGTCTTCTTATGCTTGCAGGTTGAGGCGAAGCGAACGCCATATGCACTGCGTGGTGAGCATGTGCAAGCGCCTGGTGGAACAAGGCACTCAGGGCGGTCCTGTTACATAACAGGGACGCAGCAGGAGGCTGTCGCCAAAGGGCCGTGCCGGCCGACACGCTGAGACGTGCAGGCTCGATGCATCCGAGCCGTCCACCCTCACACCAGGTCTGCATTCCTCCAGTCTCTGCAGCCCAGGCGCACGCGCCGCATTCAATCTGCTCTCACATGCGTGCTGAGCCGCGGGCAGGCAGCTCGCCCTAGGCTCAGCTCGAGGCCCCATTGATGGTTGCAAGCCTTGGCACATGCAGCAGAAACCTTGGGCCGGCTGGTGTGAGCTGAAGCATGGCATGCTGCATCGCACTTCTAGAGCCCGCGACGCCCCCGCCGCAGAGCCTGAGTAGCGCGTCGTGCTTCAGAGTCGCATTGCGGGGCTGGGCGGGCGCGCGCTTGCTGAGGTCGTTCAGGTGGTCGTCGAAGTCGTGCAGCCGCTTGTGCCGCCCCTCGCCGTGCAGGCCCAGGAACAGCGGCGCGGCGCCGCCCGCTGCCTGCAGCCGCGCGCCGCCGCCGCTGCCGCCGCCGCGCGACCAGCCGCGCGCGCCCTCCCGAGTCCACAGCTGCGGCGCGACAGGGCTGCATGTGGGCGCTCCGTAGCAGGGGCCGGGAGGGGTAGGGACAGCCATCCTCCGGCTTCTTGATCAACTCTTCATGCCCAGGCTGCAGCCCATGCTGCAGGCGGTGCGGCTGCACGCCATTCGCTCAGCCCACCCATGTGCGGACTGCTCACTCACCCCGACACCGCTGCTGCCAGGCACGCGGGAGGCGGTGCTGCGGCACTTCCCAGACTCTCCATGTGCCTGCCCGCGCTTGCAGCGGTGCCACAGACCGACAGAGCCATCAAGGCTGTCGCCTGAGTCCTGTTGTTGGGATATTGTCAATTTGACCCGCTATAAAAAGCATGCTGCCAGGGAACCCGCACGGAACCCATTGTCAGCGCGGCGAGCACTGCCCAGCATGCACACCGCTGCCTGCCGCGGACGCTGCCAGGCGCTGCTGGCCATCCAGGCACCGGCCCTCAGGGAGTGAACCGCCCATGTTGGAGGGGTTCGCTTCCTGCCAGGGTGCCGCGCCTGCAGAACATCTTGCGACTTCTGCTGCACAAAGCTCCCCAGCCGCGCGTTGTCCACCTGCGCGCCAGGCGCGCAAGTCGCTCCCCACACTGCCTGGACGCCGCCCTGTTGCCCTCCGACAGCGAGCACGCGGCGCAGCGGCACAGCGCAGACTCCCCACTTTGCGTCAAAGCGGCACAGTGGCCCTCCAGCGGCGAGCTTGCGGTGCAGCGGCAGAGCGCAGGCGCGCGCGGGCGCGCACCAGCAGCGCGCAGGCGTGCGGGGTGCGCTGCTGTATGCGGTCCGCGATTTTCCTGGCCACCGGCCCGAGCTCCAGGTCTGTCAGGCAGGCATTGGCGTGGTAGTAGCCCATCACCTCCAGGCCGCGTTGCCTGGCGTATGCGTCGACCTGCAGGCGCACGTGGCAGTATAGGCATTGCAACCGGTCCACACACGAGTGCTGCCTGTCTGCCCAGGCTGCACAGCTGCTTGGCACATAGTGCTGGCCTCAATAAGCAGGAGCGAGCGGGCCCGTGGCGCGAGCAGCGCTACCTGGAACAGCGCGGCCTCCAGCGCGGGGGCCAGCGACAGGAACGAGTGGAAGAGCGGCACGGCGTCCACGAGCGTCACTGCCGGCAGCGCCGCGCCCTCCTGCGGCGACCCAGGCTGCGCGGCCTCTGCTGTGCCGAGCAGCACGCCGTTCACGGCGTGCGAGGGGTGCTTTGCGGCGTGCAGCAGAATCTTCAGCAGCGCCTTGCTATCCAGCACATACACCCGCGCCATGCCCCTGATCAGTAAGATGGCAGCTCAGTTACCGCCGCGTACGGTTTTACTCCAGCACGTGTGCATACGCAGCAAGTTAGGCTTCTACTGCTGCCTCTCGCGTTCAGCCTTGGAGCGCTTTTGCCGGTTGGAGGCCACTCCACAAGAGTGCAAGTGCTGGGCACTTTCTGCCTAAATAGGCATGCACCACTCGATGCACTTCGAGTGTGTAAGCTTGTCTAGAGTTCTGTCCTACGCAGCTGTAATATGTACAGAAGTGCTCACTGTATGAGGCAGCAACGCTGCTTGGCAGCGCAGGCTCCTGGGGGGACCTGCCTCGCCCCTGCGCGCTGGGACAATACATGCCAGCTTTTCAGGAAGAGCCAGCGCTCGCTGGGCTCTCGCTCGCAGCGCAGGCGACAGCTGTCGCCACGCCTAGCTGTGGTAGCACTCTGCGTGCGCTGTGCAAGGCCAAAGCCGCGCTCACCGACGCGCACACGCGCTTTGGACGCACAGACATTCGAGCCGCAGCTCAACGCCGGAGTGGCAGCAGCGGCTCTACTTGCAGCTGTACGTGTCTTCACGCTCTTTTGTCTTTGTGCAAGGAGTGAACCTTGTCTCAAGGAAACAAGATGCGCGAGCAGGTACCTCCAGTCCTGTTTTGGACCCGCGTATTCCTCAACGCCAGGCGGCTGCAGCGCCAGCAGGCTGATGAGGCGCAAGCCGCGCGTGAGAAGGAGCGGTTGCGGCAGGTACGTATCCTGGGTCTGCATATTGCGCCACTGCTGCAACATGGTCAGCCAGTGAGCGTTTCTGTTGGACGGAGCGCAGGAGCGCTTGGATAGGCTGAGCGGCAAGAGGTAACACCAGGTGTCTGACCTCACCACTGTTCGTGTCCTCCTGGCAAGTGCAAGGCAACCGCAAGTTGTCATACCGCCGCTCAGAGCGTGCTCATACTGCCTCCTCTCGACTCTGCAACGCACTCCCTCGCTCAACACACGACAACGTTGCTGCACCCTGCCGCAACCGTTGCTGCCACGCGCCCAAGTGCAGGGCCACAGACCTGCGCCCAACTAAAAGCACACGAGCGGGGTTGCCTGCACAGTGCATGCGGCGGCGGGCAGTGACACCATCAGCAGGTCCTCATCCGTGCCAAACGCCTTCCTGGCAGCCTCCACCTGCGGGCACCCAAACAACCCTCGAGGGCATGCACAGCAGCACGCAGGAGTGCGGCTCCGCAGCGCCTCTGCCCAGCGCGGCTCATGCGCTCGACGAGGTATCCGAGGCAGGCGCCCGAACAACTGACCCACGACGAGGTGACTGAGACAGTTGCCCGCATCATTGACTCCTGATGAAGTGGCCGAGGCAAGCGCCTGCACGTCCAATCAGACAGGCCGGAGCGCTCGCACCTGCGTCGCGCACAGCGTGGCCGGCCCCGCCCGCGCCGCCGCAGGGTCGTGGAGCAGGTAGCGGTTAGCGGCGGCGTCAAAGCCGCAGAGAACAACGTAGTGGCCTGCGCACGCACTCAAACATCGGCGAGCTCACACATGCCGAGCAAAGACCGCCTATGCGCACAGTGTTCACGTCACAAGCACGGGTGGTACAGGTTGTGCTTGCACTGCGGGTGCTGGACGGCGCCAGCAGCGCAAGTGCGCTAGCAGGAGCATGCAAGAGCTCGCCCAGCGTGATATCTGCATTATTAGTCGGCAGCCGGCAGCGGGGCGCGCCGGTGTAGCCGTGCGCATCGCGCGGGTGGCGCGGCGGCGGCGACGCGGGCGCGGCTGCCAGGGTGGCGCCGGGCGCGCGCCCGCGGCCGGAGCCGCCCGCGGAGGCCGCGCCGGCGGCGGCCCTGCCAGAACCGCCAGAGCCGCGCGCCAGGCGCGCCTTGTCCACAAGCGCGATGCAGAGCGTGCAGCCGCGCAGCAGGCGCGCCTGCAGCTCAGCGCCGGGCAGGCTGGCGCGCTGCACCAGGATGCCCGCGCGCGGCGCCTCCTGCGGTGCGGCGCGCGGCTGCAGTCTCACGCAGATGCCGGCGCGCAGCCTCGCGCATGTGACTCTACAGTCACATCCAGTCAAGTGGACGCGGCCGTGGGAACATCTGTACAAGCAGCTGGACACCCTTGCATGGCCTGCTGGCGCGCGCTACACGGCTCCACCCAATGCCGTGCGAGTCCAGCGGCCCAGAGTGCGGCGGCGCGCAGAGGCCTGTGCTCACATCAAACCCAGAGGCCCTCTGCAGGCACCCTCTGCGGCGGGCTGAGGCGCGCGGAGCGCCGGGAGCAGGCCCTGCACCCTAACCCAAACCCTGTCCGCACCAGGAACAGGCGTTCCACGCGCCGGCAGTCGTCGCGCAGGTGCTGGCGGTAGAAGCGCTCGCGCGCGTACGCGGGGTTTGCGCCCAGGGTCACCGTCGTGAACTCCACGGCCACGCCGAAGCGCCGCAGCAGGTGCGCGAGGTCGATGGTCCACACGCTGCGCGCGCGCGCGCCGCGCTCAGTGCAGCGGGCGGTGCGGCGCTCGCTGCGCCGCGACCCTCATCTCTGGGCACCACCTGCGTGCCGGGACAACAAAGCGCCCTGCTGGCATGCTGCATGCGCCGCCGCACTTGTCCAGCCTTCTGCAGCGCCTCTGTTGCGCCCTGCTATTGCGCACCAGCTCTGCTACCAGGTGAAGGGCGTCAATTTCTACGTTCACGTGCGCCGCCCAGCCCACGCAGCGCTTCTCGCACGAACACATGCGCGAGTGCAGGCCTGGACAGGCCGCAGCCGGGCCGCGCGGCCGCGAGACGGGCAGGCCGGGCCGGCGGCGCGCCTGGTGGTGGCGCACAGGTCGCGCAGCGCCTGCAGGCTGGGGCTGTGGACACCCGCCGCGCGCAGCACCATCAGCACGCACGCCAGCCCGCAGTCCCTGGCGCGGCGGGCATGTCTGCGTCACGACACTGGCCGGGCAGGCCGCTCTGCGTGAGCTGCTGTGTGGCGCGGTGGTCCGGCTGCGGCTTAGGACACCCACTGCTTCACAAGGCGCTGCGTGCTGGTGCGCGGCCCCGCGCAGCATCGCCTGCACTTTCCTCCTGCACTCTCCTGCTGCTCAGTGAAGACACCAAGCAAGCAGCTGCATAGCGGGCGGCTGGCCCAGCAGGGTGGCCACGCAAAGTGATAGCACGCCCCAGTGCCCACGGTGCTGCTGCAAGCAGCCAAGGGGAAGAGCGCCGGCCGGCGCGCACCAGTCGTAGCTCTGGCGCACATGCGGCACGCGTATGCAGCACGCGGGCTCGCAGTCGGTGGCCCGAGCAGGGCGGGGCGAGGGCGGCGCGGCCCGGCGCTTGGGCACCAGGTCGAGGTGCAGCAGCGCGGCCTGCTGGGGCGAGCAGCTGGCGGGCCCGTAGCCCAGGGCCGCCGCGCTGCGCGGGCGCACAGGGTTTCGCTAGGCATTGTGCTGCAGGGCAAGCAAACGCGCTGTGAGCACGCGGGTGTCGTCCCACTGCTCAGCAGGTCCGCAAGGCACGGCGCCACTGAAAGCACTGCACGTTTAGGTCGCTGGCCAGCGTGACCATGACCGGTACACCTTGAAACACCAGCGCGGGGCAGGCATGCGTCTGAGTTGCGGAGAGGCGGGGCCCGCGCCTGGCGCGCGCCGGGCCCGCCTCCTGCACCTCGGTGCTGGAGGTGCTCGCCTGCATCCCGGGCTAGGCGTGTGTGAGAGCAGCAGCCAACCACCGGGAGCAGGTCCGCCCGCCCTCGGCACGCTCCGCGGCGCGCCCGACAAGCGCTGCGGCAGCTGGCGGTCGCTACCGGGCGCGCCCGGCCGCCAAGTGGCGCCGCCGCGCTCCCGCCCAGCAGGCACTCGCCGGGCCTGAGCGCAGCGTCAAGAGTTAAGGAGAGGTGCTTCGTGTGACAGTCCGACTGGTCCCTGCGCCGCGGGCCTGCCCCGTCATGCGCGTCGCGGAATATGGGCAGCGCTGCAGCAGGCGCGCGGAGAGCTACCATCGGGGTGCTGCGTTAGCACACTCTGGCGCTCGGAGCACCGGCAAGCGGGTCTGCCAGTCCGGCAGGAGCGGCAGTCGCCCGCCATCAGTGCGACTCAAACAGGCGACATGGGTGGGCAACTTAAAAACGCAAGGGTGAGCGCGTGCAAAGGTTCCAGGTGTACAGGAACTGTGCTGGGCGCAGGCACGAGCGCAGTCGAGGGATCATGTGCCCACCCTGTCTTGTCGCAGCCCAGTCTAGGAGCAATGTGCGGTTAGTCACTACCACTATGGGTGGATGTGTCATGGACGCATCTTAGAGGTACTTATGCGCAAGGCACACCTCCTTGGAGCCTCCAAGCAGCACCCTAATGCACACGGACCGGTGCGACCGCTTGTAGGTGCGCCCGGAGCCGCCCTGTACTCTGCGATTGTCTATGCTCACGATCCCGAGTCCATGCAGCTGCGCTGGTGCGTCCCAACAAAAAGGAGAAAGAAATACATAACTGCAGGGCCCTAGCCAAGCCCTAAAAGCAAAGTACAACTCTGGCCCACGCTCCTTGTCCTGCGCGGTCGCAGCCAGGCTCGTCGTATGGAGGCCAGGGCGAGCCAGGGGGTCTCGTCGTCGCCTGTGCCCGGCCTTGACGAGGCGGAGCACGGTCCGGCCGGGACACGCTCTGGGCCATGCCGCTGCGGCGCGCACGAACAGTGGAGCAGCCTTCCGAGCAGAGCAAGGTGCGGTCCAAGAGCCGGCAAAAGTGCGCGTCTGAGGACAGGAATGGATCGATTCCGGAACGAGCTCGCTGCTCATGCGCAGCAGTGTGGCCAGACTGCTTCATTTGGCAGTATTTTTAGCAGCAATAGGCAGGGATATCGGCACTGGCGGGACCTGCCAAGCAGGCGGCATGGCCGAGCGCCAGCGAAGCCAGCATGGCTGAGCTGCGCCATGGGCCACCGGAGGCACTGCTTGGGTTGCTTGCTTGCCGCAGGATAGCACTCTACAAGCACAACAGTGGCGAGTTTGTGGAGCGGCAAGCTGCTGACACGCCGAAAGCGTAAAGCGCTTGCCCTGATGCGGCAAGGCGGCTGAGCGCGCAGGAGGAGACGCTGCGAAAGCAGCGGATGGGTGGCGAGGGGCTGCTGGGCTTGGGCGACCCTCCTCCTGCTGATGCTGCGCACGGGGGCGCAAGCGCAGAACAGCTCGAGCGTGGCGATCACGGAGAGCCACGCCTCTCCGCTCGCGGCATACACAGAGGACACGGTGCGATGCAGCTGCTGCTATTCCTAGTGCTGCTCCCGTGCCATTCACTAGCTCTGCAAAGTCTGCGCTCTGTGAGCTCCTTGGGCTGGCTCACGCTGCTCGCGACCACCGTCGCCAGTGCCACACCTTTTGCTGAAGCGAGCGCGCCTGCGGCAGGTGCTCGGGCAGGTCTGCCAACAGAAGGAGGCCGTAGCGGCGGCCACGCGTGAGCGCCCGCGCACTTTACGTAACTGCCCCCGCCCCTGCCTGCGCACCGCGGCCGGCAGCGAGCGGCGTCGGCGCCCAGGGTGCAAGCGGCAGCGAGCGCTGCAAGCGCAGGCGCCTAGTGAAGGGCACGGCCAGTCTGACCACGTTGCACCGCCACTGTAAGGCATGTGTGCATTGCCTTCTCTCTAAATTAGAAAAGCCAGGCAGCGCCCAATCGTCCGCTATGACTTTGCGCGCGAGCACTTGCCGTGTGTCTGAGACGCGGAGCGCGCGTGCGGCGCAGTGGCCTACGCGCAGATCCAGCGGCAGGAGGTGGACTACCAGTGCGGGCTGGTGGAGCCGGCGCTGCTGGGCGACGCCGCTACGCACGTCGCGACCGAGGTCGCGTACATGGCCACAGCGCCCCTCCTGGTGCGGCCGCGCAGGCCGCCAGGAAGAACAAGGCTCACTGAGGAGTTTGGGCTGCCGGACGCCGCCTGTCACGTGTCCTTGTGTACGCGACGTGCGCGTACACACGACGTGCACGCGCACGTCGTGCACGTGCATGACGTGCGACGACACAGCTCGTAAGCTTGTGTGCGGAGCATGCACAAGCTTGCATGCTCCGCATGCAAGCTTGCGGACCATGCGACTGGCCAAACGCACAGCGTTTGGCCAGCCAAAACGCTACACGGAGCTGGGAGCATCCGTTGAAACGGTCGTAGGGATGACTGGCAGCATCCGGCGGCGCCACAAGCGCGCATTGCTGGAGGATGCGTGCTCTTGCCCGCCAGTGGCTTGCGCGCGTGGGTCAGCAGCATCAGTGCAATGTCAGCTGATGGACGCACGCTGGAATGGAGCTTGGTGTAAGATAGACAGGTCAGCCACACAGGGCCGAGCGCGCTTCGGGCGCGCAGGCCGCGGCAGGCGGCCAGCTGCCGAGCACGGCAGCTGGGACCTCGCCGGTGGTGCTGGCGGCGCTGCGGGAGGCCTACGCCGCCGAGGTCATGAACCTGGCGTCCAACCTGGACATGGACGTGCGCCGCCTCTGCCCCTGCCCAGACCCTAGGCCTGGGCCGGCCGCGCCGGCGGGGAGCCGCGAGTGTGCATAGCAGCCACGCCTGAGCATCGCGGCCGTGCGCCTTTATGAGAAAGCTCGCTGGTGACACGGGGCTCGTGGCCAGGCGGCTCTTATGTTGGGCGCTGGCCTCGCATAGCTCCTGGCCTGACAGTCGTTTGGGACGGCGCGGGGCCTGCGCGCTAGCCTGAAGTGGCAGCTGGGGGCCGCCGACATGCTTCGCGGCCTGAGAGCGGCGACCTCGCAGGCGTTTATGGATTTGGCGCGCGGCCAGCGCTGGCCGGCGGGCGCGGCCGGCGGCGAGGTGCGCGCGGCGCGGCACATGCGCGTGCTGGACAAGCCGACGCTGGGCGAGTACACCACCGCGGTCGTGCTGGACCACGCGCCGCTGCCCGCGCTGCCGGGGCCCATCACCAGCGACACGCAGGCGCGCGCGCTGCCACCCCGCACGAGCCTCCTGCAATGGCGCCGTGCGGCGGCGCACCAACGACGCGTAGACGCCGCTGGGGAGGGCGCCCGCAGCAACGTGCAGACGCCCGCAGCGGCTGGCCATGCGCGGCGCGGCGCGGCGCTCATGCGGCGAGCCCGGCAAGCCTGCGGCGCCCAGGCCGGCGCTGCAGCGGGCGCAGGTGGTGGTGGCGGCTACTCTAACCTACGTACACCCTAAGCCTATCATGTGGCAAGCCCAGCAAGCCTGCAAGCAGCGCCCAGGCTGGCGCGGCGGCGGGCGCAGGTGGTGGTGGCGGCGTTCCAGGCGCCGACGCAGGTCGCCTTCTTCTTCCACTCCACGCAGACGCTCAACCCGTGCATGTGGGCCACCGACCTGGACCTCAGCCAGGCCGCGTACCCCGCGCCCGACTGCCCCGGCTGCATGGTGCGCGCCGCGCACAAGCGCGCCGCCCCGGCGTCGACCGACCACTTTCACTTGGTGGGGTGGGGAACGTGGTGATATACATTGAGCACGTGTTGCACGCACTGGCATGCACTTCATCTTGGCGCCTGTCTCGTGCATGACGTGTGACAGTGCATGCATTTCCATGTAACCCTACCAGGGCCCCTGGCTAGCGCGCCAAGCGGGCGCCGGCGCGCGCGCCAGGTGCACCGCGGCTTCCTGCGCGCGTTCCAGTCGGTGGTGGCGAACAAGCTGCCGGGGTACACGCTGGAGGCGGTCGCGCAGAACCTGACCGGCGTGCGGCCTGCCGAGGCCACCATGTGCGCCCCTCCGCTGCCGGGCATGCCCACCGACAGTGGCAGCACAGGCATATGAGCGGGGCTGGAGCTGGGTGACACCACAGTGGCTCGGTGACAGCCCGCGAGGCGCAGGGCATGCCGCATGTGTGTGACACGCATCCGCTGCCCCTGATGCTGCCGCTGGCTAGGGAAGATCGTATCACTGGTCTGCACACGTATGCTTGTGACATCAGAAGGGGCGCACAAGGGCGGGGTCACGACTCTTAATTGACATGATATTCGCGGCCGCTTGCACAGGGTCCTGTGCTCAGGCCATAGCCTCGGCGCCGCGCTGGCGACGCTGTGTGGAGCCTGGGCGAAGGCTATATATCGAAATGTGCGCCCCAACAATTACGAGCACCACAGCTGGCAGTGCTACGCAGACAAGGCAGCACGGCAGCGGAGGGCTGGCTTGCATGTCACCAAACATCGACTGGTACACAACACGCATCGTATCCTTGTTCCATTGGTCCGCTACAGTGCAGCCCAGCAGGACAAGAAGGGCTGCAGCACAAGTCACCACGTTCACGATCGCGCCAGCGCATGTTCCTGGTCAAGCAGGATGGTTTGGTGTGCTGTGCAGGCTGTCGTGAAGGTGGTGACATCCGGGTCGCCGCGCCTGTTCAACCCTGCGGCGGCAGCCTGGTACGACCGCTACATGGGCGCCGGCAGCGTGCTCCGCCTGGTCAACAACCGCGACGTGGTCCCCAGCCTGCCATTCCAGCGCACCGCGTGCGGCCCCCGCCGCGCGCCCGCCCCTGTGCTAACCCTACCCTACCCTACCCTTCCTTGTAAACGGAACGTAGATCCCAGCCTGCCCCATTCCAGCGCACCGCGTGCGCCCCTGCTCAGCAATCGCGCCTGCTCAAAGCAGCGACAGCCAACCCCGCATGCTCCTGTCATGCTGCAGGGAAAGCGCCGCTGGCGCCGACCATGCGTCAGCTGTTTACCTGCAGCCGAACATGGACACGCGAGGAAGGCACGACTGCCAGCACTGCATGCGTGTGCAAGGCCAGGGGTCCAGACGCAGCTCACCGCATCAGTAAACAGGCCATGCCCAGCAGCCGCAAGCGTCTGGCTCTCTCTGTGGCGCACATCGGGCGTTTCATCCTGACGTGCCTGAGGTAGGGTGAGTCTGACATGCGGCTGCGCCCCGCGGGGAGCAGGGTGGGCAGCTTCCAGCACGTGGGCGCGCCCATCTGGCTGATGCGCTCGGCCAAGGACCTGCCGGGCAACTACACGGCCTTCGCCGGCGAGCGGCCCCCCTGGTACACCGGGTCCATCGCCGACCACAACCTGGGCTACGTGCTGGCCCTGCGGCAGATCCTGTTCTGCCATGGGGGCCCGGGCGCCATCTGATCGTGAGGCACGACGCGGCCGCGGAGGCTCAGCGCGCTCTGTGCAGAGCCCCTGGCCGGGTTTGCACGCTGGGCGACCGCAACCCCGCCCGCTGCCAGCTGCGGTATGAAGTCTGAAGTGTGCGAGAGAGAGAGAGAGAGGCGCCAGAGAGAAGGCGTGCTTACATGCACAGCCTGTAGGGCCGCTTCCGGCCGCTTTTACGGTATCCAGTGCAAGTTGCCGCGCGTTTGCGCATTATGTTTGGTTTGCAGCCTATTCTGTCCTGTCTGGTGTGGTGGCCACACTGTGGCGCAGTTTTGATGTTTCATTCCAGCTGAGAGGGTTCAATGAGAGAGGCAGGGCTGCGGGCTCCTACGGCCTGCACCGGCTAGGAGGTTGCACTGCGTTACCGCGCTGCAACCTGACATGCGGGGCCGAATGTGAGGCAGATCACCGGCAGAGCTTTGTGGGGATCACAAATGGCATGTTGTGCAGGCCATTGCGCCTGTTTCACGCCCTAACACATGCGCCCGACTCTGTACATGGAGGACGCAAAGCCGCGCAGTGGCAGCGTGACTGTGCAGCAGGTTGCAGGGCTGCACGCATGCGCTTGCATGCCCCTTGAGTTGCTCAAGATGCATGACGAGTGTCTGAGGTGAGCTCTGGGCGTGCAGCTTTGTGTGGGCGGTGACCCAGCCTGCGCCTTGGTCGCGACTCTGGTGCTGATCAAGTGGGAGCGTGAAATATGCTCATGCGGAGCCTGCGACTGTTTGAGCTGTGGGTGCAGGCCAGGTCAGAATACTGCGTGCTGGTAAAATGGCCTGTCAGCCGCCGACGCCTGAAGTATGATTGACTGTTCAGAGTCTGCCGGCGCCTGGCGGATGACGCCTGCCAGTAGCCTGACCCAACATGGGAATGTTGAAGGTGTGGACATGCAAATTTAGCAGCACTAGTTTACCTGGCAGCCTTTACCACAGCTCAGACATGGGTTGCATATGGTCCCATGGAGCACACGTACCTGAGCTGCACCATCTATCGACATGCCGCATGTATCAGGCACAAATGGATGATTGCAGCCATATTATTAGCCAAATGCCACAGGGCTGCGCCGGCAAACAGGGCCAAGCGTTACAGATCAGTTCCACCGCATGCAAAGAATGCAGCAGGCCAGTGCGCGTGTGCGCAGGTGCTGGAAGCAACCCGGACACACCTGGTCTGGAGTAGATGGAAGCAAGCATAGTTGCAGGCAGGTGAAAGTAAGTGCACAAGCGGCTGCCTGAGTGGCTGGGCATTCGAGGAGATCATGTAACACAGCCATATCCCCCTGGATATGAATGCTATAGCTCGATCACTCCAATCTTCCCTGCGAGACATTTTATAATGATTACAACTCCACGGCACCGGGTATACTGAGCATTTGGTTGCTTGCTATGGGGAAAAGCAAAAAAGGTGATCCACAGGGGTAGCCGCACTGTCCAGCGCGTCGCCAGGCGGGCATGTTGCGGTCAGCAGTCAGGCTGGCCGTGCGGCTGCGCACATGCGGCGGCGCCTGCACAGACGCCACTGCCGGCCACCCGGAGGCGTGGGACCCGCTTCGGAGGTATTTGGGCCGGAACGCATGGTTGCCAGAGACGCCAGGATCTTGCAGCCGCGCTTTCAGTGGGGCGTCGGAAGTGCGCCTAACGCTCCCGAGCGGTGGCTGCGCTCCTTATTGGTAGGCCATTACCGTTGTGAGCACGCTTCTCAGGTTGCCGGCAACCGCGTAGGCAGGCGGCACACAGCAGGGCGCTTTGGAAGGCAGGCCATGTAGCGGAGTTGTGGCAGCTCCCGACCACCACGGGCCGACACATGCTGCCTTGCCAAGCGCAAATGCTACCGTCAGAAGCGTGTTTCCTGCGCTGAAAAGGTGGCGGAGGTGAGGCTCCTTGGTCCAGTGCACTGTATTTGCGATAGGGCGCTCCTGCCTGTCAGTGCTGAGTTCCGCACCGGCCACAAGGCCTTGCAGGTCTGCATCAAGTCGTGCGCTGCTGTGCGCGCTGGCCTAAACCTGCTGATGTGCCAGGGGCCACAAACGCCACCAGGTCGAGTCGCCAGAGGTGCTGAGCTGCATGGAGAGCGCGCGTGGCCAACTGCCAGGCTGCAGTGGCTTCGAGCTGACCGAGTTGGCTCGATGGGTGACCATCGTGCAGCTTGAGCGTGGCCTTGAGCCGAGCAAGGCGCTGCTCGACGACCTGGCGGCAGCGCTGGTGTCCCTGCTGCCGCGCGAGCCGTGGCTGCCCAAGCGAGGAGCTCTTGTGACGGTCCTGACATGTTTAAGCGAGAGCGGCTGGCTGCTGAGCGTCGCGCTGCACGACGGGGTAGTGGGCGAGCTGCTGCGTGCTGCAGCCGGCACCGCAGCGGGTGAGCACAGCAGCAGCACGGGCTCCACCCTGACAGCGTTGCAGGCAGAGGCCATTGCGCGCGCGTGGCGCGCTTTTGCAGCCCAGCCTGGGTCACCAGCGCTGGCCACGCTGCCCGCCGTGCTGCGAGCCGTGGGAGCTCCGCTGGAGGCACCCGCGCTGGACAGCGTGCAGCGGCTCAGCGGCGCTGGCGCTGCCAGCGAGGAGCCCCTGGAAGGCATCCTGCACCAGCTTGTCTCAGCACAGAGTGTTGAGGCCGTCGCCCGGGTCCGCGATGCCGCTGGCGAGCACTTTGGCCGCGAGCACGTCTGCGCAGCCATTCAGCGGCTGGCCGTGCTGTGCCCATGGTGCGCGGCCTAGTGGGCGTGAATGCTGCCGCCGCTGCTGCTTGGCTGCGCGTGGCTGCGCACCCGCCCTCCCGCCCTTGAAGCAAGGCAAGGCTGGGCCGGCGGATATGTGCTGTCTGGGTTCCCGGCGCTGTACTGTGCGTTCAGGCCCTCGGTGTCGCGTGCAGGCGTGTGAGGGCCGCGCATGCGGAGGCTGAGCGCGCGCGCGCATATGCCCTGCTGCAAGGCCTGCAGGAGGCGTTTGAACGCCGGCTGCCAGAGTGCTCAGCGGGGGAGCTGGCCGCCACAGCGCGGCACCTTTCCCGCTTGGGGCTGCTGAAGCATGGTCTTTTGAAGCGCGTTGCTGTCTGGTTCGAGCACAGGCTGGCACGTGCAGACACCAGATCAGACCTGCAATGCGTGGTAGACATCCTGATGCTGTACAGGCATGCTCTGCCGCTGCGGCCCGGCCCTGCGCTGCTCGCCGCCATCGGCGCGTGGCTGAGCGCTGCGCTAGCCTCTGGTGAGGCCGCAACAGGCGCGGGTGCGGCCAAATGGCGCATGCCTGTTTCCCCTGCTTGCGCTACTGCTGTACTAAGCGTCTGGGCCAGTGTGTGTGACGGTGCAGCGTTGCCAGCGACTGTTATCAGGGCGCTGGCGGGTTCTGCTGTGGCCGATGCAGCCGCCCCAGACGCGGCGGGCAGAATATCGGTCGGCAGACTGGCACATGCGCTGTATTATGTGGCTAGCGTGGTTGATGTAGCCCCCCCTGCTGTGCCTGCGACAGACAGCAACAGCCCGATGGCTGGGTTGCAGGCTGATGTTGCCAGGTGGGCGAGCCTGGTGATTGAGCATGTCCAGCCGCATGCCCCCCATGACATGGACCACGCAATGTATGCCTTGGATGTGCTCGCAGTTGCCCCAGACGCGGGGATGGCAGCCGCGGCTGTTGCCAAGGCGGCCGCGCTGACCCCGAAAGTGGACGCACAGCACCTGCGGAGTTACCTCTTCAGGCTGGCCAGGCCGCTGGCTGCATGGCACCGGTCTGGGCTCGCGTCGTGCGAGCCGGCCGCGCGCGCTCTGTGCGCCCGCGCGCCCGAGCTGCTCAAGCGGACCAGGAGCGAGACGGAGCGCGGCAAGGTGCTGGCGCGCCTGCGCATGCTGGCGCCCACCGCGCATGTGGATGTGCCTGAGCTGGCGGAGCCCAGCCGCGCCAGCGGCAGCGAGCCTCAGGAGGCGGGGTCGCTGCAGGGCGACGGCGCTGGCGGGGGCCCAGTGGTGCATCAGCAGCCCCCGTGGTGAACTGCCGGGCAGCAGTCCACCACTCCCTATGCAGGCGCCCGGGAGATAGCGCCCTATGCGTGGATGCGCGGCGCCTGGAGGACTGCCGACGACCAGACAGGGTGAGGTCGGGTGGCGGGCACATGCATGGCAGGCTGCTTTGACAGTTGTCAGCGGGGCAGGCAGCGGTGGGTGCCGGCCTAGCTTTTCTCAGGCCGGCACCCAAGGGTATGCTGATCCAGCATATGCTGGTGCCCCGGTCTCACTGAGAGGGCACAGGACCCCGCCAGCCGTCCTGATCCAGCTCTGTTCCTGCGAGCATGCAGCGCCTGTTTATGCACAGGGCGACATGCGCATCTCACGTCAGCTGAGCTGTGCTGCATGACGACTCGTACGCACCGACCAATATTGCACACTAGGGTGGCTGAGCTGCTGAGCAGCTCAGAAACCCCGCACACAATGACAGTTCTCTGCTCACATGGTCCTGCGCTGAGTGGTCTGAGAGTCTCTACTGGACCACCACTGGTCCAGTGGTGATCGGACCACCGTGGTCTTTATCACCCAGACGGCCGGATGCGCAAACCAGCCCTGAGCTTTCAAGCTATCAGCCTCTCAAGGTGTCAGCAAAGCGACAGAGAGATGTGTATTGGCAGACAAGCTTGCACGTGCACCTTTTGTCGCTTGAAATGAGCTCATGAGCTCCTTTCTTCAGCTCTCTCTCAAGGAATTGCCCTGCCGTCTGCAGGACCGCGGTGCAGCTAGTTGTCACCATAACTCATACTGGTGCCCGCATGCATATCCTCAGATATCGCGCCTGCACCAACCGTGCAAATTCAGTGAGAGCGTGCAACCGCGGCAGCCTATGAACAGCATTGCTTGCCATCCTGCTTCCTGGGCCGGCAGGGCATGCCCGCAAAAGAGAGCTCCAGCTCTGAGGAGGACTGTGCCGCGCTGCGCTCTGTGGCCGTGAGCGGCGGTGACATAGCCAGTCAAGCAAAAAAGTCGGCCGCGCATGTGCGGAGCGCTCGACTCGGGAACCACTGCTGCCCGTAGTTGCCCCCCAGCAGACGTCGTGCTGAGCTCTGCTCCTATGCAGGCCGCAACAAGGCTACAGACTACAGCACCGGGGTGGCAGTCGCTCACAAAGCGTGGACACGCGCGCTGTGGAAACGGCTCCCCGGACGAGGACGCCCTGCCCTTGGGCTATCAGGAGCAGGTGCGCTCTGTGCTTCCCAACCCTCTGGCCGCCCCACAGCAACGAGAAGCAGGCGCGCTGCACCTGAAGGCGTCTTGGTCGAAACTTTTTGCTGCAGCCTGCTTCCCTGCGCTGTCAAGTTGTACCCTTGCACTGCTGACAAGCCGACGGGCGCATGCAGCTCCGGAAAGCACTGGACCGTAGGCTGGCAGGTGACTTTTACGCAGAGCGCTGCAGCATACCGCAGCAGCCTGCCGACCACCTCGCCACAGACAGGCGAGCGCCTATGGCCAGCACGCGCTGTGCTCTCTTCGCCATGCCATCATGCCCAGCGGCTTTCCCGCGCTCATACCGAGAATGCTTTCTGCGTGCAGCAGTGACACAGGCGTGCGACTGTTCAAGCGCGTCAGACGCGGCGCCAAGTTTGCCGCCGGCGCCGTCAACAGGCCGTGGCAGCCTGCGCCTGAGCCCGCGTCGGCCGCGCGGGCTGCAGTGCACGACACCGACTGCGAAGCAGAGGATGCAGTGCGCCCCTGCTTGCTCGGGTGCACGCGCGCCCTCAGTCTGCATGTCCGGGAGCGGCTGCCAATGACAGACGCTCGAGTGATGTGTGATGCAAACACTTCACGGACAGACTCTGCGTTCACGCTTGGATGTGTGAATTGATGCAGGTATCCCTTATTAGTTGATGTCACTTTGATGGGGCAACCTGCATGGGTACAAGACAAGGAGCAGGCAAGTTTTATGCCGGAGGTTACATGACAATGGTACGTATTGTGATGCCCTCAACCGCTCAGGTGCACGCGCGCGCGGCGGCGGCGGCCGTAGAGCCGACGCAGCTGCTGCGCGACGCTGCGCGGGCCGCCACGGCTGCGGCTGCGCGCGTCGACGCGCCCGCTGTATACAGTGAGACGGAGAGTGGGGACGCCGCCCGCCCGCTCAGCAGCAAGCCTCCGCGGGCGCCGCCGCCGGGCCGGCCGGGGGCGGCCGCCGTCCCCGGCAGGCGGCGCGTGTTGGACGGCAGTGGCAGAAAGAACAGGAAGAAGAAGAAGGAGGGGGGCGAGCCGGAGCCAACGCCGGCGGCGGCGCAGGCTGCACAGGCGGTTGCTGCAGGGAGTGCAGGCCTGCAGCCTGGAGAACGGCACGGCAGGGTCGGGGGAGAGAAGGGCGCCGCCAGTGGCGCCAGTGGTGCGCATGCTGCGGCCCAGCAGGGAGCGTGCAAGGAAGGCAGCAGCGGGGCGCATCGCGCCCAGGCGCCTGGGGGCCAGGATGCTGCGCTGCGCGAGCGCGCGGAGCGCAAGCGGCTGAAGAAGCAGACACAGAAGCTGCGGCGGGCGGCGGGGGGGCTGTCTGAGGAGCAGGCCGCGCTGGAGCGCGCGAGGCGGGAGCGGAAGAAGCAGCGGCTGAAGGCGGCGCGAACGTGCAAGGCGAAGCCAGTGGCTGCCTGACGTTTGGAACGGTGTCGCTGCCTTGCTGTAGTGGGCTGGCCTGTGTGCATGCTGAAGTGCTACGGTCTTTTAAAACCGGTACAGTGCACTTGCACCTCTGTGAACAAATCCACATGCAATTTGACATGCTGGTCTAGCAGGTGCTACATGCGCTGACAGGCTTGAGGATAGCTTTTGCATTGCGCGTCAGGCACGTGCCGTAGGTTCTCATGCTCCTGCTCACATGTGAACGAGTTATAACATGGTCTTGTGCAGTTGCCATCCCATCTACGTCATACTTACTCGGACTGGTTGTGCTTACACTCCGGTACCTCCCTAAGAAGCACCTTACAAGCATTCCTGCTATTGTAAATGCGCCATACTTGGTTGCTTGCAGGCCTGCCCGTGCATTGCGAAACAGCATCATGCGCGGCCCTCAAAACGGCGTCAAGCGCACGCCGTAGGACAGCGCCTCGATCGTCCGCTCAGCCACCAGGCGTGCTGAGGCAGGGTTCTGGCCAGTTATGACCTTCCCCGCGCCCACCGCAAAGGGTGAGAAGTCGGCCACGCCGCGCACATACTTTGCGCCTCTCTGCGCGCCACAGCGCACACGTTCATGTCTGTGTCAGTATGGTGTGCACGCTCATGCGTGAGCAGGCGGCAAGCACCGTGCTGCTGGAGGGCAGGAGGCCGTTCATGTGACTGACGGGGGGTCCAACGCACCGCAGCGACAGCATCCTGCAGCAGGAAGGGCACCAGTGCGGAGCGCTTGCACGCCTCCTCCTCCGAGTTCGACATGCACGTCACCTGCGGCGCATCCGCGCACTTGCACTTGCGCTGCAGGCGCCCAGGCGGCAGGCACGCCGTCGGGGATGTGGTGGCAGCGTTGGCCCCCGTGCCGCAGCTGAGCTGGCGACCGATGAGCTTGGGGCCACTGCGTGCTACCTGGTTCGCCCAGCGTGCACCCGCTGGTACCTATGTATCTAAGCTCCTCGCAGCGGCAGTCTTGACACTCATGTCCCACTCTCCAGGTAGCACCCACACGCATGCAGGGACACAAGCTGGGGAACACCGCCAGCAGCTGCTCCTCTGGTGCCTGTTCTCCAGAGCCCGTGGCGGCCGACCTGCCTGCCAGCGATGATGGGCTTGCCGTCGGCGCCGGTCGCATCCAGCAGCGCGGCCGTGCCGTGGCCGACCGCCGCGACGACGCCGCCCGCCGCGTGCGCGCTCTCCACCAGCCGCGTCACCTCCGCGTTGGCTACGCCGTCCCACATGATGCCATGGCCACCTGCGCGGCGCTGCGAAGGTTTTCTCTGGGGGCGGCATGCCGGCTCGCGAGCATGATGTGAACACGGCCTACATTCTCGGTGTGCGACCTGCTTTGCATAGCTGGTCTGACTTCCACCATGCCACTTCGCTGACTGCATTACACAAGACCTGCAAGCAACTGTTGTTCAAGTCTTGCATGGCTGCCGCATGCTTGCAGCCTGTCATGCATGTGCAAGTGGGTCGAGCTAGTCACAGGCCGGCACTACATTGCCTGGCAAGACTCCCAGGCTGACAGCAGCAGAGGAAGTGACAGCAAGGCGCACAAATGATGCCAGCAGGGTTGCACCTGCAAAGAAGAGGGCGCTGTAGCTCCCTCCATCAATCAAAGCAACAGACTGAGAGCTCTGCAGTCTGGCCAGTGCCTCCGCTGCGCGCACGCAGCACAGAAGCTCACCGCCTGAACCAGGCGTAGGGTTTAATTAAGACACTGTTGATGCTTGCGCCGCTCAGCATGCTGCTGTGCCTGTAGTGCAGGCTCAGCCACGCGCAAACACATTGCCAGAGCCTTGGTCAGCATTGCAGCAAGCGCCGTGCACGCGCTCACCATCAATGGGGATCATGCCCAGGGCGCTGGCACGGCATGCAGCGCAGCCGCTCCCTGCAGTCTGGTCCGAATCAACAGGCGCTTGGATATGGTCGGAAGAGCGCAGGTGGTGGAGTACTATAAGAAAGCAGTGCTCCAGGGCCCTGCGACCGGCGCCCACCGTCTTCCAGGAAGCGGCGGACGGCGCTCGTGCGCGCGTGCGCGCCGTGCAGCGACGCCGGGTCGACGGGCACGCGGCCGCCCCTGATGGACGCGAGGTCCACCGCGTAGCCTGCGCGGCCGGGCGCGGGCGCCGCCCTGCTCGACAGGCTCGGGGAGTGTGCCACTGTGGGGCTCCCACACAGCTGCATGAGCAGCGCATGCGTCTTTTCGGGGCGCGCCATGCTGCCGGAACGTGTAGAAGGGCGCCGCCAGCTCCTCCGCCCTGCCGCATGCACCTGCTTGGCTGCGCACACCCCTCGAATGTGCAAGGATGGCAACAAGGTGTTGCCATCCTTGCAGTTTGGAGGAGCTGCTGTGTGGTTTCAACCCGTGCTCTGCGCAGCTGCATGGCCTGGCGAAGGGCTTGGAGAGCGCACCAGGCGCCCGTCTTGATGGCAGTGTCGCCTAGCAGCTCGCGCGACGTCGCCACGATCAGGATGCGGTCCACCTTCACCATGGCCGCACACACACCGCCCAGGCTCACGGCTGCTTGGGGAGTTGAGAACACCAGAAAATTACCTGTTGTTGGAGTCTCTCTGTCCAAGGATTTCAGAAACCCACCCAACCAACCACCTTCACACATTGCAAATTGCTCATACGGCGCAACAGGCCACGCAGTGACTCCCTCTTGCGTGCTCTCTTACGAGGTCGTCATGCAGGAGCCGCTTCCTCGACAGAGCGCTGCCCGCTCGGGTGCGAGCCTCGCTCGCGCTAGCCACGCTCCACAGTACCATGGTGTTGATCATGGTGCTGCTGCAAAGGGGAGCTTGCACCTCGCTTGATTCGTTTGGAAGAAACAACACTAGGCGTCATTGGGCGTCATCAAGCCACAAGCGTGCTTGCTGCATCACAGAGCAGCAGAGCTCCTGCAGACGGTTAGAGAGCGCAGGCAGGGCGGGCGCGGCGGCAAAGGCGCCGCCCACGTCCGGGCGCTTCCGCATGTTTCGCGGCGCTGTCGAGGACCCCGCAGTATCGATTGTGCCATCGGGCTTCACGCTGGCACAGCCGCTGCCAGCGCAGGACGGGTGTGCAACTGGCGGGCTTATGGGCATACCCCAGTATGCATGACATGATGCTTATGTCATCGGTTTCAAGCCTCCCATGGCTCAGCTACGTGATGTTGTAGTGATGTGAGTGCTACAGGCTCTGCTGGGATATGAGTGAGCCACCGTCCTACAACCTCTCATGCGTGACGCGCATGCTAAGGTACTCGACAATGACCATGGAGGAGCTCTATGCAGCATTCCAGCAGAAGCGCGCCGCCGCTGCCCACCCCACCACGCCCGCCGTGGCGGCGCCTGTGGACAAGCCCGCCAATGAGGCGCGCCAACCCTGTCTCAGGCACACTGACACGTCTCTGCAACATACGAAAGCTGCGCATGTCGCAAGCAGCCTGTGGCCTGTCGCCAGTGGCGACATGGCAGTGCATGCAGCACCTCTCCAGGGCCAGCAGGCTGTGCGCGTGCAGCCATTCGCGGGCGTCATGCGCGTGAAGCTGGAGCGCCTGGAGGCGCTGGAGCGCGCGCGGCTGCAGAAGCTGGCCGAGGCGGAGCTGGCGCGCGCGGAGGTTGAGCGCCTGCAGGAGGATGCCAAGCGCCTGCAGGCGGAGGAGGCCGCCAAGCGGCAGCTGGCGCGGTGCGCCAGCCTTGCCGAACGGGAGCATAAAGAGCTGGACCAGGAAAAACAGTTTACTTTTTAGGTGTTGAAACAGAAGTTGTTCGGAACATGTCCTTCTACTGAAGCAGGGATTCATGCGGAACAGCCCCAGCGCTGGATGGTTCCAACCAAACTCCTTCTTCATCACAAGGACATGTTGCAAACAACTCATGTCTCAACACTTGCATGTACCCTATTGTTTCTGATCCAGCGGCTTTATGCTCTCGTTTAAGCTCAGCACGCTTCATGCCACACCAACGGTATACCTGGGGATACCTGCCTGATGTATCTCCAAATACATGCACTACCTGCTCATTCAGCTGTCGTGAAAGTAGATCATCAGGGACACTCCAGAACCCAGCTGCCAGGCAGCAAAAGCAGTGCCTGGAGGAGCATGCCAGCATTCCTTTGCGGGCTCGCACAGAACCGCAAAGGGAAGTGTGTTTGACACCCTGCGGCGCGCGCAGAGACTTCCCCGCGCGCGCGGTCGCTGCACGCCAGGCCGCCGAGCAGCAGCTGTCCGATGTCAAGCTCGAGGCCGCGGACCTCGGCACCGAGCTGGCTGCGCTCAAGGTCGAGCTCAAGAAGGCGCGCGCCAGAACTGACATAAGAGAAATGTTGGCAGGAGGCAGCATGGCACAGTGCTGAGGCAGCATGCCGGATGCCGCGGATGTGATCAGCGCGCTTAAGCGGGAGCTGCACTCTTGTCTGCCCTCCTACGAATAAAGCTGTAGACGCACTGAGGACAGGTGCAAGGCTAGCGGGTCATGTGGCGGTCAAGTATGGGGGTTAGTATGGGGATTGTGGTGGGTGTGGATGAGGGTAGGGATAGGGGCACAAGGCTGGGGCGTGGCGTGACGGACATCATTGTGCAGCCACTGCTGCAAGTGACGTGGGTGGATCAGGAACCCCGCTGCTCATATGCGTGCTGTTGAATGTTAACCTCCGTACGCTGGGCTGCAACAAACAAGAGCGTCATAATTTCACGCCTGGTGCCGGTCTGCACAGCGCCCTGCACGATGTCCTGCAGTTTCTGACCACAGCGTGTGCGCAGGAGGAGGAGGACAAGCGCGCCAAGCAGGGCGAGGCGCACATCGTCGCGCGCACGGCCAAGGCCAAGAAGGCCGAGCTGAGCGACCTGGAGCGGATGCTCGCGCGGTGCGCCAGGTTGCCTGGTGTTTCACTCGGGAACCATACAGACTTGCAAATAGGCTGGGAAGCAGCTTGGGCTCTGGCATGTGTGCCGACATGCAGCTCTGCCTCGTGGCCAGTTGCAAGCCCAGACTGCCATGGTACCTCAACAACGACATGCATCCTGGAGCGAACCCTTGTGCAGTGTGCCTGGCTACCTAGTGCTGCTCCAGGCAGTCACCTACTCAGGAAACTCACGCGCCTGCTCTCGCGTCATTACGCGCCGCAGCCTTGTGGCTGCAGGCTGGAGGAGGTGCGGCGCGAGGCGCAGGACGCAGAGCTGCGCGCGGCACAGCTGGCGGACGAAGTGCGCGCGGCGTCAGAGGCGCTCGCTGCGCGCATGGGGGCCTACCAGGAGACGGCTACACAGTTCTTTTCGTGCGCTGCTCCCATGGGGTATCCGCTGGGTGGCTGACCTTGACACGCAATGCGCATTGCTGGCTTTTGCGCAGCCTGTTGCTAAGGATAGGGAAGGCAAGCACTGCATCCTGATGCTACTGCACAGCAATGAACATCGCAGTGCCATAGCGGCACAGCTGCCGGGGCGCATGCGCTGAGGACGCGGCACTGGTACGCTGGTGCGCCGGCGATGTGCTGCGCTGATGCGCTGGCGGACGCAGGGCGAGGGAGCGCCTGGACAGTCTGGCGCGGGAGTATGCGCGCGCTTCCGGCGAGGAGGAGATGATGGAGGCGCTCATCAAGGCGCGCGCCCAGCAACAGCCATCAACCAACCTTGTGTCGTGTGGAAACTGGTGTGGGGACTGGAGGGACGCAGGGTTGCTGTGCGCTTACAAATTTTATTCGTGCATGCATGGTGTGGCAGAAGCTTGTGCACATAGCATGTCTTATAGCTGTCTGCTAGGGAATGTTAGGGAGTGCCACAACGATTGCCCCAATCATATGGCGACTGAGGGTGCCGTCACAATGCAGTTAACCCTGTGATACGTGCAACAAAAAGCATTTGGCTCGCTCAACACATGACTGGGCTGGTACACTCACGCTGTGCCTCGGCCCGCAGCTCCATGCAATCCCAGCAACCGCGCGCGCAGCGCTACACCATGGAGGCTGATGCGGCGCAGCAGCAGCACCAAGAAAAGGTGGAGCGCTCGCACGAGGTGCAGCGTCAGCTCGAGGACGCCATGGTGGCTGCGGCGCAGGCCAAGCAGGTGACTGGCTTCATCTGAGTGCTGCAGGCCTTCCATTGTGTTAACCGGCGCTTGCACGCACAAGATTTGGTTGCAAACTCAGATATGGGGAGCCATGTGGCGGCCGTGATGCAGTCTAGCTCCACCAGACATGCGCTTCCTGCACGCTGGCGTAAAGTGCCCGGCCTGCTCTGGCCCGGTGAGTGTATCGGCGAGCACCTCCTGCGTGCAGCCAGATCAGACTGGGCACACCATTGGCAAGCTATAAAGGCCGCGACCTGATGCGGGGCCTATGAGCGGGCGCAGGAACAGGCCACGATCATGGAGGCAATGGCGCGCCTGAACGAAGAGTTCAAGTTGATGGACTTTTGGAACACTGGGCAGGCGCGGGCGAAGCCCTTGCTGTTGGCGGTGAAAGCAGTCACGCTCGCCAGGAAGAGCCTGCTGGGATGCATGTGGTGTTTGCCTGTGCTCCTGTGCTGGCATGCAAGAGATGCGAGCTTCATGCTATGCCAGTATGCAGGGTATACATAGAGAGACCGCAGCGTCAGGCGGCATCCATGATTAGGCATGCACGTTATTGCTCACGCATGTCGCGGCAACACCCCCTCTGCTCAGCCTGTGGTGGCCAGCACAGCTTTGGCCGGAGGTAACTTTAGGCAGCAATGTCAACCACGGGGTCCGTGTGTTCTCGACTCGCAGCACAGATGCTTATGGCAAGGACTTGAACACTGCTCAGGCGTCTGGATCTGCGGGGATGGCGCGCGGCGAATTTGACCCGTGGGCAAACAACGGCCAGGTACCACATGCGGCGAAGTGGACGGACACAGCAGCGGACACAAGTTCTTAACCTTGCAGTGCGCCACAGTGCAATATTGCAATGACAGCAGGCACACAGTTTGATGAGTGGCAGCTGGGGAGCACAAGAGGCACAGCTCTGACAATCCAGGCAGATAACCCAGTCTCTTGTTGGAGGTGCTGCATTGTGTGATGTGCACGCGTGGGGATCATTCATGCGTTCAAGGTCCTCGTAGAATGCTGAGCAACACTGCAAGACCACCCAACGATGTGGAGCTCCTGCAAGCAGACGTGTAGCCGTATGATCAACATCACTGCCCGCCCTGCTGCCAATCTCAGTACCCAGTGCACAGCAAACACGCGGTGCGGGAGTGCCCCTAAAACACAGATGCTCTACGTCCTGCCTAAGGTGCCTGGGCGCTGGGCCATGGCCGGGTGGCGTCTCCGCCCGCGGCCGCGTACGCAGCGGCAGAGGCGATCTCGCCGTGCTCGCTGCGCTCCCCGCCCTGCTGCGCTGATTCTGCGCCGCTTGCCCCATCCGGCGCGCCCTCGGGCGGCAGAGGTCCGGCAGGGCCATGCCCAGGTGCGTGGTCTGGTGCATGCGCCGCGCCTGCATCGCCGTAACCTACAGGCTGGCTGGCGGCGGTGTCTGCCGCGCCGTTGTCGGGCGCGCTGGCGCCGGCAGCGGCGGCGTCCCTGCCCTCTGCGGCAGGGCTAGCAGCCTGTGTGGCTCCCAAGCCAGCAGTGTCGATGCCCGAAGGCCCTGACATGGAAGCCCCACGCGCACGGCCGTTGTTCAGTTCCGCAGCCGCATCCCCGGCAGCCTGTGGCTGCTGCGCGCCCTGCAGCACCGGCGGCGGCGGCAGCGCGGGTGCCACGCCTGCGTCAGCAAAGCGTGGAAGTCACGCTCACACTTCTGAGAAGCAGACTCGGAGGACTTGCACCAGTGCACAGCACACACCTCCAGGAGCCTGCTATGCTTCCACAGGCCGGACCCGCATGCGTTCGGCGCCACAAAGCGGACCAGCTCTTGCCGTATGCTGGGCTGGCTGACAGGCGTACACACTCCCTCGCACGCCGGGGCAGGGCAGACCTGAGGCGGCAAGCAGCTCCGGCTTCAGGCCGGACGAGATGCCGCGCGCGCGCGCCCATGTCTGGTCCCACAGGCTGCGGCCCTCGCCGTCCTGCAGAGCGCAGCGCAGTCTGCCTTTTTTTACAACATCCGGGCTGGATGTTGGCTACAACTCACTCCGCTGTGCTCCCGCACAACCCCTTGCTGACGGATGAAGGAGGATCAAGCATGACACAACCCACAGCTCAGCTTCGCGGCTCATGCGGGGCCCTATGTGTGCGTGAGGCGCCCAGGGCGCAGACTGACTGCATCAGGTCACAGAGCTGACGAGAGCAACTCTAGCGGCCGTCGCGCTGGTAACAATTGGCCCACGCCCTGAGGGCCGGCTGTCCAGGCAGGCGCGCACTGTGCAAGCTGTCATCAGCAGCACCCCCGGGTTCGCGGGCGCGCACCGTCCATGCGGGCGTGAGCACGCCCTGCGCGGCCATGACCAGCAGCATGTTCTTCAGCGCCTCGGGCACCGCCTCCGCCAGCTCCTCGCTGCGCGGCTTGGTGCACTCGGCCAGCGCGGCCAGCGCGCTCGCCCACAGCGCCGGGAAGTTGGCCTCCGCTGCCAGCGGCAGCAGGAACTGGCGCGCGCGCAGCCGGCGCGTCAGCACGCCGGGCCGCCGCGCCCAGCCAACGCGCCCGGTGCGTAAGCTTCCAGCCAGAGCGCGGCGGCGGCAGGACTTGGCGCGCCTGCCTCGTCTGCCAGGCCGCTTACGCCTGGGTCAACAGGCAGCTTCTGCGAACAGCACATGTCGACGCACGAGCACGCGAGGCTGCGCTGCACAGCAGGCGGTCAGCTGCAAGCAGCACACTACCAATGTGACCTGCTCAGACACCAAGCTTGCGTGTGTGACCAGCACGCATGCACGCAGGCTCCGTACCTGCAGCAGCGCCTTGCACAGCAGCAGCACGGCCGCGCGCAGCGTGCGCTCGATTGCGGCGTCGGGGCGGCTGCGAGCGGCCAGCGCGCCCGCCAGCTGCGCTACCAGCGGCACAACCGCCTGCTCCAGCGCAACGCTCCAGCGCGCGCCGCCCAGGCCCAGCGCCTCGCTGCCCACCACCGTCCTGCGGCGCGGCGGCTTGGCATTCGCGCGCGGCGACATGCTCGTTGCAACAGCCTGAGTCTGGCGAGGCCAGCATTGCTTTCAGAGCAGCTCCTTCTCATCACACCATGTGTTTGTATAGGCCAACCAACCAACTGACTGTCATGCATTGCATGTGCGCATGTGCCCGTGTTGAAGCAGGGCCAGGCAGTGCAGCGGACCAGGAGAGGTGCGCGCCGAGGGCGGGAGTAACAGGGCTGCACAAACGGCGAGCACCGCTGCAGGATGGTGGGCGCCTGCGTGTCAGGGTTAGGGTTGAACAACGCGGTAGCAGCAGTAAGGCTGGGGCGTGGGTGGGGCACCGCTGCAGGATGACGAGCGCCTGCGCGCGGATGGCCTCCTGCGGGTGCGTGCTCAGGCGCGCAAGCGCCTTCACCAGCGCCATCCACATCTCCGGCACGGTCGCCTGCGAGGGTGCATCCTCACCGATGGGTGCGTGGCCCCCGCATGTTGTCGAATACCTGTGACTCTGCAAGCAGCAGGCGTGGCTGTCCCCGCAGCAGATGCACCAGCCCTTGCGCAAACGGATACCGCTGTTGTAATGCTTTTTCTTGGCCTGGGAGTGCATGGCTTGCAGATCTTCTCAGTGGGCTGTGCAGACTTGTCCATCATGCAAGCACACAAGGAGGTGTCTGAAAATCTTTGTGCTGAGGTGCAGTTTCGACCAATCTAGACCACATTGGCAATTACGCGTGGGCGATGCAATGACCCTCCGCGCAGGGCCTGCACGCGCATCATTGCACCGAGAACACAACCCTGCATGCGGCCCACACCTGCGTCTCCGCAGGCGCCGAGCGCACGTCGGGCAGCCCGCCGGTCAGCAGCCCGGGCGCGGGGTCCGCCGGCGGCGCGGCTGCCGCCGCCGGCCCGCCCGCCGCGGCCGCCTCGCCGTAGCGCAGCACCCACGCGGACATGGAGTCCAGCATCTCCAGCGCGCGCTCAGTGTGGTCCCAGGTGCCATCCTGCACGCATCCATGATCGCCGTGGACGGCAAGCGCTGTATGCTGGGTGCCACTGCATTACGCAGCGCAGTCGCCACCTGCCTCCAGGTGCAAGCAGGTTGTTTGGCTGCTGAGGACGCGCGCATGCTCGCAGCAACCCTGCAGTGCGGCCACAGCATGGCGTCTCCTCTTCCCTGGCCAAACGGCAGCCAGGCAGCAGGCGTGGCGGCCGCGCGCGGCCGGCCGCGTGCGCTGCCAGCAGCAGCGCCTCGAGGCGCCCTTGCAGGCCGCGAGCGTGCGCTTACAGGGGCGGTCGCCAGGACCCGCGCGCCGCAGCATGTAGGCCTGGCTAGACAAGCATCTTGATAGGCTTAGGGTAGGGTCGGGCCGGCAGCGGCACCTTGGAGTTGCGCTCGGCGACCGCCATGACCGCCTCCAGGCAGGCCGGGAACGAGGGCGGCGCAAGCGCGGGCGGCCGCGCGACGGCGGCCAGCGCGGCCAGCGCCGTGGCGGCCGCGTCGGGGTGCAGGCTGGTCATGGTCACCAGCGCGCACACCGTGCGCCAGCCGTGCAGCGTGCGGATGTAGGCCGCGCTTGCCGTGACCAGCGCCAGCAGCTGCGCGCGCACGGCGCGGGGGGCACCCCTTTGGCTCGCCGACTCGCATGCTAGCCAGGCATGCTGACCTGTGCAGGGGGCTGTGTGCAACGTACCAAGCAAGCATAAAAGAGGGTGGCTGAGGTGGAAGGGCCTCGACGGCAAGGCGGCGCGCGGAGAGCACCAGGCGGCACGGGACTGCGGGTGCAGCGCGGAGCGCAGGCGCACACAAAGCGCCTGCGGCGGGCGCCACAGGCAGCGGCGCCCCTGGGGCGCGCTGCGGCCTGCGAGGGACGGCGACACTGGCAAAGGCTCAGGCTCAGGGTTAGGTTAGATTAAGCCTAACCTCGGTCGCCAGGCGCTGCGCGAGCTCCCACGCGGCGGACGGCCGCAGGCGCAGCACGAGGCCCAGGCTGCGCAGCAGCGCGTCCGCGGTGTCCTCCTTGTACGGCAGCAGCCGCTGGCACACGCGCAGCAGGCCGAGCGCGGCGCGCGCGACGAGCGCGGACGCGCCGCGCGGGCCCTCCGGCGCCAGCACGGCCGCCAGGTACTCGTGCACCAGCGGCCAGACCAGCAGCAGGCGGTCCCGGTTGCGCAGCGCCACCGCCACCACCAGCTCCAGGCACAGCTGCGCCGCGGGCGCGCGCGCTGGTAAAACCCAGTGGTCACCCTACCCTGACCCTCACAGCACGCGCCCTACCCTATCCTGACAGCACGCCCCTCTCCCATGATGCGCAACCACCGGCTCCAGGCCCAGCTGCGGCGTGTCGGCGCATGCTGGGAAAGCCCTCTATATACCCAACCCATTCCACCACATATTGCCACTCAGTCAAACGTCTACAACAAACAGCTCCAGGCACAGCCGCAGCGCGTGGGCGCGCACTGGCGCGCCGTCTCCCAGACCACATAACCACGCAACGCGCCATCACTGCACTCACGCTCTCCACGCAATGATCACACGCTCGCCGGAGCCGCCTCTCAGACCGTGAAACCCTCGCAGCACGTTGTCATACCACTGACCCTCTCCACCCGGACAGCGCCGCAGCGCGCCAGCGCATGCGCAGCGTCAAGCAGGAGTGCGGATGAACACACCCCACTGCCGCAACCCTGCATGCGGGGCCAGAGCCCACGCCCGCGCTCGCGCCTCTGCGGTGTCCGAGCCCTCGCCCGTGGCAGCGATGCGCCCCAGCGGCCCCGGCGCATACATTGCCGCCCGCACCAACTCCAGGAGCGCCTGCGCGCGCCCGCACCGGCGCGTTCGGACGGCCTCACTGGTGCGCTGGAGCGCCCGCCTCGTCGCAGGCGTGCAAAGCAAACCGGCGGCCGCACAGACCAGGCGGCGCTGAGCGGCACGGGCTGCCGCCCCATGCAGCCGCCCGGCAGTGGGCCGGGCGGCCGAGCGCCTCATGCTTTGTACGCGAGATGCACAGCTCTGTTGGAACATCGTTTGTACAAGCCCTATGATAGGGTTAGGGTTGAGCACCTCCGCGCGCAGGAACTTGCTGTCTGCAAACAGGTCCTCCAGGCGGCAGCCGGCGATGCAGTCGGCCGTGGCGCGCACGGCGGCCGCCTCGCGCTCGCTGGCGGCCTCCTGCGCCGCGCCGCCGTCCGCCGACTCGATGGAGATCAGGCTGCGCGCGCGGACCAGGCTCCGCGGTCAGCCGGCGGCCTTCTGTCATCGCCGAACGGCTCGAGCGCCTGGCTGTCGGGGGCCATCATCTGCAACAATGCGGTCACCGCCCCGGCCCATGACCTGCCTGCCTGCTCACAAGAGCAATGGCGTGAGCCTTGCAGTCCGCTATGAGAAAAGTGCACTTTGCGCACAGTGCGTCGAAAGCAGCGGAATGAGGGTCTATACGCAGCCAACTGCGGCCCAGCGCGTCCCCGTCGCACGCCGGGGCGCGCCTGGAGAAGGCGCGCGAGAGGATGGAGCTAGCGGACGCGGTGCGCCGGCTGGCTGGCGCGCGCGGCAGCGCGAGCTTGCCGCCGTCCGGGTCGCCGGCCTCCAGCAGCACCACGCCCGGCGGCAGCAGGCCCAGGCCGTGCAGGCGGATGACCGCGTCCAGTACGTTGCGCCAGCCGGACCGCAGGCTGTCGCCGTACCTGTGCGAGTAGGGCAGGGTTGGGCCTAACCCTAGACCCTTGTTTGCCAGGCGCCGCGCCGTCGCGGGCGTTGGGGCAGCGCGCCGCCGGACGCGCCGCTCCGCCGCGGCGCGCCCCGTTGACGCGGCATGCGCGCACGCGCATGTGCAGGGCCGCCTCGCGACCGCTTGCTCAGCGCAGGCTCCCCGGCTCGGGCGCGCTTGCACGGCAGCGGCGCGGCAGCTCCGCAGGAGGCGCACGCGCGGCGGCTCAAGCCAGTCCACGGCGCGGCGGCCGGGGAGGGAAGGGTAGGGTAGTGTTTAGGGTATAGGCTTAGCGCACCGGTTGGCGATGGCAAAGAAGGTCTGCGTCGCGGCGCGCGCCTTCGCGTTCTCGCCGAACGCGACCGCCGCGCGCGGCACGGCCACATTCAGCAGCGCCGTGAACTTGCTCAGCGACTCCACCAGGCTGTCCATCACCTGCGCGCCGCGCAGGCACGCAGCGGGTCATATAGAAAGGGTGCACAATACCCTGTGTGGTAACTCAGCTCACGCCCGCGGCGCGCGCTGCGCCGCGCCGCGCTCGGACGCCCGCAGGGGCGGCAGCGGCGGGCGCGAACATAGGCCTGAACTCCTGTGCACCGCCAGGCGCCCTGCCTGCTAAGCAAAGTATCCCTACACAGCCTGCACGGCGGTGTGATGTCACAGACTCGAGGAGGTCTGGGGCCAACATCATAGGGTGGGGTTAGGGTCGGTAGGGGCGCAGTAGGCGGGCTGGCGCGCGCCTCGTCTACGTGGTGGTGCGCCGCGATGCGCGCGGTGAGCAGCAGCCCGTCGAGCGCCTGGCGCACCACAGTGGGCTCCTCCGACTGATCCAGCACGACCGAGACGGCCGCCACGGTCGGGCCCCAGAGCCGGCGGAACATCTCGCGGTCCACGCGCGGCACGCCTGCGCGGCGCGCCGGCACCCCGCTCCGGCACCTGGCCGCGCTGACGGCGCCGCATGCTGTGCCGGGCCCGGGTTCACGCGGCCGCAGCCTGGCATCTAGCAAGTATTGGCCTTGTTGGTAGACCCATGTGTCAGTGATTGCAGGGACTCCTGTCAACTGTGCGACTCATGATGCAACAGCTCAGGACAGCATGCAGCAGCTGGCCGGCTTGGCATGGCAGGACGAGCGGCTGGACCAACCGTGCGCGGGCGGCTGCAGCATGACCCCCCGAGGCGCCTGCGACTGCAGCGCCAGCTGCGCCCACAGCACCGGCGACGGCGCCGCGTCGCCCGCCTGCGCGCGCAGGCACAGCGCTGAGGCGCGGCGCACGTGAGCGTGCAGCACACATGCGCGCGGCCAGACGCACAGCGTGCAAGCCTGCCAAACTCAAGCTCCATCAGGATCACGCTGCCGGGGCCCCGACGCACTGCGGCGCCGCACGCAGGCAGCGCTGCGCCGCTGCGCGGCGCGCGCAGGTTTAGCGCCCCGACGCGCTCGCCTGCGCCTCGGCTCCCGCAGTGACAGCGCATGGAGGCTCGGAGCGGGGCGGGGCTGCGAAGGGGGGAGCGGGCGCCGGGCTAGGGTAGGGTGGGGTGCGCGCGCGCGCCTGCGCCTCGGAGGAGATGCGGATCTCGTCGGCCGCGATGCTGGCGTAGAGCGCGCGCAGGAAGTCGCGCGGCAGGTCCTCGCCGCCGTTGATGCCGCGGTTGTTGCGCACGAACTCGTCCGCCGTCATCTTCTTCTTCACCTGCGGCGCGCGCGCGGGCCGGGGCGGCTCGCGCATGCATCGGGCTGGCCACTAAGCATGCGACGGCATCCTAAGCAGACTGGGAAATGTCGTCAAAGTCATGATCTGCGACGAGCTGTGACTGCCATTCTGCACTCTCCTCCATCTCTGGTCCCTGAAGTGAAAGAGAAAGGGACCTTGGCAGAGCTGCAGCGGCCAGCGCGCTGCGGCACGGGCGCCGGGCAGGCGGGCGCGGGCGGCCGAGCGCGCGCGTACAGGGTGGGGCAGGGCGCGCCTGGCTGTTGTGCTGGTCGGTGTTGAGCAGGATGACGGAGTAGGCCAGGATGTAGACCGCGTCCGCGTTGCGGAAGAGCGCGGGGCAGCGCCCGTGGTACGCCTTGCCAAAGCTCTCCATGATGCGGTTGATCTTCTGCGCCTCGCCCGGCAGCCGGAACGACTCCAGGTACACGCGGATGGCCATGTCGAAGCTGAGGCCTGGCCGCCGCGCGACCAGCGCCGTGTGACCTCATTGATGCTTCTCTCTCTCACTTCGCTCAGACTGCGAGGTAGCGTTGCCGTCCTGAGGTGGCAAGAGGGCATGTCATTCAATGAAGCGCAGCCGCCCCCCGGCGACCCTCAGCGCCCGGCCCGACACAGCGCCGGGCACAGAGCTCCGCCGGGAACATGCAGGTGCGCTGCCACGGCTGGCGCCTGTGCGCCGCGCACAGCACTGGGACTAGCAGGATTGCCCGCCACAGGCAAGCAGGGCTCGCTCGCATGCGCCGTCTGTCATGTCGCCCTTCAGACCGCTTCGCGCAGGCCCAAACCACACAGCCTCAAGGTGCAGCAGCACATCACCTCCCTGGCCGGCAGTCTGGGCCGCGGCAGCGGGCAAGCGAGCCTGCACAGCTCGCCACTGGCGGTCGGCCAGACGTGAGGCGCGGCCCGTGCTCAGCCAGCGCTGGGCGCGCCCCTCGTCGGGCTGACCCGCGAAGGAAGGAAGGCTCTGGGTGCGCGCGCCTTTCGGCGCACTCAGGCATGTTGGGTCAACAGCCTGTTTCAGCCAGCTAGGGCTGCTTAGGCGGGCGCACCGGCGAAGTCGAACGTGTCGGTGAACGCGTCGAGCACCTCCAGATAAAAGTCCTCGTTCTCGCCCAGCAGCTCGCCGATGGTGACCTTGCTCAGGCCCGGGCAGTGGCGCAGGAAGCGCGCCACCGCGGCCGCGTCCGGCTCCTCGCCCAGCAGCCCCAGCGCCTGCGCCGGCCCGGCAGCGCGGCCCTGGGCGGCGGCGCCCGAGGGGTGCGGGTGCCTGCGCCAGCCAGGCCCGGGCGGCGCGCCTGGCAGGAGCCGGCAGCCCTGCCTGCTGTCGCGGGTGGGGCGGCGCCGGGCAGGAGCGGGGAGCCCGCGCTGGCGCAGCCCGGGCGGCACGCCTGGCAGGAACCGGCAGCCCTGCCTGCGGTCGCGGGTGGGGCGGCGCCCGGCAGGAGCGGGGAGCCCGCGCTGGCGCAGCCCGGGCGGCGCGCCTGGCAGGAGCCGGCAG